>Ga0116200_10000324_pt1 | contig 14902 bp, 1 predicted proteins | sample Mar14436cmmetaG_FD_94478 | JGI IMG/M metagenome (GOLD analysis project Ga0116200, IMG submission 94478) | Marine hydrothermal vent microbial communities from Guaymas Basin, Gulf of California to study Microbial Dark Matter (Phase II) - Marker... ... | reverse complement strand
TTCACTTTCAAAGCTATCGATGACGTTGGAAACGAAGGTTCCCTATTTCTCTGCCCAAATCGTTTCGAGGTATATCAAGGAGATCTTCCTCCCCTGCCCATACCAACCGGACTAATTGGCACAGCTCTCCCAGATGGCAAAATACAATTAACCTGGAATCCAGTTGTAGGAGCCGCTGGGTATCAAATTTATCGTCAGGCACCAGGTGAAGGAAACCTTGTACCTTATGGAAATATTATTTCATCAAGCACCTTTGAAGAAACCACTGGAAAAGACGGAATTTACCTGTATGCAGTAGCCAGTATTCGTAGTGCAGGCGAACAGGAGGCAACAAGTGCACCATCCTCCTCTGTGAGTATTGAAGCTGATTCGAAAGCACCTAATCCTCCTGTCAACCTCGTTCTCGAAATGTCTGGAGATGGAGTAATTGCGAAGTGGCAAATGCCCACAGGAGAAGTACCATCCGCGTATCGAATGTACCGAGCCAACACCGAAATAGACTCCGTGGTATCCCTCGAGGCATTGATTTCTAATATAACCTCCTTTACCGCAACAGACGCGTACCCCTCATTAGAAGAACGTTACTATGCTGTGACTGCCGTCGACGAGGCGGGTAATGAGTCTGCCCCATCTCCCTCCGTGGTACTAAACACTCAGCTTTTGCCGATTACAGATCTAGTTGTTCAATACGATCAATCCAAGATACCTCATCTTTCCTGGGGCCATCCAACAAACGATATTGAGGGTTTTAATATATATGTCGTTACCCAGCAAGGTCTTCAGAAAATCAATTCTGATCCCCTATCCCAATCTTTTTTCGATCATGTCGGTTATAGCAGGCAGCGTACTGAATACCGAATCGTGGCCGTTGACGGTGAAAACCACGAAAGTTTACCAAAATCTGCCGTATTGCCCGATGTCTCCTTCGAAGTCGTTGAAAACAAACCTTTTTACCGGGGTTTGATTAATCGATTGAAGATAAAAGTCACGAACCTGGACACAACTCGACCCTTGCATGCGGACGATCTAATAGTTCAAATCGGCAATCAGGTTAGTCATGGCGGAAGTCTTGATACAGGAGCAGGTGGAAGTGTAGAGGTTGATTTCCTCTTCTCAGGAAATGTGGCCTGGAACGATTACGAGGAGTTCACCGTAACGCTGCAGGATACCCCAGCTCCCGGAACAACAACTGAAGTAATTTATTCGGGAAGTGTATCTGTTGAAAGCAGAAATCTGCATGTTGACATCTTAAATGACCAACTGGTTCGAGGGACAGTTGCTCCCTGTAGTTTTGTTCTCACGAACACTGGCACAGAGGGGATAGAATTGGTAACCGCAACTAACACGGGAGCTAATCCGTCACCTGATGTACATTTTTATCTCCTGGATAGTAGCGGAAACATACTTTCGAGCGCCACTTTTAAACAGACAACAGGCGCTGATGTCATCACCAAAGCAGACGGAACAACAGTTGCCAGAATTGCTCAAGGTGGTTCTTTCACAAGCGGAGAGATACCTCTTATTATACCGCTCGCGGCCCCCGACGATGTAAAAATACGCATAGAAATCGACAGGGTAAAGCATTATGACTACGTGGCCACGTATGCTCCGAAGTCAAAAGAAAGCGCACCAGCAGAAGCAGCTCCTTCTGAGGAATCTCATGCTTTAGAAGGTCCCGGAACTACTGCAGTTGAATCACGAATCCTTACCGACACCGCGTATGTAGCTGAGATTACAAACGCTGAACCTGAATCTACTATTAACAATGGCAGAAATACAATTACGATTACTGGACGTGCTTTGCTCCCCGACAGTTCCCAGACGGTCTCTTTGGCACCCGTACGTATTGCTATCAGTAATAATGGCTATCTGAGAACTTTCGAAACGTATACCGATGATGGCGGTGAATTTACTTTTGAATATACCCCTCTACCCACAGAAGCAGGAACATGTTATGCCTGCGCAACCCATCCTATGGCAGAAGACCGCTGCAACCAGACGAGTTTCTATCTCTCCAATATCAGCATACGGCCATCCAGGCTCATTATAAATGTTCCCAGGAATTATACAAGAAAGGTAGATCTGGATTTTACTTATGAAGGGAAGCAAACGCTACATAATGTAAGCTTAGAGTATGATCCTGCATTCCAACAAGATAAGAAGTTACTCACCGGGATTACTGTTGAACCCCTAAACACCCTGAGTACGGTGGAACCAGGTCAAAGTGGCAAGCTTTCCTTTAATTTTTCGGCAGATGCTTCCGCTCCCGAAAGGGGTAGTATCGTTCTTGCTGTTACAAGTGATGAAACAGTTTCTTCGTCGCTCAAATTTTTCGATCTATCATATAACCTTATAACTGGAGAAACCCAGCTTTCACCTTTTCCCAAAGAGGTAGTTACAGGTGTGCATCCGGGTGAGAATATTGTAGAAACGATTCTTCTCAAAAACATCGGCACAGAAACAGCGGACATCACAACCTTACAGTTGATCCCGATCGGTGAAGATGCAATTCCCGACTGGATTGTCCTCAACCCTTCTAAAAATGACACAGAAATTGCACCGGGAGAGGAAGAGAGTATATCCATTACATTCCAGCCAGGAACTGACGTGGCAAAAGGTATTTACGAATGCAGGCTTCAGGTTAAAGCAAGCGAATCAGTGCTGGATATTCCTGTTACTGTGACAGTCACGGCAAAAGAAACCGGTGATGCTCGTATCTACGTCTATGATCCGTATGTCTGGCAAAACGATGGTCAGGGTGGTCGCATAGAAGGCCTGGCCGACGCTCGAATTGTGCTTCAGCACGCTACTGCGTATACCATAATCTACGAAGGGACCACCGATGATCTTGGAAACTGCGATTTCAGCGACGTACCCATTGGTCGATACAATTACACCATCACAGCACCTCAACATAAGGAATCGTCGGGAACAGTACTGATCAAACCTGGTGTCAAGGTGCGAAAGGAAGTTTATCTCGATATCGCCGGGGTTACTTTTGAGTGGTCCGTCGTGCCCGTAAAAATGAAGGACATATATGAAATTAAACTTGATGCAACATTCAAAACCAACGTTCCCGAACCCGTTGTTACCATCACGCCGTTTTCTTTAACTTTGCCTGATCTTCTTCCGGGAGAAGTATACTACGGCGAATTCGAGGTCGAAAACCATGGGTTGATTACGGCAGAAAATTTTAGTTTTTGGGCAACCACAGGGAATCCAGAATACGTTATCGAAATGATGATAGAGATTCCCACCGAACTTCTAGCCAAAGAAAAAATCATCATTCCATATCGAATAACCAGGCTTGAAAAGCCGCAAGAGGGTCAATTTCTCCAAAGCAACGGCACCCCGGAAACAGTGGAAAATGCACCTGCCGGGCCATCAGGCGGTGGTGGCGGAAGTGGATCCGCCTGTGAAGCTCATTGTTTTAACCCATGTCCATGGGATCCCAGTAAACGCGTATGCGTTACTATATGTTCCCCCCTATCCAAAGGTTATGCCAGTAGAATCTCGGCAGGCGGCGGGTCTTCTGATGCAAACACCGGACAATCACCCAAATCAGCAAAAGCTCTTGCCCTACCTGCAGGTAGAAAAATATGTGCAGACGACATACGACATCCCAACGGTACTGATTGCGCACAAACGGATCTTACTCACTCGGAAGTGGATCTCGTAAACCGTCGCTATAAGATGAAGCAGACAGATATAGAACTCCAGGTTCGGGGGCTTCCAATTCAGGTATTCAGGCAATATGCCTGGGATAAATGGTCTTTTAGCTACTTAGACCAGCGCCTTACTTATACCTTCGATAGCGATGCGCTCAAAAAAGGTATACAGATAATTGAAAAAGTCACAATCGACGGGTTTGATTTTCCTTTATCCGGTCAACTTCCGCCAGATGATATTTTTAACGAGGGTCCTTATGCTGCGATTCCATGTAATGAAACAAACAATCCATGTTATCAGGGGAAAAATTTCTTTTTCACCGGAAAAGAATTCACAATCAGGACCTTAGGAGGATACTTTAAGGTTACAGACGGGACTCAATTCGAATATTATTGGTCGGGGTTTCGCCTGGAAAGTCGCCATGGATACTGGAAGGAATTTGACAGGTTTGGTCGTCTGATAGCATACGGTGACTTAAATAGTAACCATGTTACTCTCAAATGGGAAAATGGAGAAAACGGAAAACTTACTGGAATAGTAGATCCCACCGGTCGACAGGTTATCTGGTATGAATATAATTCCCAGGGTAAGATTGCGGCTGTTCACGACCATACTGGTCGCCGCGTTGAATACACCTATTCTGGTGATAATCTGATTCAGGTCAAAGATGTCCTCGGTGGAGTCTGGTCTTTCACATATGATTCTTACGGAAAACTCATTTCAAAAACAGATCCCTTAAACAGAACCTTTTCCATAGAGTACGACGCTAATGGATATGTCACATCGGTAAAAGGGCCAGACGGTAAAGGAAACCAATATTCATACGCTTTCGACGAGACATCACAACAGCGAATCACCACCATCAAGAACCCCACCGGGCTCATCCGGGAACTCGTATATGACAGTAAAGGAAGGCTGGAAAGAAAGTCTTTCAACGATACCAACGTTCAGGAATATATTCAGGATGATCGTCACATGCGGATCCGGTTAGGCAACGGAATGGAAAAACAGGCCACCTTCGATGAGTGGGGAAACATGATTCGAGTGGTGGAGCCCGATGGTATTACGGTATCCGCCGAGTACAACCCTCTTTCAGGGAAATTAAGTAAAAAGATAGATGAACGAGGCATCACTACAGAATACGAATTTGATGACCGTGGGAACATTACTGCGAAAATCGAAGCTTCAGGAACACCATTGGAGCGCAGGACAGAATACCAGTACGACCAATTTGGAAATTGTATAAAAACAGTGCTTCCTGGAGGAGGTCAGATCCTTTCTGAATACGATAATTTTGGAAATATCATAAAGCGCACCGACCCATTGGGAAACTCGGAAGAATACACATACAATAACAGGAACAACAGAATTTCGTGGAAAACCAAACGCGGATTTGTTTGGCACTACTTCTATGACGACGCAGACCACTTAACATCAATGACTGACCCCCTGGGACATACCATTTCTTTTGAGTATGACGCTGTTGGCAACCTTATTTCATATACTGATGCAAACAACAACCTGGTTCAGTTCGAGTATGATGCGTACGACAGAATTAAAACAATAACTGATCCTCTCGGTTTTACAAAAACCTACGAATACGATGATGATGGTCGAGTGACAAAGATCACCGATCAAAATGGTAACTCAAAAACCTTTTCGTATGATTCCGAAGGGAATCTGAAAACTATTGTTGATGCAAAGAATAACGAGACTTCTTTTGCATACAAGCTTTCAGATGCTCCTTATTGCCCCACGTGCGATCCCGCTGAAAATCCAAAAAAACCTATTGAAATCCATTATCCGACTTATACAGAGCGTTACGAATACGATGTCAGGGGACATATCATAAAGAAAACTCAGGTGCTTGACGACACAACTCAGTATGAATGGCAATATACTTATGACGGAGCGGGCAATCTCACATCGATTAGACTCCCTGACAATAGCCGTGTGATATATAAATATGACGCATTAAACCGACTTGTAGAGATTGTAGATCCATTCCAGAACAGCTCACATCTCGAATACGATAGTAGAGATAACCTGATTTCCGTAACAGAACCTGCGGGATATAAGAAAATCTTTGAATACGATTTGAACGGCAGGATTATTTTCGAAAAAGCGGCAGGCAAGGGCAAGATCAGTTATGAGTATGATCCCGCGGGAAATATCATAAAGGTCACACAAGCAAATGGTTTTGCAATAACATTGGAATACAACCAGCGAGATCTTCTGACCAAGAGAATCGATCCGTTTGGGAACCAAACAGAAATAAGTTATGACCCCATGGGGCATGTAATCAAAGTTACATACCCAAACGGCGGCGAAGCCAGTTTTGAATATGACGCCAAGGGGAGAGTTGTTAAATTAATTACACCTCTCGGCGAAACAATCAACTTCACCAGAGACGGGCTTGGTAACATTGTCTCGAAGACAGATTACCTCGAAAATACATGGTACTACGAGTATGACGAATTGAACAGGTTAACAACTATCACAGATCCGACAAATGCTAGGCAAATACTGGAATATACTGGCCCCTGGCTTTCAAAGAAAATAGACTTTAATGGTAAAGTAACTTTATTTGAACGCGATTCCATCGGACGTGTAGTTTCCCAAATCCAGAAAATGAATGATACTGAACCATCACCGGACGAAGACGATCTGGTTACTACATATCACTATGATACCTACTTCACGACCTGGACACGGCAGATTGATCCCTTGAACCGAACCACCACCAGAATATTGGACGCCATGGGGCGAGTTACAAGAATAGTGTATCCTGATGCTCGTTACAGTACCTTCGAATACACACCAAACGGTAATCTTCTTTCCATGCGCGACCTGACTGGAAATATTATTTCCTACGAATATGATGAATATGGGCGACTCAGTCGCATCAAAGACAATTTGAGCACCATACGGGAAATAAACTACGATGACAGTGGAAACATAGAGACAATCACTGGAGCTGATGGAAATACCCTTCATTATGTATACGACGCACTATACAGAATCAAAGAATGGAGCGACGCTAGCGGAAATACAGGTACATATACTTATGATGCTATGGGGCATACCATTAAGTACAAAGACCGAGAGGGTAACGAAAGTGAGTTCTCCTATGATCTGATGGGAAACGAGCTTGTTAGCAGGACACCACTTGGCAGAGAGACTGAGTTTACATACGACCTTGCCGGCCATCTTCTTTCCGCCAAAGATGCTTTGGGCAACTTAACATCCTTCACCTATAACGCCCTGGGTCAATTAAAAACAGTCGTCTACCCAGATAACACTTCCGAGGAATTCTCGTACGATTCCCTAGGTAACATCCTGGCCAAAAAGAACAGGGATGACTCATGGATCCATTATTCATATGATGATGCTTATAGAGTTACTGCAATTGACTATCCGGGAACTGAGGATGATGTGTCGTTTATATATGACAAGGCAAGCAGAATGCTTGAAGCCACAAATTCTTCAGCTACTATTACATTTACTTACGATCCCGGAAATAGGGTTTTGAGCGAGACAATTAATGGTAGAACTGTCCGGTACACATATGATGATAGTACAGGTAGGAAGACAATCCAGTACCCTGGTACGGATACAGTCGTAGAGGTTAGGGACATCCGTAGAAGAGTTACTCAAATTGAGCAAAATGGCTCCGTGTTGCTTTCCCAGGGCTACGATTCCTCCAACTTATTAACAAGTCGAACATTCTCAAATGGAATAACAGCAAACTTTTCATATGATTCGGCCGGAAATATGGTACAGGCGCAGTATATGGACGGTGAAACACCCTTAGCTGGCTTTGAGTATGGCTATGACCGAGAAGGCAATCTTCTCTGGGAAAAACATGTCCACGATCCACACAATTCTTTCTCTTTTGTTTACGATTCGGATTACCGTCTGTTGGGTTGGCGAAAAGGGACTCTCAGCGAAGATCACGAAATTATTACACCTACTGAGGTAGTCTCTTACAACCTGGATAGTGCAGAAAACTGGCTATCAGTAACCAGGAACGGAATAACTGAAAATCGCTCTCTAAATTCACTTAACCAGTATACCGAAGTAGGGACTCAACCATACCAATATGACGCAAACGGCAACCTTACAGATGATGGCGTTCACCGGTACACATACACGCCATTCAACATGCTTAGAAAAATTACCAGGAAAGCCGATAGCAGTATTGTGGCAGAATATGCATATGACCCTTTCCATCGTCGTATAGAAAAAAAGACAAACAACGTAACGTATCAGTACGTGTACGACAACGATCATATCATAGAAGAATATGCAAACGGTGCGTTGAACTTTTCCAACATTTTTGCGGGCAAGCTTGATGACATTGTTTTTAGAAGCGGAAACGGAACTGGCTATTTTTACATGAAAGATCATATTGGATCTATCCGTGGTCTTGCTGATAGTAACGGAAATATTATTGAGCATTATCGTTATGAAGCTTACGGTCAGCCGAATATCCTTGATCCTTCCTGGCAATCCCAGAGTTCTTCCACCGTCGAAAATCCTTATATGTTTACTGGAAAGCGCTGGGATCCTGATACAGATATTTATTATTCACGGCTAAGAGAGTATAGCCCGGTGCTCGGTCGGTTCCTTCAACCGGACTCCCTGCGTTACAACGAATCCATGAACTTGTATCAGTATGCTCTGAATAATCCACTTAAATATATTGATCCTTATGGTCAGGAAAGCCTGGGCCAAAGGGCAATAAAAGCCTACCATGCAAATCCTGAAGCCTTTACCTGGCAGCAAACGATCATTGCATTTTTCTTGTATGCAAATGAAAATTTATCATCACAAGTGGCACAGGATTGGGATTCCGGCCTTGCGAAAGGTGGGCGATCGCCAAACTTCACCACTGATCTGGGCAAGGGCTTCATAATGGGAGGGGCAGATTTCTATTCAAGTATTGCCCAAGGAAATATTACATTACCCCTAATGATCTATCAGGGGAAGTATAGCGAGCTAGTCTCAGGAATGGCCCTGGGGATACTTATGGCGCCTGGCCAGGTGGTGAACTGCGTGGGTCAAGGTATCTATCGGCTGATCCTGGGTGATGTCACGGGAGGTATGCGGAGCATCACTCACGGTACCATTGAAGGGCTCAATTTCATGGCAGGACTTGAAGGTACATCTGAAATGGCCACTGGACTTGCAAAAGCCGTGGAAAGAAAATTACCGGTAGCTTATAGATCAGGGCTCCGTCTTAAAGATATCAATAACTATAGAAAATATGCAGAGGCGAATGGCTTGATTCACATGGTACAAAGGGGAAAACCTACAGCTCCTATCGCACAATATCTGTCCCAGGAAATCTGGAACAGAATCCCGTTCTTACCAGAAAGGTTCAGGATTGAACTCAAACCAACAGGCGTGAAAAACCTGAAAAGTAACTCTCTTGGTTTTCTCCTAGACCCGGAGACGTTGAAAGTCTATGTAACTGATGTGGATTCCTTTGGAATGTGGGAGGAAGCAACAGGAAGGTTACTTACCAATGATGAAGCCTTTTTCCATTTAAAGAATACTCACGAATTATATGGTGGAAGTAAACCCCAGCACAGTACATTGTTAACCGTACATGAAGTCCTAAAGCCAGGGGAGATGCCTGCCTTCAATACCAGGGGAGTTGTTGTATTTGATGGAAACGAACAATACATTCTCCCACCTGAAGTGGCGGCTACTCTCATGAAGCTCAACAATATACCTGTTGGCAAAATGATATATTAAGCACTGGGATAAATTGCAAATATTGATCAAGAAAGGCAGGTTTTTAATGATTCACTCAGGAAAATCCACGGGACGTCGCTCTCAATTATTGTTCTTTCTGCTTACAAATATCCTGTTTTTTCTTTTACCATTGATTGCCTGCATACCAAAAGTTGTACTTGCTGACGTGTGCGCTACGGTTAAGATTGAAATCTTACAGGAGGCAACTTTCGAGCGGTCCGCCTTTGAAGCACGTATGAAAATCATTAACTCCCTGGATTCATCTATCGAAAACTTCCGAGTAGACCTCACTATTAGGGACGATAACGGAAACGATGCTTACCCCCTTTTTTACATAAGACTCCAATCCGCAGGAAACGTTGGAGCCGTGGATGGAACGAGGAATATCGAATCTGGAAGTGAAGAAGAGATTCGATGGCTCTTAATTCCAGTACCTGGAGCCGGAGGAAGTGAGCCCGAAGGCAAAACCTACAACGTTGGAGCCACCATAAGTTATATCTGGAATGGTACTCATGAAGTCACTCATGTGACACCTGATTCTATCGTAGTTATGCCACAGCCAATGCTTGCACTGGATTACTTTCTTCCTTACCAGGTATATGGAGATGACCCGTATACTACGGAGACAGAATCACCTGTGCCCTATTCGCTCGGTGTAAGAATAATGAACACCGGCAGCGGCGATGCGAATAAACTTCAAATTGAAGCAGGACAACCAAAAATCGTCGATAATGATCAGGGACTTGCTGTGGATTTTTCTATTATCGGCTCGGAGATAAATGGAGTAAAAGGTTCTAATAGCTTCCTGGTTGACTTCGGAACCATCAATTCCGAGGAATGTGCGACCGCAAGATGGGAAATGATAAGTACACTTTCGGGAAAGTTCATAAAATTTGCCGCTAGCTTTACTCACTCCAATGAACTAGGGGGTGAGCTTACCTCTCTTATTGAATCCGTCAATACTCATTTTCTGATACACGATGTCCTGGTCGATCTTCCCGGCCGCGACCACATTCGGGACTTTCTGGCAACCGTGGATGACTCTCCCACAAGCCCAAAGAAAGTGTATGAAACGGATTGTTCAGAATCTAATGTTACAGACCTTTCTTCAGAAGCCAGTCTAATTCAAAACGAAGCTGAATGGCACTTGAGTTGTCCAGCAGATAGTGGATTCATCTTTATTAAGGTTCCTGATCCAGAAAGCGGTGGTGCAGGTATTTCTTCCGTGGTGCGTTCTGACGGAAAAGTCTTGAAACCTGAAAACACATGGCTCTCAAAAGAGTATGAACTATCTAGTCACAAATGGAACTATTATTTGAATATCTTTGATTACGATTCCACGGGGAGTTACACGGTAAAATACGGAAACCTCATAACCGATGGAGACAACGACGGCTTATCTGATAGTGAAGAAATTAATCGGGGTACTAACCCTCTTAATCCGGATACTGATGGAGATGGATTAAAAGATGGTGATGAAGTGGTGCACGGCACAAATCCACTTCTCCTTGATAGCGATGGCGATGGTTACGAGGATGGATATGAAATAGATTGTGGTACCGATCCCAGAAACCCGGAAGATGTCCCGGTAATCTATGTTGACATATCCAACGATAGCGGTACAGAGGATGGGTCTTTTGAACATCCTTTTGATACCATCTCCGAAGGCATTTCTGCAGCCCACGAATATTGGTCGGTGCTGGTTGCACCCGGAAACTATAACGAAACTTTGACCATTGACAGAAACCTCGTTTTAAAAGGTGCCAGTCCGAGTACCACCATAATTGACGCAAGCGGATTTACTGATGGAGTTTCCTTTATCAGCACAAGCGTAGAAAGCATAACCATACTTCAAGGTTTCACCATAAGTGGTGCTTCAAATTCTGGTGTTATATGTACCGAGGGAGCCTCACCAGTGATAAGAAATAACATTGTAGCAAACTGCGGAACCGATGGATATGCCGCAGTATCTGCGGATGCCTATTCAAGCCCCTGGATAATCAACAACACTATAGTTAATAACGCAGACGCAATCGGAATAGAATGCTCATCCGAAGGCGCCAAGATTGTTAACAATATTATATCTGGCAACGCAGTGGGCATAGATTGTTACGCCGCTTTCCAACAGCCATTCATTGACTATAACAACATCTGGTGTAATCTGGGCGGAAATTATGCAGGCTGTATTCCGGGCCCGAATGATACACACTCAAACCCGAGATACGTGGATCCAGATAATGGAGACTATCATCTTTCGCCTTTTTCACCATGTATTGATTCTGGAGATCCCGTGGGATGGCTTGCACAGGACTACGTTGGCGGCATCACCGTTAGATTAAGATCAACTCCATGTATTTTCCCTGGAGAGAATATCTCAATTACGGACAGAGCCAATACCGAAAGAGGACTGGTAAACAGCACATCCGAAAACCAGATTATCCTTATCTATCCATTTTTACATACTTATACACAATCTGACAAAAGCTACGTTTTTACAATGACTTCTGATTATTCAAAAGAACCTGAACCAAGTGGGGCAAGAATAAACCTTGGTGCTTACGGAAACACTGAGGAAGCAGCAACTATACCGGATTACTGCGAAAGTGATTTCGACTTCGACGACGATGTGGATGGATTCGATCTGGCAACTTATATCTCTGATGCCATGCTGGACCCTGACATTGAAACGTTCTCCAGTGACTTTGGCCGTGACAATTGTCCCGTGGAACCGTACACTCCAGGAGATTATAACGATGATGGAGATGTGGATGGCCTGGATCTGCAAATATTCTTGCTCTATTTCAGCGTCGGCAATCTTGCAGCAGATCTAAATGAAGACGGTGCAGTTGACTTTCAGGATGTCGCAACTTTTTCTGCAGTGTACGGAAAAAGTGAATGTCAGTAAAAAAATGAAAAATTAGGAAATCAGAGTGAGCGAAAAACTCCTATCCATTGTCTCATGCCGGACTAAAACCTGTTCTTAGCCTGATTTTAGCCCGGCATGAGATAATCTTACCAAGCTCATCACACATTCACAGGCCAATTAACACAGCACGATTCATTACCCTGCATAGAAACTGGGCGATTCTAATTACACAGTTATCTATCGTTAATCACAGGGAATTTTGATTAAAGAAAAAATCATTGGCTTATAAAAATGTTTTTGTTAATGTAGCACATTCGAAGAAAAGCGAGAAAGAAATGAAGCGAATCTGGCAAGCCATAAAGAACCGATTTAATGCGCTAATACAGGGCTTGGAAAATGGGCCCGGTGGAGACCGTTACGGTTCTGTTTTCCCTGACAAACCTAAGTTTTTCTTGGGTTGGTTCATAAAGAAGCTATTACCAAAACAGAGAATTCCCGAATCGAAACAGCAAAAAATAAGAGAACTGCACGAATCAGGCATCATAGTATACGCACTGAAATATCGAAGTCATTTTGACCTTCTCTTTGTGACCCACGTTCTCGAAACCCTTTCGTTGCCTTTGCCAAGGGTTATTTTCGATGTGAGATTGTACCCGTGGCTACCGGGCTGGCACAGTATCAGGCTCTTTTTAACACACATGTACCACATTTTACGTTATCACCGTCTGCCCAACCCGTACCAGAGCGACTATTACAGCAAGAATTTACTGGCTTATCGGGATGGCTTGATATTTCTGGTGGGTGAAAAAGGTTACTATGAGCGATCCCTTAAGACAAGAACCCACGACCCTCTTCTATGCCTTCTGGAAACACAGGCTTCTTCAGAGATCCCCATACACATAGTTCCTGTCGTGATGCTTTATGGCAAGGGACCAAGAAGACAACAAAAATCCCTCATCGACGTTTTTTTCGGTGACCAGGAAAATCCGGGTTTCTTTAGGAAGATTGTCTCCCTTTTCCGAAACAGGAAACACACACTTATTGAACTGGCAGACCCTGTGAACCTTCAGGATGTACTTGCCAACGTCCCTGAGGAAGTATCAACGAAAGTTGATTTAGCATTTAACCTGCGGCAGAAACTGATTGAGGAAATTGACCTCCACAGAAAGGCTATCCTGGGACCAATCTTTAGAAGCAAACTTGAATTGAAAGAAATAATTCTGCGTCATCCTCGCCTGGAAAAATACATGCAGAGAGTAGCAAAAAGCAGGGAACTCGAACTGTGGAAGGTCAGGAAAATGGCGGACGGCTATCTTGAAGAAATCGCCGCCGAGTACAGTATATCTCTAATTCTGCTAAGTTACTCCATATTGAGCTGGATATGGGACAACATGTTCGATGGCATCGAAGTCGACATGGAATCTCTTGAGCGAGTAAAAGACACAGCGAAGGAAAAGACCCTCGTTTATGTCCCGTGCCATAAGAGCCACATTGATTATTTGATTCTTTCCTACGTACTTTTTGAAAATAACCTGAATACCCCCCTGGTCGCAGCAGGGAAAAACCTTGCATTCTGGCCAATTGGTCCCATATTCCGAAAGTGTGGAGCATTTTTTATAAGAAGGACTTTCAAGGGAGCCAAGTTTTATTCCGAAGTATTCTCCATGTACGTGAAGGTTCTCGTGCAGCTGGGGCACAACATAGAGTTTTTCATAGAAGGAGGGAGAAGCAGAACCGGTAAGCTTGTGCTCCCAAAACTGGGATTGCTGGCAATTCTCATTCAGGCCATTGAAGAAGGGTTTTGTGACGATCTTGCCTTTGTTCCCGTGTCAATAAGCTATGATAGAATCATCGAAGAAGAAGCTTACCTTAAGGAAATCAGCGGGGGTACAAAAGAAGCTGAAAATGTTGGGCAATTGGTCAGGGCAAGGCGTTTTCTGAAAAAAAGATACGGTAGAGTGTACGTACACTTCGCGGAACCCATATCTTTCAAAAAGTATATTGAATCCCAAAATTACAAGCTGGGTGAAATGCCGTCCAAGCAACGGCACGCCATGTACAGGGATTTTGCATACCGTATAATCAGCAGCATTAACAGGGTGTCCCTGGTCACTCCCTTTGCATTGGTCTCAGCAGCTTTTCTGACCAAGCCATCCCGGGGAATTCTCAGATCTCAGTTCTGGAAAATTGTTCAGATTTATTACGATTATTTCAACATTATGGGAGTCAGGATGTCCAACACCCTGACAAACCTCGAACGGGCTGTAGTTGATACTCTAGCACACCTCGAAAAAAGCAAATTGATCGAAAAGCTTAAAGTTGACGATGAATTAGAAGACGATCCAGTATATACCATCGAGGATAACAAGAGGCTTCATCTTGAGTACTACAAGAACAACATCATACATTTTCTTTTACCTGCAAGTTACGTGGCAACATCCATACTTACAAGGAAGAGCTTTACCGTTTCCAGCCAGGACATTTATGACGATTTTATGTTCTTTAGAGACTTATTCAAATACGAGTTCGTTTTCGATGCAGATCATCCCGTCGAATACCAGATAAGAGAAAACCTGGAAGCCTTTGCAATGCTTGGCTTTATGA
>Ga0116200_10000321_pt1 | contig 14919 bp, 29 predicted proteins | sample Mar14436cmmetaG_FD_94478 | JGI IMG/M metagenome (GOLD analysis project Ga0116200, IMG submission 94478) | Marine hydrothermal vent microbial communities from Guaymas Basin, Gulf of California to study Microbial Dark Matter (Phase II) - Marker... ... | reverse complement strand
TGCGGAGAAAGACTTACCGCAGAAAAGGCTGATAAACACAAGTTGGTTGCCTTGGCAATTCATAGTGTCAAGGCGTTGAACGAGGCTTCAGACTTCTCATCAGCCGTTCTTGGTTTTGATTCAAGCGCTTTGGAGCCGCGACGCCTGTATCGTATTGAGTTGGTGTAATGCGTTGCTGTGGCGAAACGCCCCCGTGAGGGGGCGTTCCCCCGCACCGCCGCCGCCGTCGCGGGGGCTGACGAGCAGGGCGGCGGCAACAGAAACCCTTTTAGGAGGAGTTGTGATGAGCAAGGTTGACCAATTCGTTGAGCAGGCTGCCACCAGTCTGAAATTTTTAGCCTGTTATGGTTCGCCTGACCCATTAAAACGGGTTGTTTGGGCGTTAACGGGAGACCGACTTCACAAAACTGCGCAACAGAATCTGATGCGCAACTTTATCATCCCTTTTATCAAGGAAATGGCTCACTATGAACCACATCGCATAGACGACAGGAACCGAGCGACTGTGGAACTATGTAAGAAATTGCTCCCTCTCATAGAGGGAGCGCGGTTGCCACTTATTTAGGAGTTAGCCATGTTTAAGGACAAGGAGCACAGGAAGTGCGACTTGTGTGGGAAGAAGGTTACACGCTACCGATGCGTGACACTTGTCAACGCACTGAAGACTGAGAAAGACAGAAAACTGCCCGATGGTAAAGGAGTGCATCTATGTGCCCCTTGCGCTGCCAGTTTCATCAAGTTTTTGGCAGCACAAGAGGGGCTTGAAAAGTCTCTGAAGCGGTTTAAGAAGGAGGCAAAGAATGAGCAAGGAACTTAAACTTGACTTCAGGGTGAAAACAAACACGCCGCTACTTGATTTGGCAAACGAGTTTGCGCGGCAACTATATCCTGCGCCAGGCAGCGGCGTCTCGTGTCATGGTGACGGCTTTATCGTGTATGTGCTGCCACAACCAACATCGCCTGTTCGCGACCCTGTAAGGGCAATATTTATGCGAGCAGGCGAGGAGGTAGCCATCACGGTAAAGTGTTCTGAATGCGACAAAAAAGCCGTAACTGCTGCTGTAGAGGCTTTAACAGCAGCAGAAAGAGAAGCAAAAACAATGGTTATTGCGCAAACAGCCGCTGACGCATTGATACGCGTAACGCGCCGAATTGACCCCGAGGCACGCGTAAAAATCAATTACATAGGAGCAGAACGGATAGAGGCGACATTATACCCATCCTCACATTGCACTTATCCCGCTCACTCTGTATCACTTAAGGTTCGTTGTTGTTTGTCTGGTTGTGAGTATGAAGTGAAGGCGGTTTGTAAAGACATACTTGACGCAGAAGCAGTGAGAACTGCCTTTAAGTCGCCATACGCATTTCCTTGCAAGAAAAGACAATAGCGAAACGCCCCCGTCAGGGGGCGTCCCCCCGCACCGCCGCCGCCGTCGCGGGGGCTGATGAGCAGGGCGGCGGCAACAGAAACCCTTTTAGGAGGAGTTGTGATGGGTTGGAGTTGTGATTTTAGTGTAGGGTTGGTCCTTGATAAGTTGGAACAACTTGGAGCCTTTTCGTTCCCAGGTTTTCAATGGAACGGCACGACAATTGTCTTTGAACTTTTGCGCCGTGAATACCGTGATGGGCGTGCCAAAATCCGCGTGTGGGACTCAAACAGTAGGCGCTTGATTGACGAGTTTAGCCTTATTCCTGTAAAGTCTAATGGTATCGTTAAGGCGACAAAAAACGGTCATAAATATTTAAGGGCTTTGGGGTTAGACCCCGAATGTCTTTAACTCTTTAGGAGGATTAACGATGGCAAATATCGGTGAATATTACCGTGTTCGCAACGGTTGGCAGGTCGTGACAGATGAAGTTCAAGCAATTTACGACGAGCCTCCCTCGTATGTGCATATTCGCGTTAGCGCACCTACCATCCGTGCGCTGCGAAAAAAGGTCTCTTTACGCGTGTGGGAAGCAATGAAGCGTGTGGCACGCGAAAGGGCGCACAAGAGGCGTTTTGAGCGCATTCTTGCGCGGCGCCAAGCCGCAGAAAAACGCGCGAAAGACGAGTTCTTGAAAGCCCTCACCGCGGGACTTGTGAAAGTCCCGTGGTGGGATGTGGACACATCAAAACTTGATGTGTCAAAGTGCGAGAAGGTTTACGAAGAGGTAGGATTCTGGGAAGGTGGCAAGAACCGCCAGACCGATAGCCTACGAGTGTGGCGGGACAAGAAAGGGCGATTTATAGTCGCCTCTTCACCATTTAATCCTACCTTCTGGGTGCCGCCTGAATATGTGCGCCCGAATCCAAACCCACCTGGAGGCTGTAAGTGATGCGTGTTAGGGTTGTCTTCAAAGCAGATAGTGCAATTGACGCTGTGCGTCGCGCTGTGGACGCAATTAACCCGTTCGCGTATTTCAAAATATTACAAAGGGAAGTTGAGGGTGTTGTCGGAAAACTTTTCCCGTCACCACATCGCGCGTTACCTCGCAATCCCGTCAACCTGACCGCTCGTGCAGTCGGGGACGGGAAGTTTGAGGTTGAGGCGGTCGTAGCAGACCGCATAGACGAGGAGGCGGTATCTACCGCCTTTGAGTATTCAGAAGAAATTAACGGTTCCTTTAAGGGGGTTACCGATGGTTAAGGTAAGGAAATTGAAGCCTGACGCTGACGGACGCCCCCGCTTCCGTGTGTGGGTGGATGGTTGCGTTGTCCTTTGTATCAGGGCGCGTAAACCACACCCACTGCACGGGGCGTGGTTTATCAAGCGAGTGAAATACCGTGACGGCAGCGAACAAGTGTTTGATGACCCAGATAATATGCCGCCGTTGTGTGTATGCACCATCGTCTGGGCGGCAGACGAAATCCAAAGAGAACTCAACGCCCGCGTTTGAGGTGCAAGGACAATAGGCGAAACGCCCCCTTACGGGGGCGTCCCCCCGCACCGCCGCCGCCGTCGCGGGGGCTGACGAGCAGGGCGGCGGCAACAGAAACCCTTTTGGGAGTTTTTGGAGGAATTGTTATGAAAACTTTAGTAACAGTGGTTCTCGCTCGCAAAGGGCGAGATTGGGTCGGCAAACCCCAATACGAAGAATGGCTTGAGTTGCGACTGATTGAGAATGGAAGGCTGCAGTTTGTTCATGGACAGTGGTCTGCAGGAAGTCCAGGGAGCGGCAAAAAGGTGAAAGTGATTGACGAAATTCATTTGGGTCATTCAACGGAAGAATTGTTCCGCTTGTATGCCAAGTCGTGTGAATGCAGCGCGGTTACTGACCGCGCTCGGGAAATAGCCGATGAGTTCCAGAATAAGGCAAGGAAAGCATTTGTTGAGCGCTTGTCCGAAACTAAGCGGGGCAAGCAGTTTCTTGAAACTATCCGCGACTATTTGTCCTCGTTTCAAATTCCCTCGCTGCACGCGCAGATGTGCGGCGAGGGAAGAGGGCACCAGCCGTGGGGTTGGAAAGCCCGCCTTTAAGGCTTGGCTGGTGCCCGCAAAGGGGGTGCGATGACGCTCACCTGATAAAAAGGGGAGATAGCCTATGCTATCTCCCCTTTTTTGTTTTTAGGCTACTTTTTTGCTTGCAAAACACCACTTATGGCAGTTAAATGGCAAAAAAGCACGAGGGCGCAAACATGGACGAAGAGTATTTCAGACAGGTCTGTCCATCTTTAACGAAAGACTATGTATTCTACCGTGCTCGCCGCGCACAGAAGTTACTGCTTGAAGACAAGGAGGGCAGATGTGCCTTCTGCGGCAGCCAAAAACACTTGTGGCGACTTTCTTTCAAGCACAAAAATGAATACCGTCTTGACTTGTTTATTTGCGAGACTTGTGCAGCAAAACTGGGGGAACAACCATGTGGAAAAAGAAGTATGCTTTTAACGGAACGGCTGTGAAAGTTGCGGTTCTAAAGCAGGGTTTGAACCTGCAAGAAATAGCCGAAGACTTTGGGGTGCCCTATAGCACCCTGCTAAGATGGGTTAACGGGCGCAGCGTTCCTCCTGTTCACTTTGCGTTTTATCTTGAAAATCGTTTAGGGCTTTCGCTGAAGGACCTTGTGAATGAAGTATCTCAAGTGGGAAACAGCCCAAAATCTGGTAGCCGCAATTAGGTCGCCTGTAACGCGTGGTGCCGCCGAGTTCTTATTGCTCACAGGTGCACGAGTAAGTGAGGCGTTGCAGGTGACCGTGGCAGATGTGGACTGGTTGAACGAAGTAGTATATGTTCCTACTCTGAAACGACGCAGAACAGTAAAACGCGAGATACCGATATGGTGTGAAGCCTTGAGAAAGGTAATAAGCGCTGCGACACGGAGAGCAAAAAGGCGGACGGCGCGGCTGTTCCCTATTACACGGCAGGCAGTCAATAAGGCACTCAAAAAAGCGGCGGAAGAAGTGGGTGTGCCACCAGAGTTAGCGCACCCACATGTTCTGAGGCACAGTCTTGCTATGCATCTGACGCTGGAAGGTATGCCTGCGCCTCTTTTACAGAAACTCCTGGGGCATGCCCAGTTGACTTCTACTCAGGTTTACACAGAACACGCGGCGGCGAAAGAAATCCGTCAATGGTTACAGCGTGCGTGTCACTTAACGCCTCGCAGAATGACATCACAGAGGCGTATTCAACGGAGGAAGACTTATGATATGGGAAGGTAAATACATGTGCAACGCATGTGGTAAGTCTATGAGGGAGCCTTTTTTGGCTCTTGTAAGAGGGCGAAAAGGGGTTCACCTTTGTCGGGAGTGTGCCTGCACGGCACTTCGCCAGTTTTTTACCCAGCGGCAAAGATACCTGCCGATGGCAGTCTACGAATGGGGACGGCAGTGGGTTCCCAACAGACAAACACGACGAATAAAGCGACTGGAAATGGCTACAGAGCATTACTATAGTATGGAGTCGGATGTTGTAGAGAAGAATAGAATTTACGGTGCATAAGTCCTTGCGTAGCAAGGACTTATGACACAGCAAAGGAGTATAAACGAGTTTACAAAATACCTATTTTGTAAACCAGCATAAGGAGAATGCTGTGACGAAAGCGCTTAAGTTCCCAGACAAATATGGAGTTGTGACTTACTGTGCCACCTGTAACCAAATTCGGTGTGCTGTTGACATCAAAGAAGTAGATGTTCAAGTGCTGGCAGGGTGCCGCCCACCTTTGTATGCCCCGTTGCTCAGGCTTCTTCTGGATTGCGGGCATACACACCAGAGTTTAATTTGGGACCAAGCAGGACGCATAATGAAATACAGTAACCGCGAGGCAGCATATAATGCTGCCAAACGCGTTGCTCGCGAGATACTTGAACATAATAAGGAGTGAAGCATGGAGGTCTATGTTGCACAGTGTCCTAACGGGCATATCTATCCAGGCAAACTTTCTCATTGCCCGAAGTGCGGTGCTCCTACAGTAAACAGAAAAAGGCTTCGCGTAGTCTCACGCAGAAAGTTAGGGCGTCAGCCCTGTTTGTCTTGCGGGAAGGCTCCCGAACCTTACGGATGTTATTGCCCCGCATGTGGACACGCATGGAAAACATGGAAGGCACCTGATAGGTGCCCAGTCTGCAAAACACCAGGCATATGCGCCTAACAGGAGGCGACCCATGCCAAAGGTGACTATCATTAAAGGGCATGTCCTTGACGCCCTGCGCCGATTGCCAGACGAAAGCGTTGATTGCATTATTACATCCCCTCCTTACTGGGGGCTTCGCGATTACGGAGAGGCTGCCTGCCGAGTTTGGGAAGGGGATGATAAGTGTTGTCATAAGTGGGAAACGGTGGGCAGCAAAAAACTGAGAGGGACCAACAACGGGCAAGGGGCATTTTGCGTAAAGTGCGGTGCTTGGTATGGACAGTTGGGACTGGAGCCAACATTAGACATGTATCTCAAACACATGCTGTTGATAACAGCAGAACTCAAACGCGTTTTGACCTCTCGTGGAGTTATGTTTTGGGTTCATGGTGACTGCTACATAGGAAGCGGGGCACAACAGGCAAAATGCATGGCACTTCAAAACTATCGTCTTGTTTTGCGTATGGTGGACGAACAGGGGTGGATACTGCGAAACATAATCATCTGGTATAAGCCGAATCATATGCCTTGCAGCGCGAAAGACCGCTTTACAAACTCCTATGAGACAGTGTTTATGCTTGTTAAGAACTTAAAGTATTGGTTTGACCTTGATTCTGTGAGGGTCCCTCACAAGACCGTGTGTTCTCCTCCACAAGTCAACAAACTTGTAAAGCACGATGTAGCAGTAAAAAGAAGCGGCAACTACAGTTATGCCGACCCTTTACATACAAAGCCTCAACATATTCTGGGAAAGAATCCAGGTGATTTATGGTCTATCCCTACTCAACCTTTCCGTGAAGCCCATTTTGCTACTTTCCCAGAAGCATTGATAGCCCCTATGATAGAGGCAGGCTGCCCTCCTAAAGTCTGCACCAAATGTGGAGAACCAGCGAAGCGTATTGTGGAGCATCGCACAATAGAACGATATGAGTTGCCAGAAGGTGACCCTCGTTATCGCCCTGCACGGTATGAGCGCAAATACAAAAAGAACAACGCGCAACGCTATTCTGAACACCGACTGCTTGGATGGACCGATTGTGGCTGCGGAGCCAAGTGGCGCCCTGGAATAGTGCTTGACCCCTTTTTAGGGTCGGGCACAACGGCAGTTGTAGCAGTCTTGCTCCAGAGGGACTGTGTTGGGATAGAAATCAATCCTGATTATGTGAAGATGGCAACGCGCAGGATTCAAGAACGGGTTGGTCTCCTCGCTGACATAAAAGTGGAGGAAACCAATGATGCTGGTGTATTTGCAGCGCCCCATTAAGGTTTTGTGGCCCGTCCTGTGGCCCGCCGCTGTAAACTACCCAAAATTCCAGAAAGAATTTGAAGAGAATCGCAACGGCAGAATATATCCTTGGGCAGTCTCTGTTGACATTAAAGGTTATCAATGCTATAACGAAGCGCGGACAAAACTGCTCGTCAAAGTTCCATGTGAAGCAGACCTTTTGGTGCGGCAAGGACCACCTCCCCGTCTTTTTCGTGTTCGTGATGGTTCTTATCGCGCCTCAGTGTTTGCACATAATGCACCTTGCAGCGTTGTTACGCGGATAAAGAAAGAACTGGAGTCTCGCGAACGGACGCCTGAAGAGTCTTACCTGCTTGCAGTATACCTTTCCCCTTCGTTTGACCGTGTTAGAGAATTCAACTATTTGCTTGCCCATCTTCGGGGGGCGAAGTAATGGCACCGCATATAAGACACACCCAGAATTGTGCTTTTTTGTTGAGGGTTTTGGCAGGAACCTGTGGAGAAACATGCCCACATGCCTTACACGGGACTAATTGTCCGTCAACAACTTTGTCCAGTTTCCCACAAGAAGGGCAAAATACGCGGACCTTTTTTTGCCCTCGCAACCATTTGTGGTGGATAGTTTTATGGCAAAAAGGGCAACGCAACATTGCTCTACCCTTAGGGCTGCAATCTTTGGCAGGTTTGTTCGGTAACACTTCCTACTGCTTGGTCAAGCGTAGTTAGTTCTATGTCTTCTCGGTCTATGCTTACATCCAAAAACGGATAAAGATTGTCGTTCTCATCCACATTATAACCTGATGCAAGCGATATTTGTTTAAGAGGTATCCCCAAAGTTTCAGCAAGTAGTTTGCGTGTTTGCTTGATGTCCTGCAATGCTTGTTCTAACTTATACAACGCGACAACAGATGATGGCAAACCGTAATGTATCTGCACCAATGTTGGTTGCTGCGTATCAGAACCGTTCGCAAGTCTAACTAATATGCCGTCCATGCAATACCCTTCACCTATAAGTGAAGGTTCGTATCTGATGACATACTTGTCTTCAGTAGTGTCGTAGCGAAGCAGGGTTGCGACTGTCGTTTGACACGGTAAGGTAGGAACGGTTCCAAAAATCTCTTCCCAGCGCACAGGTTGGTTAATCGGGTTAGAAAAAACTTGTCCATCCATATCAAACCTTAACCATACTTGGTTTTTGCTCTTTACCATCCAAAAAATCATAAGCAATTGCGCCTGGCCGCTTACTGACAAAACATCTACAGTTTCCCAAGGGTCCAAGGGAGAACCTGAAGTTCCCCAACTCCAAGTCAAACCGCGGTTAGTCTGTATGCATCGCTTAAACATGCGTTGAATATGCGATTTAAGGTCCATAGGGCTTTGCCAATAATCCGTAATTTTTATCAGATTAGCGTCAACAGGCACTGGAACCTCCAGAAGTTTCGCATTAACAGTTAAGGGATATGCCTTGCATCCCATAGCCTGCCCTCCTACGGTGACCTGATAGTAACAAGGTCTATGTTGTGGTCACTGCCTGAAGTATTGGTGTATGTTACACGATAGTAGCGTCGTGTAACCCTGTAGATTCGGTTTTCGTTGCCTGACACATTGCTAATTGTTTCAAGTGTCCGCCACAGACTACCATCAATGCTATATTCAACTGTTATGTCTCCTGTCCCTTCTGTGTAGAGAGAGAACCCCCAGTAAGGATAAGCAGAACAATCATCTGGGTTACTTGTGCACGATGCACCTGCCGCGATTGTTTCGTTGTTCTTCACTATCTGGAATTCATTCTGTTGAGGTGAAGTTATAGCCTGAACCGTTCCTGAGACTTTGACTTCGCCATCAGAGGTTACCGCAATAGGCACGGGTGTAGTATTCGTAGCATCCCAACCGCAAGCAGGCGCTTGAACTGGTCCTTTCGCACTACCACCAGGCGGCACCGCCATTGTTTATCTCCTTACTTCGTATGTATGCTTATGTTAACTGACTTAATGCAATCAGTCAAGAACTCAAACAACCTGTCCCAAGTTCCATCAGTGGTAGCGTTACTCAAAAGATTGTAAAACCGTTCCTTGAATCGGGGCAACGCGTATCTCCTATCTTCAGGTGTAACATAGCCTTCTATGTATGATGATAGTTCTTCAAAAGTTGCTTTGGCAAATTCTAACTCTTGCCCTGCAACATTGTAATAGCAATTTAGAATCGCCTGTGACGCTCCTACGGTTTTAGCAAGGCATTCGCCCATATTCCAAACACCTGCGGCAATACCTAAACTCGGCACAAGACTTGTAAGGTAGTCCAGAATTGTGTCCCGCACTCTAACGACATATTTTGCAGGAACATACATATCAGGCAACATCAGATTCCCCTCATCATGTCTATCCATGCTTCTATGCTTTCGTTCACAAACCTCATAGGCGCCCCCCAGTTGTAGGTTCGCGCAGCATTACGCAACAAGATATTAAGATGGTCCATCCATATTCGGGCATCTGCTTCACCTATAATAGGCAATATTTGATTGTAAACCCCTACGACTTGGTTGCGTAGCCGAGTCATGACAGGTTTTAATGCCTCAACCCATGTGTTGGCTAAGAGGTCTGTGTATTTTCGTAGTGCAGGAGCAATACGGAAAATACGCCCAAACCTATCGCTAAATTCCTGTATAGTCTGCAACGCATACAGAAGTCCTTGAAGAGAAAAAAGTTGAAACAACGCATCCAGCCAATCGCTTATTTCCACCTTGTAGGCATGTTCAGGTTTGAAAAGAAGGCTTACATCAATCTCATTCCCTCTCATAATGCAGCGGTAACTCATCCCGCATCCACCTTAAAAATTGCGTGCTGAACTTATCCAGAAGCCGCAATAAGGCTCCTGCTGCTTCAGAGTCACCTCGCTTGTTGAAAAACTCCACTGCTTTCTTCAGTTCTCTTCTTGTCCCTTCCCAAACCGTCTTTTGGACTATCAAGTTTGCACTCTCATCAAGTCTTTCTAATGCTATTAACATACCCTCCCAAATCGGGGATAAGGTGCGGACATACCAGTGATAAACACGGCGTCTCAATTCACTATCAACACGGCGACTATAACCTGTGCCTTCCAATATGTCTTTTGCAACCTGGGTGCTCAGGTTTACAAGTTGCTCTGTCGTGAGGCAGAACCGATACACATCTTTTGCGCGGCAAAGTGCGTCATATAAACGATTAACAAATTCTTGCAGCCGCGCTCGTGTAAGGTTTTTCATGTAAATCACCATCTTATCTCCAAAGCCGCCCCTACACTCCAGTCATCAGGCATAACCTTACCTGTTGCTTTTAAGGCTACATGTTTGCTTAGCCTGTAACCTAATTCAGCCCCAATGTATGGGGCTACCTCGTGCCAGTCGCCCGCGAGTCCTCCTAACAAGTTCAAGAATCCTTTACTTTTGGGGTTGGGACTTTCAGTGCTTCAACAGCCGTTTTTTCTGCTTTCATCTTCAAATACGCCGCATCAACGCGGGCTTCTATCTCATCTTGGGACATGTCTGGGAACTGTTTCCTTGCCTTTTCTATGGCAAATGCACGCTGTGCATATCCATCTTGCCCCGTATTTTTGCCCCATACTTCCGCTGACCTTACTATCCAGTCAAACACACGGTTCACCAATCCTTCAAGGTGATACTTTTGAACGGTTTTGCTCTCCAGCACCTTCTTCCGCAGCCAGGAGAAAACGCCAAGCGATACCAAAACAGTAACCACAATCTTCACTATACCCCAAACAACCTGCACCCAGTCCGCCTTCATTTGCGGTCCTCCAATAGTTTTTGGATTTTCACTTCTACGCGTGTAAGACGCTCGGTCAGTTCACCAATGCTTTTCCTTATGTTTCTTATGTCTTGGTTCACGAGTTTCTGCGTATTCTGCATGGCTTTAACAGAAGCGGAAACCTCTCCTATTTTGCCCCACAACGCCCCCCATAGTCCCAAGAATGCTACGAAAATGGTCAGCGTATATATGATGATGCGCCATCCATTGTTGCGTTGTGCCATAATGAGACTCCTAATATACAACTTTCACAACAGGTTCTTCTTCCTTCTTCGCACGGCTAAGAACAAACCAAGTCAAGGCTGCGATTCCTGCAGCAGGGATTCCTATAAGCACCAATGCATCCTTCAACACTTTCCACACGGAAGAAAGTCTCGGAGGAGAGGGAACGAGCATTATGGGGCGGGGGGCAGGTTTAGGTTCTGGGGATGCGGTAAACTGCAGGGCACCTATAAAGCCTGCGCCAACGCTCGCAGCATAGAACCCTATCTTGGCTCGCAGGTCTTCGGTTTCTTTGCCCACATAAGCGGCTACCGCACTAACTATTCCCCAGGGGATAGCCCTTTTTATGCGCTCGCCCAATGGGGCGGGCGTTGGCAACAAAGTGCCTTTCAAAATCCTGTAAAGGGTGTAACCTGCCAGTGATAAAGCACCCATACCCAACACAGAAGGAAGTATGTATCGCGTTGTCAACATGGTTACTTGTAGCCACCCATGCTTCTCAAACAACTCTTTGAACTTTTCTACTTCCTCTTTCGTAGGAGGCGAAGGCAACAATATCTCCTTTGCCTTTTCCGCTACCTTTTCAACGGGCACCTTCTTCCTCTCTTCAGGGGGTTTTTCCTCCTTTGGCGTTACTTCAACCGCCCATTTAGGTCTTGGCGCCTCATACTGCCCTAACATTTTATATCCCCTACAGTTCCATTACTCTGCCTGGGAAGTTCTGGTAGTCTGCCTTCTTTATCGCCTGAAGCGTCTGCCACTCTATAGGATATTCCTTCATATCCTTATGTAGCATTGTGATTTGGGCAGGAACAGGCACATCACCGAACCTTAATTGAACGATTTGGTAGTTGTTGAGGAACTCAGCCCAATCGTCGTCCTCATATTCTGTCGCCACGGATGTGCTTCGTCTTATCCAGTATACTCCTGCCTTATAAGTGCCAGGCACCATTAGCAGGAGGTGAACAGGTTCTATGCCACCTTCCATCACGAAGGAAATGTCCCGCATGACTATAGGTGTCAGATTCTTACCTATTACAAGCCTGGTATGCGTTTCAATCATCGTGTCATCGTTGATGAAGTTGTAGTCTTCAACGAAGACCCAAACTCGCGCTGATATACCGCCTTGTGACGGGTCTTTGGCAAAGGCTTCTTTTACTTCGTCCATAGTTGTGTATGTGCCGTAAGTGATTTGCGGAGGCGCTGCAACACTTTCTTGCTCGCCTGCTACGGTGCCATCTGGCGCTACAGGACTCTGCGGTGTAATAGGCGATGGCAATAGTTGATTGACCATCTGCCAAAGCCCTATGCCCGCCATAACAAGAGCGCCAATGTTTGTGAACTTCTTGTAGCGTTCCAGAGGAGCAATCCATTTGGGCAACTTGGAGACCACATATGCTCCAATCCAGTAAGGCAACCCTGCTAATAATCCTCCAAATGTAGAACCAAGGGTTATCCCTTGTGCTTGTTTGGCGATAAGGTTACGGTAACTTATTTGAGGAAGAGCATTAACCACAACTGTGCGTTTGCCAAATAGCCATGACCCCAAGAAAGTTCCGCCCGTCAAGGCTCCTAATATCATGGCTATAATGGCTCCCACACCCAATGCAGGCGTTCCCAGAGCAGGAGAAGCCAGCAAGTCACTTGAAGGAGACACAAGAGGTGCATACACCCCTGAAACACTGAATCCTTTTTCCTTCAGGTGCTTCTGCACCATTTCCCACAATTTTTCCTGGTCTAACTTGGTCATCTGGTTCTCCCCCACAGCAAGGCTATTATGATAGGCAAAGCAGGTAGCAGTCCCAGCAAAAATGCTTTGGAGGCTCCCCACCGTTTCATCAACTGGGAGCCTTGATAAGCCGCGACTGCTTCCTTAGTCTGTTCTGCAAGCCAGGCGAGGTTCTCATCTTCAAAACCAGCAGGTATATCAGGATGCATAGGAGGTAGTTCTACCAGTGATGTCCAGTTTTGCCAATCATACATAGTTGAAAGCAAATGAATGCCATGCAGGTAGGCGGCGTTCGCTATCGGTGTTGGCAAGGTGCTAAGGTCTACGCCGAACTTCAAGAAGCCGTCCTCTACCAGGGGACCTAATTGGTCTTCGCAAAGCATAGTCCACACATCGTAAGGGTTAAGACCCATTTGCTTGGCGGCTACATACACTTCTGGAGGCATTATTTTGTGCAGGTCTTGTGTGCTTAACTGAACCCCCAGACTTTCAGCCAGTTTCATTGTCTCCCTCCTAAGGAATCGCTATGGCTTCTCCCTGAACAAGCGCTGCAGCACCTTCCCATGTAATTTCAGCGTAACGCGCATAGCACGGAAGGTCTGCAAGCACAACTGGTGCACCTTCAGCGTCTTCCCAACTATCAATGTAAAGTGAAGCAGAATATTCAATGGCTTGGTCTTTCTCTTCCAAGTCGTGAGGCACGAATTTCACTTTAAGCCTGAACCAATCATCACCCATAGCCGTTATACGCAGGCGATTACAGCCCTCCAGACAAATACGAACACCAAATACCAGAGGTTTACATTCAAAAAACTTACGCCCGTTCATGGTATCTCTTCCACAAGAACCACGCCAAAAGTCCTCCTCCCACAGCCCCAATGCCTGCCCCTATTGCTATTATCTTCCACACCTGTGACCTTCCCAAGAACTCGCGAAGGTAGTATCCTGCCTCCGCCAGTGTTGTTTGAGTGAGCAATCTCCTAATATGGTCACTCAATGTCCCCACCTCGTCAGCATCGGAAGTAGAAGGATTGGTTTCCACAACCTGTGCTTTGTAGCGCTTGCCGTCAATTTCATACCAAACATCCATTAAGTTTTCCTCCTCCACAGGAGAATCCCTATGACGGCAGCCGCCGTCCCGCCGATAGCCACCCAACCCCACCACGGCATCTTGCCGCCCATGAATTCCTCATATGGAACAATCCCTGCTTCGGGGTCCATGTAGTAGTAAAGCGTTGCCTGCTCAGGCTCATCTATGACGCTTGCAGGAACATCACTACTAACAAGCATGGGAACGGTTCCCTGACTTGTGCCTGCCTGCACAATTTCAACATCAGTGCTTTCAGGAGGCTTAACAGGTTGCCCTTCTGCTGCTTGTTCTTCCATCTGACTTAATTCAGCCAGCACATCTTCAACATGGCGTTCTTCCATCACAGGGAGATAAACGGGAACAAAGATATATTCAGGCGCGACATCTGAACAATGACGCTTTAAGCCTTCAAACGCATTGTCCTTGAACCCTGCCGAACCTTTTTCGTAAAGTTGTTTGTATTCAGGGGTTTCGCTACTTTCAAAGACTCCTTTATGAAACACAGGAACCATACCTCGCACAAAGGCTTCACATACATCTTGTATCCAGTAAGCAATCTTATCTGCTTGGTTGGCGTTGCTCTTAACGGCAAGGGCTAAAGCCCGTGCTATCGCTTTTCTTGTCCCTCTTGCGTGCCTGAACCCTCCAGCCCCTGAAACTGCCGCTGCACAAAGTTCATCAGCAGCGCTAAGAATGTTTGCTACCATCTGATGAAACTGGTCAACACCTGAAGTATAAAAGTCTATGTTAATAGTTCTTTTGGGTATAAATTCGTGTGCTGTTTCGGTCTCCGCCTCGCCCATCTTTTTTTCTTTCTCTTTCATCTTCATAGCAGCACTACGAAGAATTTTGTGAGCAGTAGTTTCGCGAGTTCCAAATTCCTCAATCTTAAATCCTAAATCCTCCAGCAGGTCTTTTGCCAGGTCATAAACCCTGGTCGCCGCAGTATGAGAGGCTCGCAGAAGCGTTTTTAACCCATTTATAGCCATGCGGTATTTATCTCTTTTGGCTGCTTTCCCCAGTTTCCTTTTGAAGTCTGCCCCCCAAACTGAGCCACCAATTGAAGCAACTGCTGTAATAATGGCTGCTATCGGGAAAGCCATATTAAATCTCCTTTAAGCGTTCCCATATTCGCCTGCGTCGGCGGCTCAACTCACCAGTCAAAAACTCGTCAAGAACAATCGGCATCAACTCAACAGGGTGCGCTATTGTATGCGAAAGGAAAAATCCCCGTTCGCACCTCTTCTTCTCGTCGTCCCAGTGCCCTTTAATGCAGCAG
>Ga0116200_10000320_pt1 | contig 14929 bp, 14 predicted proteins | sample Mar14436cmmetaG_FD_94478 | JGI IMG/M metagenome (GOLD analysis project Ga0116200, IMG submission 94478) | Marine hydrothermal vent microbial communities from Guaymas Basin, Gulf of California to study Microbial Dark Matter (Phase II) - Marker... ... | reverse complement strand
CTTCTTATAGGATCACCCTTTCTCTATGCTCGTTGAAGTAATGCCTGTCATACCTTCCATAAACCATGCAGGTTACAATACCCACGTGCAGTAACCTGTTGGGCATCTATATCAAATGTGGATTCCGGTGCATCTCCAGGCTTCAAAAACTCACGGTAGGCCTTTCCATCTGCAATGATCTCAATCCATTCGATATAGTGTTTCTCCTCCATGGGATGGGCAACGTCCCCCACCTTTACCTTGAAGCCTTGTGCTATTTTTTCTACAACTGGCACATGTTTTTCTTTAGCTGCATCCACGGTATTTTCAACAAATAGCTTCATGGGTTGTCCACAGCATACGAGCTCCCCCTTCCCATCGTGTAATACCTCTACGATATTCCCGCAAATCTCGCATTTGTAAACCTGTAATTTCTCTGTCATTTTTTTTACCTCCTATTTTATCTATATCCTCCAGGATGGCTTGGAAATCTTCCCTATACTTTACCTTATCCTGGATGATCTTGAGCACACTTAGCGCTCACTCTTAAAGATATTATATTCTTTATGTTTTTTTACTATCTCATCTGCCAATCGTAACTCTCAATAAGTTGGGGCAGCAGTTTAAAAAATGCGGCATATCATTTAAAGGAGCATGAGTATGTCTTTTTTTGTCTCATGGCCTGTAAGTAACGCACAGGCAGACCCCCTATTAAGGGCATGTGTAGCAAAAAAGACATACCAATATGCTCCCTCTGGCTTTATGCGGGCCTTGTTACGCCTTATTTAGTAACAGATAACCTAACTGATTGAGAGGTTACGAAATTTCTTGTGTTATTAAATTACTATGGTTTCCAGACCTTCCACACCTTTCCTACCAAATCAGGCCCTGGTTTGAGGACTGTCTTGCCTGGCTGCCAGCCTGAAGGACATACCTCTTTTCCTTCTGTTTCTCGAACATGCTGAAATGCCTGAATCTGCCTGATTAATTCTTCGACATTCCTGCCAACCGGGGGAGTCAGGATCTCCATTGCCTGAATGACACCATCAGGATCTATAAGAAAACGTCCCCGAATGTTTACTCCGGCATCCTTGTCATAGACTCCGTAAATTTCCCCTACCCTACCCCCTGCATCAGAGAGCATGGGATAAGGAACTCCTCCGTCAACCATCTTGGATAGCTCTTCCTCCTGCCAGATTTTATGAACAAAGGCACTGTCTACGCTCATGGAAAGAACCTCAACACCCAGATCTTTAATCTCAGGATATCTGGCGGCAACTGCCGTCAACTCGGTTGGTCAGACAAAGGTGAAATCTCCCGGGTAGAAACAGAGTACTACCCATTTCCCTAAGTAATCAGAAAGTTTAATTTGCTTAAATTCTCCCTCATAAAATGCCGGTGCCTGAAAATCAGGCGCTTTTTTACCTACTTGTACACCCATCTTTGTTACCTCCTTTTCTATTTTTTCCTTTTCTTCAATCCCCTCTCCTAAATTTTTTTTCTCAAGATTCTCATACAGGATATAATATAGATTACAATAAACTCTTCTCGCTGATTTCTACTGCTTTATCCATTTCTGCCTTGAGTTCACGTGGCAAACCCTCTATGTCTACGTTTAAAAATCCCCTGACGATGGTGGCAGTAGCCTCTTCCTGGTTTAACCCCCGGGCCATGAGGTATTCTATTTCTTCCTGGGCAATCTTTCCAACCGCTGCCTCATGAGAAAGGTCTACATCCTTCTTGCGTCCTTCCAGTTCTGGAATAGCATGGATTATCCCTTCATCGCTTAAGATTAGCCCTTTACACTCAAGATGGGCCTTTATTTCCGGGACTTCCCCTATTATATGACCCCTGGCAATGATCTTCCCTCCGGTGGTAATAGCCCGGGAGATAATCTCTGCCCGGGCACTCTTAGCCTTCAAAAATACCCGTGCACCCACATCCATATCCGATCCAGGTGGAGCGACGAGGATTGAATTGAACCGGGCAGTTGCTCTTTCACCTATTAGATGGGCCACCGGATACGTCTGTAAGGTACCTACCGGCTGCATGCACACGTAATTGGAAAGAAAAACTCCACCTTCTTCAACGATGGTTGCGCTGCGTGGACGCACTGCTACCTTCTCTGCCCAGTTATGGATCATGGTAAAAGTTAGTTTTGCCCCTTTTTTGACATAGAATTCAGAAACCCCGACATGGAGACCGGATTTTACATGAGGCCCGGTGGCGCAACCATTAATAATATGGAGTTCTGATCCCTCCTCTGCAATGACGATATTGTGAACATCCTGTTCAAGGTTATCCTCTTCTAAGTAAAGACAGGTCTGAAGGGGGTAAATAGACTTGGTCCCTGGCAAGGATCTGATAAAATAGCCGTGTTCCTGGTGCAGTTCCGCCCGCGCAGTATATTTATCCATATTAACGGGTACGGCTTTCCCCCAATAATCCTGGAGCCAATCGTATTTTCCCCGGGCCTGGTCAATATCCATTAGTTCCATGCCCTCCTGTAAGCTACAGCTATGCACTACGGAATGGTCTTTCTGAACAAAGGTGCCAGATCTGTTTTTTGCTGCTATGTCAACCCCTGCCTTGAGCATCTGTTCCTGGTCAATTTTGGAAAATGCAGATAGATCCTCCCGGTAAGGATGTTCCTCTGTTTCAGAAGAAAATGCCTCCATATCAATATCAGTACCATGGCTGGCCGGCTTATCTTTAGCCTTTTTTGCCAGGGCCTTTTTCTCTTCCTGATTTGTTCCCATCTTATTCACTCCCTATTTTTTGTTTGCTCAACACACTGTTATTAAGACCGCAACACCTAACGCATTCATGGTATCCTTCTTCCTTGATAATTTTTAACATTTCACGGGGATTACCGTCGCAGCATTTCTCTCCTGATATAATCACATGCCCGACATCCGCATCCAGATAGTCGAGGATATGTCCAGTATGGGTAATGATTAGACCGGCTTTCTTTCTCTCTTTTTTAAGTTCTTTATGAGATTTCTCTTTGTGAAATTCAATATCTCTTTCCAACAATTTTTCGAGTGCCTTTCCTATCAAGGCAATATTTTCCAGATCAACTCCAGATTCAGGTTCATCCAGCAATAAAAAGGTTGGATCCTGGGCCATAAGCTGTAAAAGTTCGGATCTTTTGATCTCTCCTCCGGAAAAACCGTCATTTAAGTCCCTGTCCAGGAATTCATTAAAATCCAAGCTCCGGGCCATGGATTGAATGTCTTTTTTCCCCTTCCCGTAGATCTCTAACATCTGTCTCATCTTAACGCCTTTGATGGTTGGAGGTCTCTGAAAGGAAAGCCCAAGACCCAGAGCGGCTCGTTCATTTAAAGGCATATTAGTAATATCTTCCCCTTTGAAACGTATCTTGCCCCCGGTGATTTGATAATCAGGAAATCCCATAGTGGCCATAAGTAAAGTGGTCTTTCCGGAGCCATTCGGCCCGAAAAGGACATGGGTTTCCCCTTGATTTATTTCCAAATCTATATGGTGTATAATTTCTCTCCCTTCCACCTCTATTCTCAGATCTTCGATTCTTAGCATTTTTTGATCTCCTTTATTTAATCTTTTGCCCATATCATCTCTCTATAGCTGTTAAATTAGGACGCAAAGCCGCCTGCAAGACTAGCCCGATGAGGGCTAGCGGGCGGCGGGCAGGTAATTATTCTATTATATGGATGATTCTTTCTCTCTCTCCTTTTTCAAACACTCCGAGCATATTCCATAAAGATATGCTTGAATTTCCTCAACCTTACATCCATTTATATTCTCCTTTGCCATAATTGGACAATTACTGGGGTGATCAAATTCAATATCCACTATCTTTCCACACTTGCGGCAGAGCAGATGATGGTGAATATCCGGATTCGGATCAAAGCATGCCTTGCCCCTTTTCCTTATAGATAGTTCCTGTATCTCTCCAAGCTCTTTCAACAGTTCAAGCGTGGAATATACTGTGGCCAATGATATGGTTGGATATCTGTTTTGAATAGCCCGATGAATCTCATCAACTGTGGGATGATTCCTGTTTCCGCTCAGAAACTCTGCTACAGCCATCCTCTGAGGAGTCAATGTCACTCCATTCTCTTTGAGTCTCTCAAGTATAGTTTTCATACGTAACCCTTGTATTTAAGATAAGTTGGATTATTTATTTGTCAATAAATATATTAAAAATATTTTAATCCTAATTTTAGAATGATTATAAATTATGGTTACTTTTTGTCAAGAGAAAATTGGATCGGGTGAACGGCCCTCTAAAGATGCAGCATGAATTTCGTATTTCGATTTCCGATTGTCCCAATGGCTGCTCCCATCCCCAGATCGTCGATATATGGCTTATCGGGGCTTGCGTGCCCGAAGTAACGGATGAACCTTGCACGCAGTGTGAGGCCTGTGTGGAATCCTGTAAGGAAAATGCCGTTTCCATAAAAGATGATGTGCCTGTGGTGGATGATTCCAGGTGCCTTTACTGCTGACAGTGTATCCGGGTTTGTCCCGCAGGTTCATTAAAAGAGGCACAAAAAGGCTACCGCATCCTGGTCGGAGGAAAATTAGGAAGGCATCCCCTATTAGGGGCCAAATTGCCAGGCATTCATGAACTCGACGAAATCCCCGCGATTGTTGAGCAGTGCTTGAATCGTTATCAGAACCATTGTCTGAAGGGGGAGCGCTTTGGTGATATCCTGGAGCGGACCGGGCTGGAAGACTTTATTCGAAAAAAGTAAAAAAACAGCAGAGTTTTGATTTAGGTCAAGGAAATGTTCTTTTCGGTATGCTATAATGATTCTAAAATTACCATATGCAAAGGCATAATTACCAATACCAATTTTTTTATTTAAAAAAGGAGGTAAAATTATAACGATGGAATGGGAAAACAAAAAGGATTCATTCAAAGTAGTGGATGTAAGAGAAGTTACGACAAATTTTTTGCCGGGCTTACTCAAAAAGGCGGGACAAGTTCCGGTCGGAGAGGGCATCTCAGTAATACAGACATTTGAGCCTATTCCCCTATATTCCGCGATGGCTTCTCTCGGGTTTGAGCATATTACTGATAAGGTCTCGGATAATGAATATCGGGTATATTTTTACAGGGAAGAAAAAAAGGAGGCTCCTTTTCCTGGTACAGGAGATGTTCCGCTTAAGCCGACAGCCATGCTGAATTTCAAAAAAATAGATAATTCGCTGGCCAATGTAGCGGTAAATTTCTGGAATTTGACCTGGGGAAAGGAAAACCCTGCAATTGATCTAAAGACAAAGTTACTCCTGTCACTTGCAAATGGAGTGGGTGCTGGCAGATATCGCCAGGCAACACGTGAACTGGTAAAGGCGTATTCACTCGGTGTTACCGTGGATGAATTAGATGAACTTTTTTCCTTGCTTGTATGGAATGGTGGGATAGGTACATTTGCATCAGAGATAGGTACTTCAACCCTGTTTAGCGCATACAAGACCATTAAGGCCCTTGAAGGCAAAAGAAAAACACGGAAAGAGGTGATGAGTGAACTCATGGAAAAATTTGGCGAGAAAAATCCTGAAGTCAACGTGATGCCAGCGTAAATCACTTTTGAAAACTCTAACGCTTGAGAACTAAAGGAGGCACTACCATGAAAGCAAGAAAAATTAAAGAGCGCATTTACTGGATGGGTTCCGTGGATTGGGACAGACGCCTGTTTGACTCTCTTGTCCCCCTACCGGACGGAACGAGTTATAATGCCTATCTCATTGAAGGGAGTGAGAAGACTGTCTTACTGGACACGGTTGATCCTCCCATGGCTGAGGAACTCTTGACGCAACTCGAGGGCGTCTCCAAAATCGATTATGTGGTCTCTCAGCATGCGGAGCAGGACCACTCCGGAACAATCCCGCAGGTCCTTGAAAAATACCCTGAAGCAAAGCTCATATCAACCCCCAAAGCAAAGGGAATGCTTATAGATCTTCTGCAAATACCAGAGGAATCTTTCATAACCGTCAAGGACGGCGAGACCCTGTCTTTAGGGGACAGGACCTTGAAGTTTATCTATGCCCCCTGGGTTCATTGGCCTGAGACCATGGTGAGCTACCTCGAAGAAGACAAAATCCTTTTCAGTTGTGATTTTTTTGGTTCCCATATCGCAACCACCGATCTCTTTGTCACTGATGAAGGGAGTGTCTACGAGGCCGCTAAGCGTTACTTCGCCGAGATAATGATGCCATTCAGGAACGTAATCGCAAAAAACCTGGAAAAACTCGCGTCTTACGATATAGAAATGATAGCCCCCGGTCATGGACAAATATTTCCACGCCCGGCATTTATTATTGATGCCTATCGTGATTGGATCCTCGGCCCTCCCCAAAACACAGTAGTCCTGCCTTACGTATCCATGCACGAAAGCACGAAGCGAATGGTCGATTATTTTGTTTCAACCCTTGTGGAAAAAGGTATAAGGGTCGAACAGTTCAACCTGACCGTAACCGACATAGGAAAGCTCGCCATGGCACTGGTTGACGCGGCGACAATCGTCGTCGGCACGCCTACCATTTTGGCAGGCCCTCATCCTTACGCTGCCTACGCCGCGCTTCTGGCAAATGCCCTGCGGCCCAAAACAAAATTCCTTTCCATTATTGGCTCGTATGGGTGGGGAGGTAAGACCGTGGAAACATTAGCGGGAATGATCCCTAATCTCAAGGTAGAGGTCATAGACCCCGTACTTTGCAAAGGGGTGCCATCCGAGGTTGATTTTAAGGCATTGGATGCCCTCGCTGCATCTATCGCGAAAAAGCACAAGGAGCACAATTTTACATAATTTATGTCTCGCAGGCGGCTTCGTTTGCCAAAAGGCCCTGCATTTTGCAAGCTCTTTTGGTCCGAAAATAAAAAAATGAAAAAAAGTGATTGTCTTGACTTAAATCAAGGAAACCTTCTTTTTGATGGTCGATAATGGCCTCAAAATCAACAAAAGCAATAAACTACCCCGCCGCAAGCGGCGGGGAATACAACCCAAAAGTGATTTAAAATTACAAGGAGGAAAAACATGTTTTGTTTTCAATGTCAGGAAACAGCCAAAAATGCAGGCTGCACAGTAAAGGGAGTTTGCGGAAAAAATGAGGGCCTTGCCAATCTCCAGGACCTATTGATATACACCCTAAAGGGTATCTCAATCTACGGCGAAAAGGCGAGAGAATTCGGAATAGTGGATAAAAGGGCCGGCCTTTTTATTGCAAAGGGGCTTTTTGCCACTATCACAAACGCAAACTGGAAAGAGGAGTGGTTTTTTGATTATGTTAGAGAAGGGCTGAAAATTCGAGACGAGCTGAAGGATAAATTTTTAAAGGCATATAGAGATAAAAACGGCAGTGATTTTTCAGGCGAATTGCATGATGCTGCTCTCTGGTATTCAGATGATGAGTCAGAATTTCGTGAAAAGGCAAAGAATGTCGGTGTTCTTTCAACAGAAAATGAGGATGTACGTTCCCTGAGGGAGCTGCTAATTATCGGGTTGAAGGGGATTGCAGCCTATGCAGATCATGCGGCCATTTTAGGGCATGAGCAAAATGATATTTATGAGTTTATAATGGAAGCCCTGGCCTCTACAACAAAAGATCTGTCTATAGACGAGATGGTGGCACTTGTGATGAAGGCAGGCGAGGTTGCAGTCAATACCATGGCCCTCCTTGATAAGGCAAACACATCTGCCTATGGAAATCCTGAAATATCAGAGGTTAATATTGGTGTTCGTAACAATCCGGGGATTCTCATAAGCGGTCATGATCTTAAAGATATGGAAGAACTTCTTAAACAAACAGAAGGCAGTGGCGTGGATGTTTACACCCATGGTGAAATGCTTCCGGCAAATTACTACCCTGCTTTCAAAAAATATGAGCATTTTGTCGGAAATTACGGGAGTTCCTGGTGGCACCAGAATAAGGAATTTGAATCCTTTAACGGTCCTATCATATTGACTACAAACTGCCTTGTCCCGTTAAAAAAAGAAAATACATATTTGGACAGGCTTTTTACAACAGGGGTGGTGGCATATCCTGGCGCCATACACATAGTAGACAGGCAGGAAGGTGGGTCAAAGGATTTTTCTGCTGTTATAGAGGCGGCGAAGAAATGCAGCCCGCCAACTGAGATTGAAACTGGTAAAATTGTTGGCGGTTTTGCACATAATCAGGTTCTGGAACTTGCGGATAAGGTTGTGGATGCTGTGAAGACTGGCGCAATAAAACGCTTTGTTGTAATGGCTGGCTGTGATGGTCGTCAAAAGACTCGAAGTTACTATACTGAAGTTGCTGAGCAACTCCCGGCTGATGCGGTTATTTTGACTGCCGGTTGCGCAAAATACCGCTACAATAAGCTTGATCTTGGCAATATTGGCGGCATTCCGAGGGTGCTTGATGCAGGGCAGTGCAATGATTCCTACTCCCTTGCAGTTATTGCCCTAAAATTGAAAGAAGTTTTTGGACTTGAAGATATTAATGACCTTCCTATTTCTTATGATATATCATGGTATGAACAAAAGGCCGTCGCAGTGCTACTTGCTCTCCTGTTTCTTGGAGTTAAGGGGATTCGCCTGGGGCCGACACTTCCAGCCTTTGTGTCTCCAAATGTCCTTAAGGTTCTGGTGGAAAAGTTTGATATCAGACCAATTGGTGAGGTTAAGGCAGACGTTGAGGCAATGATGGCTGGAAGATAATTTCAAACATATTTCAAAATAGTTATCTGCGAGTATCGGCGAAAATCTGCGTCCTAATGAATTTCAACAAATGGAGGAAAACAAATGAAATGTCCAGGACAGGATACCCAGTATTGGAAAGCAGATGCAATCTATGAAGTGCCCTGCCCAAAGTGTGGAGAGCCTGTAGAGTTCTTTAAGGATGAGCCTACACGTAAATGCAGGAACTGTGGGAATAAGGTTGTTAATCCAAAATTAGACTTTGGCTGTGCTGCATATTGTCCTTTTGCAGAGCAATGTTTAGGTGAACTGCCACCTGAACTTCTTTCCGAAAGAGAGGATTTGTTAAAAGACAGGGTAGGCATTGAAATGAGACATTATTTTAAGGGAGACTTTAAACGGGCCAGCCATGCAACCAGGGTTGCTAAGTACGCGGAGAAACTTACTACTGAGGAGAGGGGAAATCCGGCGGTGGCCATTTCAGCGGCTTATCTGCATGATATAGGGATAAAGGAGGCAGAGCGCAAGCACAAGAGCACGGATGCGAAATATAGGGAACAAGAGGGCCCGCCAATTGCCCGTAATATTCTCAATAAGCTTAAGGCCAAAGATGAGATGATTGAAGAGGTGTGCAATATTATCGGGCATCACCATGACCCCAACTCCGAGGAGACTATCAATTTCAGGATTGTTTACGATGCTGATCAGATAGTCAATATGGAGGAAAGCTATAAAGAATCATCAATTGGCAATGATAGGTTATCTGAGATTATAGGCAAGACCCTTCTTACAGAAAGTGGGCGTAAACTTGCTAAAAGCCTGCTTTTACATAGCAAAACAGAATGATGCGATGTTTGCGAAAGTCAACTTCTAACAAAATGTATGGAAGGAGGACAATATGGGACGCAAAGGAATCATTTTCACGGTCAGTTTTTTGTTTATCTTAACAATAATAGGTTTGTCAATGTCATCAGCCCTGGCAGAGTCGTCAAAATGTGAGACATGCCATGCAAAGATAACCCCCGGGATTGTGAAAGATTTTAACCGCGGGAAAATGGCTGACGATCTTAGCTGTGCGGATTGTCATGGCGATGCTCATATAGGCAAAGACGATGTGGACAAGGCGGAATTACCTACCATCGTTACGTGCAAAAAGTGTCACAGTGAAAAGGTTGCGGAATACATGAGTGGAAAGCATGCCCTCGGCCTGCTGCCGGTAATGGCATTTCCAGATTTTACGCACAAACAGCCAAAGGCATTCATTGCAGGCCAGAAGGGCTGCAATGGTTGTCATAACCTGGGAATTACGGATGAAAATGTAAGGGGCAACGCCTTGCGCAAACATTACAAATATGGAATGGATTGCCAGAACTGCCATACACGTCATGCCTTTTCAAAGAAGGAGGCACTGCAACCAGAGGCGTGTAACAGTTGCCATACGGGGTTTGACCATGCACAGTGGGAGATGTGGTATCATTCAAAACATGGTTCAGCTTACATGACCGACCGCGAGGCACACCGTGGCCCAACCTGTCAGGATTGTCATATGCCGGAAGGTAACCATAGGGTGATGACTGCATGGGGATTTCTGGCCCTGAGGCTGCCGGAGGCTGACAAGGAATGGATGGGATACAGGGTTACGATTCTTCAGGCTCTGGGTGTTCTTGATAAAGACGGCAAACCCACAAAGCGGCTTGACGTGGTGAAGGCTGCTAATCTTGCGCGTTTGACGAAAGAGGACTGGCAGAAGGAAAGGGACGTGATGCTCAAAGTTTGTCAAGAATGCCATTCCGCAAACTTCGCAAAAGAGAACCTGCAAAATGCTGACCTGATGATCAAGGCTTCAGATAAAATTTTTGACGAAGCTATCAATGTCGTCGCAGAGCTTTACAAGGATGGTATTATCAAAAAGAGAACAAACCTTGCAACGTTTCCTTACCCTGACTTACTGGCTTTCTATGAGGTAAACACACATATTGAAGAGCTTCTCTATGAGATGTTCATGGATTACAGGATGAAAAGCTACCAGGCTGCATTCCATATCATGCCGGATTATACGACATGGTATGGTTATGGCAAGATGAAGAATACTCTGGTCAAGATGAAGGGAATCGCCAAACAGATGAGGATGAATGCCATGGCGGCCAAAAAGCAAAAAAGACATGAATGACCTTCCCTCCGGCCCGAAGGTTAAACCAGGAATTTTTAAACGGATACAAAAATATGTTGTAATGATCTACAATAAAGAAAGGGACTGGCCCTTGACATTGGACATGTGGGTTTTTATTCTCGCCAAAACAAGCCGAAATATCGAAATAGGGATCTGTAATAAGTCAAGGCCCTCCCCATTTTCTACGGGCAGGAAACATTTCCACAAAGCGAATTAGACAACCTGTACTTTTCACGAACCTCCATGCCCTGCGGACACAACGAAGAATGAAAGAACTTTTTGTTATTTGTAACTCTTCAAATTAAGGATTCAGGATGCCTTTTTATCCAGTTTCCAGTTTCTTTCATATAAAGCCCCTCCGAAAGCCGCCTGATTATTTTGAAGGCCTTTTCTACAGTTTTTCGCCGTCAGGATTTACCAGACAGCATGTGGCAGGTCAAAGCATACTTTGAGATAAAAGAAGTTCTAAATCAATCCCCCGCTTCTGCAAAGAAAGCCACATCTCCTCAAGACGTTTTTCCAGGGAGGCCATGTTCTCTTTCTCAAAATGCTCGAAGTTGGTAGGCACAATACCCCATACAAGAATCCCTCTCCGTTTTAAAAATCACCGAATGGACGATCCATATAATGGGAACAACTCTCCATTGGTATAGACATCAATGGATAAGATATCCAGATCCTGCCCAAGAACAAAATCCGAATCTGGATTGCCACATAGGTGCACTCCACGGGGTCTGTCGATCATCGAGAAAAAAGTCTCCATATCACCCATAGTCGCTTCATCTCCATAGCCTGCCATGGCGCTGAACAAGAATTGAAGACCCGGTTCATCCACAAACATCAACACGGATTTTCATGGTAAATAATTACCCCTAATTGATGAGGTCAGATAGTTCATCTTACCGTATCCTATTAGCAAAATATTAGGGGAAGATTTTGTGCCATGAAAATCGATGATGAATGTATTAGCATTAAGCTTCTTGAGTTGACTGAGTTGAACATTTACCCTTTTGGCCATAAATTCCAGCATAAATGACCAGACCGTATCGTCAAAAATTATCGGCCGATCATCCTGGTGCACTGCCCTGAATCCGAAGCTTATGGGTCCTTCTAATTGTCCACGAATGGCTGGACGATTCAGTAAATTAAGCTCTAAGAATTTTCTGTACACAACGGAATAGGTGTCACTGCAAAATATTCCGGCTCATCGAAATGCTCCATAGTTCTTCCGCTTCATGTATAAATTTTTCTATGGAAAAGCGGAGGGTGCATTTTTTAAGATCGAGCAGGATACCGGGAAAATGCTGAGATACCTGGACATATCTATCTTCATGATAACTAAAGAGCGGGAGTTGCGGCCAGAATGGTACATCTACAGACAGGGCTACCTCAAGGGCGCGATCTGCATCCCTATGCGCCATGATTCCCATAGGTGTTGTGAGAGGATTTCCAGGAATGGCCATATGTTTCCATTTTTAACACTTATGATAGGGAGAGGTCTCTATTGTATATCCTGATCCCAGAAGCCTGCGCGCTATCGGCCTCGCGTAACGGCAAAGCTTTGCTAGAAATAGTACTTCACCGATGCATAAATTTTGTAGTCGTTTAATTTTTGTCCATATTCAGTATAATCTTTTCCCAAAAGGAATGTAGCCTTAAGGTCAAGTTCAAGGTTGGTTATGGGGGTATATGTTATCTGAGGCGTGATTGATGCGCTTTTATCATTTATATTGTAGATACAGGCCATAGAAGGAGTGAAATATAAAATGTCAAGGGGCTCTTTTTGAGTCACCTTTAAGTAAAAATAATCTCTCATTACTGTCTGTTTGTTATAGACTTGACTTCCATATTTCCTGCTTGTGGCAAGCTTAGCCATGCTTCCGCTGCTAATGTACTCCTGATATCCGTCTTCAATCAGGGTGAAGTAATCTGTCATTTCATCTTTGGTGTAACCCTGGCCGTTCCCGTAATATTCGAAAATAAAAGTTGTATCACTCTTTGTCAGATAGCGCATGCCAAAAAGAAAATTTAATACATCATCTTTTTCTTCTATGAGGTTACCTCCTTGATCAGCGATATATTTAACATAATCCAGAACAACAGCTGCTTCACCATGGACCTCAAAATTAGGAGAAAGGTTTTTAGAAAAGTCGAATCCGAAACGGTCATAAACTTCTTCTCCAAGCAGGAACATAACGTCCAAATCTGTATCGAAAGTAAAGAAATAAATTTTACTTCCCCAGACAATCTCCCTTTCCGTACTCCACTCATCATTGACATGTTTCGATACAGGAAGAATTACAGGCGTTAAGGCTATGGTCTTTAGCTGGCCACCCATACTTTTTATCAGATCACCGGTAGCGACATAGTATCCTTCAAGGGTAGCATCCGGATCTTCTATATATTTCGGGCGACTGAAAAAGGCTACTGGGTTCCAGGCATATCCCTTGCCCCATTTTAAGACTTTTTTGCCCACATCTAATGCTATAGACGGACCTGGTTGCAGCGATACATAAGCCTCTTCCGTTCGTCGGTCATTTTCCCAGCCTTCAGCCTTGTTATAATAAAGGTTTCCCTTCAGGCCGGCGTAAAGTTTTACTATATTAACCCGGTAACTCCCTTCAACCTTGAGATTTAAATCAGTCTGATAGAGAGTTCCATCATCTGCGCCGTTCGGGTATTTTTGATGAAAGAGGAGGCTATCTTCATCCAGACCCTTTACCGTCTCCGATATCTCCAGCTCGGCTTTGAACTCGTAAGGTTTTTTTTCAACTTCAGGAATTTCAAAGTCAAGATTGAGGGTATCTGAAGTCTGCTCCTCCGCTCCTGCATGTCCGTGCAGAGAAATTGCCGGACAAACCAAAAGCCACCATAGAAGAAAAAGGGCATATTTCTTGCGGTCGCAGCAGTAAAATTGCGAAAAGCGTGTAAAAAACATGCCTGATTTTCACATCCTTCTTAGATTTTCAGTAGTGTGACTGTGCTATCTGAGGCTTTCCACTTTAGGCATATAATTTAAGGAAAAGACTTCATCAGGCAGATCTTTTGCTTTAACCTTTGCAAACATAATAATCGACTTGTAGTCTTTATAAAGAGGGCTGTCGGTCTCGATTACGGCGGGGCGAACTACACCGCCGCCAAAATCTTTAACCGTTTTAAAATATATAGTTTTAATAAGCATTCCAGATGAAGCAAAGCATTCTAGTCTGTCCGGAAGAAGTATTTTACCATAAACCCACATTTTTACTCTGTCATAAGCAACGGTATTTGTCTTTGCTTTAAGGTAAAGGATATGTCCATCATCTGTCGGTTCAACCTTTTCGCAGTTGTATTCTGCGCTATAATCTACACGCATAATATCCGAATTATTGAATACTCCTCCGGTTACCGACTGTAAACTGGTTATACGGATAGGCTTACCTACATTCGGAATATAAAGCCACATGTTTTCCCCGATTCGCAAGGTGCTCCTCCCCTTTTCGCTGGCCGGAGACAGAAAGACAGATGCAATCTTATCTTTTCCTTTTTTAACTGAATACATCACAAATTCTTTTTTTGAGCCGTCCGGTTCAATGTTTATCAGCTTTCTGTACATTTCATAACTTTCCGGGTTGAGATTGCGATCAACTTTTTTAAGCATTTCATGCCCGTCAAGAGCAAACGCTGGAACGGCAAGGCTCAGGCACATTAAAATCATCGATAGCGACTTTATCATTATCTTCCTCCTTTAGGAATTATAGCTTTCAGCCCCTCTACCTGTCTTTTTACTATAAAATTAACAGCATACTTTCAATCAAGAATCAGCAATCGAAAATCATCAATTATTACACATGCCCCAAAGCATCAACCGGTTCCATCCTGGAAGCCTTGTATGCAGGTTGCAAAGTGGCAAAAACCGAAACCAGCAAAACGATTGCCGACACCCAGGCAAGCTCTGAAAAACTAATTGTCGGAGACAACAAAAGATTATCCTGCCTTCCAAAAGCATACTGGATTTTGTATATGTTTAAAATATAAATCCCGAAAATGCCGATAATATTGCCGGCCAGGACACTGATAAGCCCAAGAGATAATCCTTCCGCCAAAAACAGCCCCATTATTTTGCCTGGAG
>Ga0116200_10000319_pt1 | contig 14953 bp, 14 predicted proteins | sample Mar14436cmmetaG_FD_94478 | JGI IMG/M metagenome (GOLD analysis project Ga0116200, IMG submission 94478) | Marine hydrothermal vent microbial communities from Guaymas Basin, Gulf of California to study Microbial Dark Matter (Phase II) - Marker... ... | reverse complement strand
GAGGGTCGGTTCGATGAAAGCCCGAATGATATCGGCCACCTGTGGTATTTTTCCCTGCTGCAGGGCTTGTTCGCGGACTGCTTTGAGGTTTTCCTGTCTTGTCTGGTTGAGGGGAGTCAGGTGGTATTCAAAGATGGCTTTCAGCAGGGCTTCTTTTGAACCGAAATGGTAGTTGACAGCGGCCAGGTTGACGTTGGCTTCTCCGGTGATTTTCCGCAGCGAGGTATGGTGGTAGCCGTGGAGGGCAAAAAGTCTTTCAGCCGCGTCTAGGATACACTGTTTGGTATTTTTTTCAGCCATGGTTTTCTTTGGGTATTTTTGCATTAATATATTTATACAAACGTTTAAAACAGATGTATGAATAAGTCAAGGAATAATTTACTAAAACTTTATTCCTTTCAGACGAAATCTACAGCAGGGTGCTTAATCAATAGATGGAGAAGGCTCGATGAATAAAAACAAATTGATAAATCTCTCTTCCACGCAAATTTTGGATTTCATGAATGATGGTGTCTATGTTACCGATCGTGAACGCAATATTTTGTATTGGAATAATGCCGCCGAGCGCCTTGTTGGTTGGGCATCCGATGAAATAGTGGGTCGAAGCTGCTTTGATAATCTGTTGTGCCATGTTGATAAAGATGGACATGAGCTTTGTGGCAAGGAACATTGTCCGCTGCATCGGGCCATGGTTACCAATAGCAGTTCCACCGTGCCGATCATTGTCTTTGCCCAGTGCAAAGACGGGACGCAAATTCCCCTGCAGGTCAGTGTCGCTCCGATTACCGATGAGTCTGGTGCGGTGATCGGTGGAGTTGAGACCTTCAGGGATCTTTCTTTATTGATGAAAGATCTGAAACGGGCAAAAAATATCCAGAAACAATCGTTGAGGTTGCCGGAGAACAATGATCCCCGGGTCACTTTTACCGTTCATTATGTCCCCTTTGATGTTGTCGGGGGAGATTATTATACCATTGAAAAACTGGACGACCATCGCTATGTTTTCATGCTGGCGGATGTGATGGGTCATGGAATTCCAGCGGCGTTGTACACCATGCATCTCCATGGTCTGTGGACCGAATGTCGGCATTTATTTGCTGCCCCGGCGGAATTTATGGCTGAAGCAAATCGTAAACTCTGCAATCTGGCGGAAGATGGAGATACGTTTGCGACCGCGGTTTTTGGCCTCATTGATCTGGACCGGCAGCAGGTGCGTTTTTCCAATGCGGCCAGTCCTCCCCTGATTGTCAGTCGCAAAAATGGGGGGCTGGAAAGCTTTGAATCCCCTGGTTTCCCCCTGGGGCTGATGAAAAATATGGATTATGAAGAAACAAACATTTCTCTGCATCCCGGTGACTCACTGCTCTGTTTTACCGATGGGGCGATTGAAGTTCGTGACGCTGAACACCATGAATTGGGTCTTTCCGGTTTTATGGCCTTGCTGAAAAAGATTGGCTATCCTGACAGCAAGAGCGAAATGGAAAAGATTGAAGAGAAATTACTTCAATATTCCAATAGTATACGGTTTGAAGATGACCTGACTATGTTGTCCATCAAGCTGACAGAGTAAGTCCATTATTTCCTGCCTATCGGTTAGTCCACTCAGGTGCTAACGGTAAACTTTTCACCGCCTCACATCGTCAGTATCCAGTAAACAACAAATTATTCACTGGACAACCAGCATCTTCAGTGAGGGTGACGATGGGAGGAGGAAGACATGCAGAAGAAACAATTATTGATTCGGATTTTGGTGGCGGCATTTTTACTGGCTGGCTTGGTATCCTGTGCTTCTACACCCGGCTACTACAATACCCAGAGGGGCGCGGCCATCGGTGCTGGAATTGGTGCTCTTGCCGGGCAGGCTATCGGCAGAAATACCGAAGGAACTCTGCTTGGCGCCGGCATAGGCACGGTGGCCGGGGCTATCCTTGGCAACGCGGTTGATCAGGATCAGCGGATGAGTCGGGAAACTATATATCATGACCGACGGGCTGAAAACTATGGTTACCGACAGAATAGATCGTGCAATGATTATGATCATCATGGCTACGATGATAATGATGGGACGTATGTGGAAACTATTCCCGGACCCGTGGACCAGCATACCAATTGCCGCAAGGTAACCAAACGGGTATGGGATAAAGGGGTTCTGGTAAGTGAAAAAGTGGAAGAAGTGTGCGAAGGGGAAAAATACAGCCGTGATTATTGATGATTGTAGCCTTGTGGGATAGCGGCAATATTAACCGTGGAAAAGAAAATCAAAATAACTTGCTAAAATAGTCGGAAAAGGGTATTTTCCTGTTCGTTCGAGGTTTTTCAATGAAAGGTGCTCATGTTTGCCTGGCTGGCTCGCTTTCGAAAAACTTTTCAGGATTCTTAGGAACAGGCAGGAAAAGTGAGTTGAAAATGAAAGTATCTTTATATGTCAAAATAGGCTTGGTTTTGATGGTCTTCATGCTGGCGCCTTTGTCAGTCGGGGCCTTTCCTTCAAACAAGGCGGCCCAGGGGCAGTCCGCGCAGCAGGTGAACGCACCCATTCACGGAAAAATAGTGGAAACCATGGATAGCGGTGGCTATACGTACGTACTTCTGGATACCGGCAGTGAAAAGCTTTGGGTGGCAACTCCGACGATGAAGGTGTCAGTGGGGCAGGTAGTGGATTTGTCTCAGGGGATTGAAATGGCCGGTTTTACCAGCAATACCCTGAAGCGGACCTTTGACCGGATTATTTTCTCATCCGGTAAGGCTGCCGCTCCCGGGGCCGGGATGCCCAAAGCCGGGATGAAGGAAAAGTGTGCTCCGGGAAACTGTCCCATGCCACCTGAGATGGCGGCAAAAAAGATGCCTCATAGTGGTTCACCGGCCCTGGAAAAGGCCGCCGTGGTTGCAGTCGAAAAGGCCAGTGGGGCCAATGCCTTTACCATTGGTGAATTATACGCCCAGAAAGACAAGCTTGATGCAAAAAAGGTGCGGGTCCGGGGGAAAGTAGTGAAGGTCTCCCAAAATATCATGAAAAGAAACTGGATTCACCTGCAGGATGGTACCGGCGATGCCGCCAAGGGTACATATGATCTGACAATAACCTCAGAAAATGCACCGAAAGTGGGTGAGGTGGTGGTAGCTGAAGGAATATTGCACCAGAATAAAGATTTTGGTGCTGGCTACCGCTATAAGGTGATTTTGGAAGAAACGACTTTTCAGTAAATAGCCGGTATCAGTGACAATATAGAGGATGCACCATAAGGCCGCCTGTAAGGGCGGCCTTTTTCTTGCCTCAAGGCTGGCAGTCCCGGGCAAATTTTTCCGCCTGCCGCTGGTAGATCTCCAGTTGTTTTGGCTTTGCTGACAGGACTTTTTGCTCCAGGTCCAGGGCAACGCAGGGAAATCCCCGGCGCCAGTAACCTTCTGCCAGGGTGTCGAGGATATGGGGTGCCGGCTTGATGGCCGCCGCCTCTTTTGCCAGGCGGAAACCACGTTCAATATTCTGGATTTGCGGATCAGCTGCAGTCAGCAGCAGCCAGGCGAAATTATTCAACAGCTCCGGCCGCTTGCGGTCCAGTGCCAGAGCGGATTCAAAACAATCCCGGGCCGGCTTTAACTGCTGCTCTTCAAAATAGAGTGATCCCAGGCTGATAAAGGCATTCACCTCATTGGGATGTTCCCGGCAGTAGTTTTCCATGACTTTGATCAGGAAGCGATTGTTCAATGACTGCTGCAAATTTGCGGTGTTCAACTGGGATCCCAGCAGGACGAGAGAGGAAACGCAGATGATGAAAACCAGCAATGCCGCTTTCACCTTGCGTCGATGCCGGTTGATAAGTGCTGGATTTTCAATGCATTTACGCAAATAATCGATTCGTTGGGGAATGTTATAATGATGCCAGTTTGCCCGCTGGCCGAAATCGCCAATCAGCCAGGCAAGTTTTTTGAAAGCGCTGATCAAGGGTTCAACCGTGCCCATGGCGGAGAAAGCATAAAGATCGGCTTCTCGTTCAAAGTTTCTAAGGAAATAGCCAAAAACAAAGCGGAAATACAGCAGGTAGATCAGCAGCAGCGGAATCGTGGATGCCAGCGAAATAATATTCGCCTGCTGATGGGGAGAAGATAAAAGCAGATACTGTATCAGGCTTGTGGTCAGCAGCCAGCCGATCAGGAGCTCAAAAAAAGCATAGTTAAGCAGGAAGATACTGAGAAAAAAAAGCAGAAATACCAGCAGGTGATGTCTCTTGACATGACCGATTTCATGGGCAATGACGGCGTTGATTTCTTTCGGGTTGAGGATTTCTATCAACCCCGGGGTAATCAGCAGGTAACGGCTGAAAAAATAAGGGCCGATGACCGCGGCCGTAACTGCTCTTCCTTCGACCGAAGGCCAGAGCATGATCTCTCGATACTTTACTCCCTCCCGGGCGCAAAAATCGGCTAATGATGTACGCAGGGGCGAAGGTGGCATGGGTTGACATCCCCATAATTTGACCATCAGGGGCGGGGCGATGGCCGAGAGAATAAGGAGAAAAAAAGCGAAGAAAGCAATATCTATGGCTGGCGACTGCAGGAGATGCTGGAAAAGCTCCGGGGCTAAAAGCTGGATAAGATCAGTAATTCCCATGATTGCCAGCCAGGGGGCGATGATGCCGAGAGCGAAAAACAGTTTCCGGAAGCAGTAGGTTGAGCGGTTTTTTTCAAAGGTCAGCAGTTTGCTGAAAACCTTGTGGGCGTGTTCCCAGATGATGAGCTGGTAGACAAGGAAGACAGAGAAAGCGATGAGATTGTTCAATGCCGAGCCGTGTGAAACCAGGGGAAGTGTGGCAATCACTGATTTGATGTTGACCATGTAGACGGTCAGGATATAGGCGGCCACCGCCAGAATATTGAGTTGAGTAATGCTGCGGTCGTAAGATAGGGGAAGCTGTTCAGCCGTCATTTTATGGTTTCGAAATCGGCTGATAATCGCTGAAAATCTGATCCTGGTTATCAGGGTAAACAGGAGGTAGAGGGCGGCTTGCAGGATGAGAGTCTGGGCGATGGTAAAGTTGGGGCTCTCCGGCGGCACCTGGGTGCTGTACACCAGGATAATGACAATATAGATGATAAAAGAGTGATACATGACGCATTGACCTTGATGTTGTCGTAAAAAACACAAAACCGATGGCACAGTAAAAGCTTCATATTTGAGGCATGCAAAACCTGAGTCATGAGGCGTACTTTACCGTACGTTGCAATGACGAAGGTTGCAGCATAACAAAGAAGATGGAGCTTTTACGAAGCCATCAGCCCTAATTGTCTCTGATATCGCCGGTATTTGAAAGCTGGTTGGTTACTTCCTTCCCATTGGGATAATAGATGAACAGGTGAAACTGATATGACGGGTAATCTGTGAGGTTTTTATCGGTTTTTCCAGTGCCGGTTAGCCTTTTTACATTTTCAACAAACTGCCTGCCCAGTTTCAGGGCATAGGCCGGTGGAGTGGACTGGTCAACCAGCAGGGCCAGGGACAATTCATTCCCCTGTTGATTGATGGCTGCATCACCCACCAGGGAGTGGGAAGTTATTTCCTGAACAACCTGATTTTTGATCTGGATAGAAATAACCGGGATGCTGAGTGATGAGCTTTTTGATTGAATAACTGGCTGATGGCCGGTCCCCCAGAGGATCAGGAGCATGATTTCGATCAGGACTGTAACCGCTATGCTTATGGCCAGTGGTCGAGAAGTGATTAATTTTTGCAACCTGATTGTCGTGCTTTTGGTTGCTGGTTTGGGTTTGAGTTGAACTGCTGGTTTGTCCGCCATAACTTCAGATACCGGTGGCTTTTCAGCTTGGGGTTCGATTTCATTTTTTTCTGGCAGTAATGTGGCTTCTGGTGTTTGGTCCTGTTCCTGAATCCTGGCATCTTCAGGGCTCAGGAAAAAAACCTTATGGCAGGATGGGCAGCGGACAAAACCTCCGGTTGCCGGAATCTTTGATTCGTCTATTCGGCATCTGGCCTGACAGTATTCGCAGTTTACTTTCATCGAAAGTCTCCGGGGTCTGTCTTTATCTGATGGCTTGTTTTGCTTGTAATTTGGCATCAATCAACTGCCGGTGTGAAAGCTGCAGCAGGGTACCCAGTTTGTGCATCAGGTGATCCTCATGCTGCTCCAGGATGCCATCGGCATAGACGATCTGCCAGATATTTTCAAGTAAGCGACACTTTTCTTCCGTTGGCCAATGTCTGTTGATCAGGGTGGCGACAGGATAGATATCGAGACTTTCGGTCTGGAGTTCCCGGGCCTTTTCAATCAGTTTATCGCTGTCGGCGTCGGACAGGGAAAACCGCTTCCGTATGATGGTTTGAATTTGCAGCTCCTCCTGGGGCTGAATGGTGCCATCGGCCTGGGCGACCTCCAACAGCAGCATGCAGGTGGCCAGTTGCAGCTCATCTTCTACTGTCGCTGTATCTTCTTCTTCCCGGATATTTTGGGTCAGGATATTTTTGAAAAGTTTAAGCATTTATTCCTCTTTTTCGACTTTTTTTTGATTTAATTTACCAAAGATTGAGCGCAGCCAGGTTAAAGCGGTCAGGTTGGCGGCAATGCCACCACAAACCATGGCTGCAGCAATGGATAGGTAACTGAAATTCAACAGGTAGACAAACACATATGCCAGGGGAATAGCAACTACAAAAATTCTGATAAAATTCATTGTAATTCCGGGCAGCCCTAATCCCATCCCCTGCATGGCTCGATTGGCAGTGATATTGACTGCCATCAGCGGAAAGGTGAAAACCTCGATTCTCATATAGGCTGCTCCGATATTCAAAAGGTCCTCCCGGGAGGTGAAGATGCCCAGGAATTTGGTTGGGAAAATAAAAAAAAGTATTCCCATGCCCAGGGCGTAGATAATGTTTACCTTCAGGGCAAAATGAAAAGTTTTAATCAGCAGGGGGAATTGTTTTGCTCCGTGAAACATGCCGGTCAGGGTCAAAAGCGCGATGGCGGAAGCGACCAGGGGCATGACCACGGCGCTTTCGAGACGGGATGCCATGCCGAAAGCCGCCACATATTCGGTGCCGAAATGGGCCATGAACCGGTTGAGAAACATGATATAAAATGCCATCAGCAACATGGTCAGGCTGGCGGGGATGCCGACCTTGAAAATTTCACTTATGGTAGCCAGCCGGCCGGAGAAATGCTTCAGGGAAAGTCGTAATACTGATTTTTTTCGCAGATACCAGGTGAAAAGCAGCAGGCCGCATCCCTGGGAAATAATGGTGGCTATGGCCGCTCCGGGAACCCCCTTCTTGAGGACAAAAATAAACAGTGGATCAAGAATTATATTCAGCAGCAAGCCGCTGATCTGCACTTTCATCGGGGTAAGGGTGTCGCCCTGGGCGGTGAAAATGCTGTGGATGGCGTAGGAAGAAAACATGAAGAAACAGCCGGCGGCAATAATATTCATGTAGCTGACCGCGAGCTCGAGTACTTGTTCCCGCGCTCCCAGCAAGTGGAAAAGTGGCCGGGACATCCAGAGAAAAAGGAGAAAGAGACTTAAGGCGGATGCCAGGGAAATGCCCAGCCCATGCATGGCGCTGTTTTCTGCCTCTGTTTTCCTCCCCGCGCCCAATTGCCGGGAAATGAGCGAATTCAACCCCACTCCCATGCCGCTATTCACCGAAACTAGAATAAAATAGAGTGGAAAGGAAAAAGTCAGCGCCGCCAGTGACGCGGCTCCCAGGCGGCCGACAAATATCATGTCCACCATATTATAAGTGGTTTGCACCACCATGGCGGTAATGGTGGGCAGCGCCAGTTTGAAAAGGGCTTTTCTCGGATGCCGGCTGAATTCTTCGAGGCGGTTGGAGGTTGTCATTGGGATGTCAACCCACAGGAGTTGGGGGATGGGGATGTTTTAAGTTCCATTTTACCTCCTTCATAATTGTATTTGATCGTATTGTCCAGTATGTTTATCAACAGCTGGCGTATTTTTTCCTGGCCGCCGGTACTGTGGCAAGACAACCCTTGACAGGAAAATTACTAGAGAGAAAGGTAGCAAATGCTCTACGAAGAAATGATGAAAGTCAAGGAATTGTTATCCAATGAGTTTTAACTCGCCAGGTCAAAGAAACAAGCTGGTGATTTTTTATCGATGATGCCTGAAAATTAAGCAAAATAATAGAACGATAGATTCAAAAACCAGACATATCATAATTACTATATTTGAATGTCGCCTTTATAGTCCATCGGGCAATATTGTCTCTACGATTATTACAGACAGGTATTGCCAAGAGTAGCCAGAAAAACGCTGAGTAAACGATGAGTTAGGTTTATGGAAGATTGATTTCCGCAGGGCCGTTGGCTCTGGGTTAATGGTTTATTGATGAAGAATGAACCACAAACGGCATTTTATGGCATGTTTGTTGCTGCAATGTATTTTTTGGTCATAATATTATTCAGGGCTGGTAAGGAAAATATTGCTTGTATCATCCATGGGATACTGGTAAACGGACTGGCAAAAGTTTGTCTGAACATGAGGAGGGATTATGGAAAAATGGTATTTGGCGGTGCGCATTTTTGGCGTAGGTTTTTCATGTGTGTTTCTGATTTTGGGTATATTGGTAGTTTCCCTTAAAATATCTAATGCTGTCCTGAGTCACTTTCCTTCTCCCCAGGGGAAGAAATAATTACGTTAAGAAGAAAATGAGTGGTTTGAAAATCCTTTCGTTATATTTATGAGGTGAGTAATGGAGTCTTTGCTGCATAAGTTATTGTTGTCAACCGGCATTTATCATTTAACCTTTGGTAATGTGATCATGTGGCTGGTGGCCTTTATTCTGATTTATCTTGCCATCAAGAAAAAATATGAACCCCTGTTGCTGGTTCCCATAGGATTTGGCATCTTTGTGGTCAATCTGCCCATAACTCATTTGATGGAAGCCCATGGTATCCTTGGAGTGTTCTATCATTATGGCTTGGAATGGGAGATTATTCCGCCGCTGATTTTTCTCGGATTGGGAGCCATGACGGATTTTGGTCCCCTGATTGCTAATCCCAAAACCCTGCTTTTGGGAGCGGCGGCGCAATTTGGCGTTTATATTGCTTTTTTTGCCGCCCTGTCGATGGGTTTTACCATTCCGGAAGCATGCTCAATCGGGATCATCGGTGGCGCCGATGGGCCAACCACTATTTTTACGACGGTAGCCTTAGCTCCTCATCTGTTGGGGGCTACAGCGGTGGCGGCCTATTCCTATATGGCCATGGTGCCGATAATTCAGCCGCCTATTATACGCTTGTGTACTACCAAAAAAGAACGCCTTATTCGCATGCGGCAATTGAGACCGGTGAGTAGCAGACAGAAAGTTATCTTTCCCTTGCTAACCTGTCTGCTGATTTGTCTCTTTGTACCGGCTTCTGCTCCTTTGATGGCCATGTTTATGTTGGGGAATTTTTTCCGTGAGTCCAAGGTTGTTGAACGGCTGTCATCCACGGCTCAGAATGAGTTGATGAATATCGTTACCATCTTCCTGGGGCTGGCGGTCGGTGGCACCATGAATGCAGAGAATTTCCTGACCCCGAAAGCGTTGCTGGTTTTTGTCATGGGTCTGGTTGCCTTTTCCTTCAGTACCTTTGGTGGTATTATGCTGGCTAAGCTTATGAATGTTTTTTCCAAAGAAAAAATAAATCCCATGATTGGGGCTGCCGGGGTGTCCGCAGTACCCATGGCCGCCAGGGTGGTGCAAACGGTTGGTGCCCAGGAGGACCCGCGCAATTTTCTGCTCATGCACGCCATGGGACCGAATGTTGCCGGGGTCATTGGTACGGTGGTGGCTGCGGGTTTGTTTCTCACTATGGCTCGCTAGACCATCAGTAAAAATCCCGCCGGAAAAAATACTTGACCGGTGGGATTTTTTTGTTATATATAATTGCATAAATGCTAAAGTATGTAATTTAGCATGTATGCAAAAAGAATTGTTATAATTCAACTTTCTGGCTTGCATTGCCAGGAATACATTACAGGATGTTCGGGCTTGGCTCATAGCGGTTTTTTAGCGCAATGCAGAAAGTTGAGTTATGACTTTGCTGGGCAGTGGTGAGCCGGAGAAAGTAGTAAAATTTCTTTTCGTACTTGTAAAAGGTCTTTTATGGATGAAAACGGGAAAGCATCTGAGGTGAAAAATCTGGCTGCTGGGATTGATATCTTTCGGATTCATGCCGCCTTTTGTACTATTTTTTCATCTCCCATTCGTTTACAGATTATGGACTTTCTGGGAGCTGGGGAAAAAACGGTTACCGAACTGGCGGAAGAATTGAATGTTTCGCTGGCAAATGTGTCTCAGCACTTGCGTTTGATGCGCGACCACGGCGCGGTGGAAACCCGGCGTGACGGGCGAACAATCCATTATCGGATTGCAAATCAGAAATTTTTGCAGGGAATTCAGATCGTACGGGAAGGTCTGCTGGAAGAATTTAAAAAAAGGGGGGCATTGTAAAATGAAAATTTGTCTAAAGTTAATTGTCGCCATTGTTCTGGTATTCGTTTTCAGCCTGCCATCTCTGGCTGCTTCCGGGGTGGCGCCAGAGAAGGCGGCGATCACCGGTAAAAAAATCGCGGTCCAACCAACTGCAGATCACCGGAAATTCAAGCAGCTTAAAAAGGGACTTGAACGGGGACCGGAGGTTACCAAAGCCTGCCTTAGCTGTCATACCGAGGCTGGCAAACAGGTTCATGATACCATCCATTGGACCTGGAGTAAGAAGAAAAAAGGACAATTAAATAAAATGGGGAAAGCCTATACCCTCAACAGCTTCTGAATTACCCCGATTTCTAACTGGTGCAGGTGCACCAGCTGTCACGCGGGGTATGGCTGGAAGGATGAAAAATTTGATTTTACTTCTGAAGTCAATGTCGATTGTCTCGTCTGTCATGATACCACCGGGACTTATAAAAAATTTCCCACCGATTGTGGTCACCCGGCATATGAAGAAAAAAAGTTCGGGAAAAAGGTTTTTAAGCCGGTAAAGTTAGCTGAGGTTGCTCAGAATGTGGGTTTGCCCAGCCGGAAAAATTGTGGTGCCTGCCATTTCTATGGTGGGGGAACCGATGGAGTGAAACATGGTGATCTGGATTCATCGCTGTTCAGCCCCAATAAAAAGCTGGATGTCCATATGGCTGTCAATGGCCCCAATTTTTCCTGTACCGCCTGTCATACAAACGTTAATCACCATATGGCCGGTCGCTACTCTTCCGATCCGGCCCCGGTGATTCATAAACTGGCGATGCCGAAAGATTATGGTAATCGTATTTCCTGTGAATCATGTCACAGTTCTTCACCCCATAAAGACAGCAAACTCAATGACCATACCGATAAAGTTGCCTGCCAGACCTGCCATATTCCTCGTTATGCCCGGGGAGGGGTTTATACCAAGATGTGGTGGGATTGGTCTACCGCCGGTCGGTTTGATGAAAATGGTAAGATGATTGTCAAACGGGCAGCCAACGGAACCATCGCTTATCATACCAAGAAAGGCGATATGCGCTGGGCCAAAGATGTAAAACCCGATTATGCCTGGTATAATGGCAAGATGGATTATCTCAGTTTAGCTGATTCTTTTGATGATAGTAAACCGGTTTCATTGAACCGGCTCGAAGGCAGTTATGATGATCCGAAAGCCCGGATTTTCCCATTTAAGATATATTTGGGCAAACAAGTCTATGATCCCGCCAGAAAAACGCTGGTGATTCCCAAGCTCTTTGGCAAGAAGGGCAGCGGAGCTTACTGGGCCGAATATGACTGGAACAAAGCGGTTGCCGCCGGTATGCGGGAAGCCGGGGAACCATACAGTGGCAAAATCGGGTTTGTGGAAACCAAAATGTTCTGGCCCATCACCCATATGGTGGCCCCCAAGGAAGAATCTCTCACGTGTGACGAGTGTCACAGCCGTAATGGTCGCCTGGCCGCTTTAGCCGGTTTCTACCTGCCGGGACGGGATAAATCGGATTGGCTGGATACCCTCGGTTGGATTATGATTCTGCTGACTTTGGCCGGAACGATTATCCATGCGGCGATAAGGATGGCTAGCCGGAATAAGCAGAAAAAGGAGCAGATAAAATGAAGATGAAAATTCAGATGTACGCGCGTTTTGAGCGGTTCTGGCACTGGCTGCAGGCTTTCCTGATCATAGTGTTGCTGATAACCGGATTTGAAATTCACGGAGTGCTGAAACTGCTGGGATTTGCTAAAGCTCATCAGGTTCATATATTCTGTGGCTGGTCATTAATTATTCTCGGTGTTTTTGCCATTTTCTGGCACGCGACAACCGGGGAGTGGAAACAATATGTTCCCACCTTGGAAAACCTGGATAAAATAGCCCGGTACTATGTCTGCGATATTTTTAAGGGAGAGCCACATCCCCACTGTAAAACCAGGGAACAGAAGCTGAATCCCCTGCAGCGGCTTGCCTACCTGGCTTTGAAAATTTTTATCCTGCCGCTGCAACTGCTCAGTGGCCTCTGGTATTACTATTATAATCAATGGCCGGCCATGGGTTTGAGCGGCAACCTTGAGACCGCGGCTCTGGTACATACCGCGGCTGCATTTATGGTTTTAGCCTTTCTTGTCATTCACACCTATTTGTCGACCACGGGCGGCACCCTGTTTTCCTACATCAAGGCCATGATTACTGGGTGGGAGGAAGTTGAGGACTGAAGAATAGCAAAGTTCCAGGGCTGTTGAAAATATATTTTTGGCCGGTAGTGATTTTGGCAATTTGCCGAAAGAGCCGCCGGTTTTTTTTGTTTCAACAATATCCTTTATAAAGAGATTGTCATTGCAGAATAACCCCTCGATGTTATATAGTTCCACTTTCTAAAAATCGTGATTTTCAGGAATTTTACTAAGATGGAGGTTTTGACAGTTATGGATGAACAAGGAATGCAGATAGCGCAGGAATCTATTAATACCATCCGCATGCTGGCGGTTGATGCCATCCAGAAAGCTAATTCAGGTCATCCGGGAATGCCCATGGGGGCTGCGCCTATGGCGTATGTCCTCTGGCAGCAATTTCTTCATCATAATCCGGCAAATCCTGCGTGGCCTAATCGTGACCGTTTTATTCTTTCGGCTGGCCATGGATCCATGCTGTTGTATGCCTTGTTGTATTTGAGCGGCTATGATCTTTCGCTGGATGATATAAAAAATTTCCGTCAGTGGGGCAGCAACACCCCCGGCCATCCGGAATATGGACATACGCCCGGGGTGGAAATGACCACTGGTCCTCTGGGGCAAGGGTTGGCTTCCTCTGTTGGGATGGCCATTGCCGAGCGGCATCTGGCCAGTCGTTTCAACCGGCCGGGATTTCCCCTGGTTGATCATTTTACGTATGTTATTGCCGGTGACGGTGATCTCATGGAAGGGATTTCCCATGAAGCTGCGTCCCTGGCTGGAACCCTGCAACTGGGAAAGTTGATTTGTCTTTACGATGACAACCATATCTCCATCGAGGGCAGTACCGAGCTGGCGTTCACCGAGGATCGGATGGTCCGGTTCAATGCCTATGGTTGGCAGACCCTGGTGGTGGAAGATGGCAACGATCTGGAGGCAATTGCCACTGCCATCCGCAGTGCCCGCGATGATAGTAGCAGGCCGTCTCTGATTGCCATCCGTACCCATATCGGCTATGGCAGTCCCCATAAACAGGATACCGCTGATGCTCATGGTTCTCCTTTGGGTGCTGACGAGATTGTCTTGACCCGGGAAAAACTTGATTGGCCGTCTGACGGGGATTTTTGGGTTCCGGAAGCAGTACTGGAGTATTTTCAGAACTTGAGTCGGCAGGGGGCTGAACAAGAGCAGAAATGGAATAAGCTGGTAGAAGGTTATGGGCGTGAATACCCGGAAATGGCTGGACAATGGGAATCCGTGGTAAAGGGGATACTGCCGGCAGGCTGGGAAAAGAACCTGCCAGAATATCCTGCCGATGCCAAAGGCATGGCCACCCGGGTGGTTTCCGGTAAGGTGATAAATGCTCTGGCTCCCGGCATCCCCGCCATGATGGGAGGGTCCGCCGACCTTGCTCCTTCCAATAAAACCGAGATCAGCGATGCGGGATATTTTGCCGCCGGACATTATGAAGGTCGTAATATTCACTTTGGAGTGCGGGAGCACGGAATGGGGGCGGCTTTGAATGGCATGGCCCTGCACGGTGGTATTATCCCCTACGGTGGAACCTTCCTGGTTTTTTCCGATTATATGAAGCCGGCAATTCGCCTGGCTGCGATGATGGGCCGGCAGGTTGTCTATGTTTTCACCCATGACAGTATCGGCTTGGGGGAGGATGGTCCCACCCATCAGCCTATTGAACATCTGGCCGCCCTGCGAGCTATTCCCGGGTTAATTGTTATCCGACCGGCTGATGCCAATGAAACGGCAGCGGCCTGGCAGGTGGCCCTGCAGCAGCGAAACAGTCCTACGGCCCTGATCCTGACCCGGCAGAACGTGCCAACCATGTCACTGGATTGCAACCTTGTCCATGAAGGGGTTGCCCGGGGTGCCTATATTGTCAGTGATCCGGCTACCGAGCAGCCGGAGATTATTCTCCTGGCTACCGGTTCGGAAGTTTCCCTGGCTGTGGAGGCCGGAAAACTGCTGAGTTGTCAGGGGATCTCTTCCCGGGTGATCAGTATGCCCTCCTGGGAATTGTTTGATCAACAACCGGCGGACTATCGTGAAAGTATTCTGCCATTATCAATCCCAATCCGAGTCAGTATTGAAGCCGGGTCAACCCAGGGCTGGCATCGTTATGTGGGGGATAAAGGTATCACCATCGGCATCGATCATTTCGGCGCTTCGGCACCCTCTCAGGTACTTTATAAAGAATTTGGCCTGACTGCCGATCAGATTGTTAAAAATGTTCTGGCGGCACGATAAGTGAGAGTTTTTACGAAACCATCAAGTTTGGGAGGGTGGGCTTATGAG
>Ga0116200_10000316_pt1 | contig 14993 bp, 11 predicted proteins | sample Mar14436cmmetaG_FD_94478 | JGI IMG/M metagenome (GOLD analysis project Ga0116200, IMG submission 94478) | Marine hydrothermal vent microbial communities from Guaymas Basin, Gulf of California to study Microbial Dark Matter (Phase II) - Marker... ... | reverse complement strand
TTAAGGAAGTGTGATGGAAGGCCCACGATATACGTGGACCGGGGCCCATGGTACCGGTGGGCCCTAACACGTCTTGGGGTCCCTTATAGATACAGTAAGTTTGGACCGAGGAATCCTGTAGAGCAATGGTTCGGGATATTTAAGCACAGGATTGCGAGGTTTTATCGGAGATGGCCGTATAATGCATCTCTCAAAGCGGTGAACGACTGGGTTAAGGCATTCACTTCTCTTTACAATCTCCTAAAAGTAGGAGGTGGTTAAGTTGACATCCTCCATCCCCGTTATCACTAAAATTTATACCCCACATACCCCATACAAATGTTGAAGCCTACATACTTCCCCCAACACACCCCACCAACGTTAATTCCCCCCTCTCCTTTATCTTAAAATCAAGACCTTCTATAAACTTCCCTGCAAGCCAGATCTGTGTTCTTGTATGAGATGTCAACGGACCCGTTAATATCTCCCCACCCCCAAGTGCCATATAGATTATAAGTTGGTCCTGAAGGTGTCTATCAGCGCACCTTATGGGGTTAAGCTCTTCCATTATCCCCTCCGCCGCCTCCCTCCCAACAACCTCAGCTGGCTTCCCCCTCTCTCCAAGCGCATTTGATCCCAGGCGGCAACCTCCAGAGGTCTCTACCACAACGTCTATAACAGCCCCCGGGGAGACCCCCCTCCCCTCCTCCACAACACTTCTAACATTGAACCCTTTAAAGAACTCCTCAGCTGAGTGCGCCATTCTTTTTGCCACATCCCTTCCTATCCCCTGCGTGTAGGAGTATATCCCAACCTCCTTCACCTCCCCCGGGGAGGTCATAGAGAGAGGGCGGGGGCTGTGAGGAGGGTTTACAGAAACTACAATCTCCCCTCCCCCTCTCGGATAAAAGCCCCTCCTCCTCACCTCCGCTTCCACGCTGTATCCAGCTCTCCTCAGAGTGTAGAGGAACACCTCTGAGAAGTGTATCCACGTTGGTGCCCACCTAGTATCCGTCCCACCACGGAGGATTACCTGAACATCCTTCTCTGATCTTAAGAGGGCTGGCAGGAGGGCGTGTGCCAGAAGTGTTGTGGAACCGGCAGTACCTATGTCCACCACGTACCTGCCGCCCCTAACCTCCCCCGGGGTAAATACAACAGTTTTTGAGCCGATATATGCTCCCTGAAGGCTTCCAGAAAATATTTCCTTAAAGGCCTTGAGCACAGCCAGGTGCTGGGGGGCGAGGCCGGGGTTGGGCCTCGACGCACGGATGTTCCTTATTCTGACCGAGACTCCCCTAAGGGTGGCCAGGGAAAGGGATGCCCTCAATATCTGGCCTCCCCCCTCACCCCAACTGCCATCTATCTCAATCACAACCCACACCCCCAGGGTGACCCTTCGTGGATGTGCGCACCACAAAAAGAGACCTTTCAATCATCTTCCCTCACCACCTCCCACTGTCAAATACATCTCAATCCTCCCCCTCTAACCTCCCAATAAGAAAAGTAAACACCTCCTCCGCCACACGCTCCTTGAACTCTCCCCTGCTCACTCCCTCAAAGAGCCTCTTTAAAACCACCACGTGGCCATCCACGTCAAACCCAATGTAAACGAGACCTACAGGCTTCTGAGGCGTTCCTCCCCCTGGACCAGCAATCCCAGTTACACCCACACCCACATCCGCACCGGTTATTCTCCTAACCCCCATGGCCATCTGCTCCGCCACCTCCCTTGAAACAGCACCGTACTTCATCAGATCCCTCTCCTTAACCCCCAGAATCTCCACCTTAAGGTGGTTAGCGTAGGATACAACACCTCCATAGAAGACCTCAGAGGCCCCGGGGACCATGGTTATCCTGTGGGAGATGTAGCCGCCTGTGCAGGACTCTGCAATAGCCAGTTTCTTCCTTCTCTCTTTTAGCAGACGAAGGAGCCTGCCCTCCAGCGACTCCATCATCACTCCCCCTTGTATATCCTTCTCACCCTTCTCTCCGCACCTATCTCATCCAGATATTGAAGGACCGCTGGGGGAACCAGATCCCTCCAGTGGGTCTCACCCTCTGCCATGAGAGCCCTTATTCTAGTGCCAGAATAATCCTCCCTCTTTATAGGTCCAGTTTTTATTATCTTGAACCCCTTCTCCGAGAAGAGTAGCTCCGTTATGTGGTTGTTTGTAAAGACCGCCTGAAAGGGAGGGGTAAGGGAAACCACATGATCAACCCAGAGGTCATATCTGTTGATGTCTCTGACAGGAACTGGCACCACCCTATCCCTTACATTCATTTCTCCCGCCGCCCTCAGGATCATCTCCACCCTCTCCCCCCCAGTGAACGGGTTCCTCTCGGTGTAAGACTCCTCTGCAGAGCCTATCACCAATACCGCCTCCTCGTACTCCTCCAGCATCAGCTCAAGGATTCTCCCGTGCCCCAGATGGAATGGCTGGAACCTTCCGATGAAAAGTGCCCGCTCCATGATTTTATATAACCCCTCAAGCAATTTAAAGGATTTTATAGGTATAACCCTATTATCCTCCCTGCAATCAAGGAGGCTATCTCATGAAAAGGGTTATAAGAGCACCCCGGGGGACTGAGATCTCTGCTAAGGGCTGGCCCCAGGAGGCCGCCATGAGAATGCTCATGAACAACCTAGACCCAGAGGTGGCCAAGGATCCAGATAACCTGATCGTTTACGGGGGGACGGGCAAGGCTGCCAGGAACTGGGAGTCATTTGATGCCATAGTTGAGACTTTGAAAGAACTTGAGGGGGACGAGACACTCCTTGTTCAGTCAGGGAAACCCGTTGGAGTCTTCAAGACCCACGAGTGGGCGCCCAGGGTCCTTATTGTGAACTCCATGCTCGTTCCCAAATGGGCAGACTGGGACTACTTCCACGAGCTTGAGGCCAAGGGGCTAACCATGTACGGCCAGATGACTGCGGGGTCCTGGATATACATAGGAACCCAGGGGATCCTTCAGGGGACGTATGAGACCTTCGGCGCTGTGGCAGAGAAGCACTTCGGTGGTTCACTTAAAGGAAGGGTAGTTCTAACAGCTGGTCTGGGTGAGATGGGAGGAGCTCAACCACTGGCCATAACCATGAACGAGGGGGTCGCCCTCGCCGTTGAAGTGGATAAAAGAATGATTGAGAGAAGGCTGAAGACACGCTATCTTGATACCTGGACCGACGACCCATGGGAAGGGCTTAAGATGGCTCAGGAGGCTGCGAAAGAGGGAAGGGCTCTCTCGGTGGCTGTGTGGGGGAACGCTGCAGAGGTTCACACCATGTACGCTGAGAAGGGCGTGAAGTTTGACGTGGTCACTGATCAGACCGCCGCCCACGACCCGTTAAACGGCTACATCCCTGAAGGGTATTCCGTGGAGGAGGCGGCGAAGTTGAGGGAGGAGGACCCGCATACTTACCTCAAAAAAGCAAAGGCATCCATTGCAAAGCACGTCAGGGCCATCCTCCACTTCATGAAGGAAGGGGCGGTGGCCTTTGACTACGGGAACAACATACGCCAGGTCGCCTTTGATGAGGGTGTAAAGGAGGCCTTCTCATATCCCGGCTTCGTACCCGCCTACATAAGGCCCCTCTTCTGCGAGGGAAAAGGCCCCTTCCGATGGGTCGCCCTATCAGGAAACCCTGATGACATCTACACCACCGATAAGGTACTCCTTGACCTATTCCCTAAAGATGCCAAATTGAAAAGGTGGATTGAAAAGGTTGAAGGCTCCTTTGAGTTCCAGGGACTCCCAGCAAGAATCTGCTGGCTCGGATACGGTGAAAGAGCAAAGGCAGGCGTGGCATTCAATAAACTCGTCAAAGAAGGCAAAGTGGAAGCCCCAATAGTCATCGGCAGAGACCACCTGGACTCCGGCTCTGTGGCATCCCCCAACCGTGAGACAGAAGGTATGCTTGACGGCTCAGATGCCATCGCTGACTGGCCCATCCTCAACGGACTTCTGAACGCTGTCTCAGGCGCCACGTGGGTTTCAGTGCACCACGGTGGCGGTGTTGGCATAGGCTATTCCATCCATGCCGGCATGGTCGTTGTCGCCGAAGGCACGGAACTGTCAGAGAAGAAACTCTTGAGGGTCCTTACTAACGACCCGGGCCTCGGGGTAGTCAGACATGCGGACGCCGGATATGACATAGCTATCAAATTCGCAAAGAAACACGAAATAAAGATCCCTATGCTGAAATAATTCCATAATTGAAAAGGAATTACTAGAGATTTGCTATATGCAGATTGGAAAGGGAAAATCCGTTTAAATCTTTCACAGCATTGGCAATATTTTGAAATGTTGGGGAATTTTTTATTATCAACAATCGCCTTAGCCCCCATGCCGTAAGGCAGAAGGTGCGCAGGTGCCTGAGAAGGAGGTCGAGGTAAACCCGGTGACCAGGGTTGAAGGGGAGTCAAAGCTGATTCTCAATGTGGACGACGAAGGGATTGTCAGAGAGGGCTACTATCTTCCATTCCTACCTGTGAGGGGCTTCGAGAAGATGCTCCAGGGGAAGAGTTTTAGATTCCTCCCCGGGGCGGTGATGAGAATATGCGGGGTCTGCCACATAACACACGCCATCGCCGCGGCGGAGGCGGTGGAGTCCGTTTTTGGGGTTAAGCCCCCCCAGGATGGACTCCTCCTGAGGGAATTGGCTGGCCTGATTAACAGGCTTGAGAGCCAGGCCCTCCACGTTCTTTTCCTCCTGGAGGACCTCTTTCGAGGGGAGAAGAGGGGGGAGATGACGAAGAAAACCTTCCAACTCATAGGGGCATCGGGAAAGATGATGACTGTAATCGGGGGCAGCCCAGTTCACCCTCAGGGGGTTATGGTCGGTGGGATGGAGAGGAACCTATCGGAGAAAGGGGCGGAGGAGATAAGGAACAACCTGAAGGTGTACAGGGAAGGTATGGAGGAGCTTCTTGAGGAGGTAAAAGTTGCCCAGCGAAGGCTTGCAGAGGAGGGGATTCTGAAAGAGGACACCGGGGAGGTTAGGGTAAGGAGGCTAGCCACACACCCAACGTACGGCAACTCCCTTGAACTGGATCTCCTCGAGCTAACCCTTGTAGACCCCCATTCCTACTATGACCATGAGAGCGCCGCGAAGGAGGCTAGATCCCTACTTGCCCTCTACGGAGGTGAGGTCACCGAGGTTGGACCGGGGGCGAGGATGAGGCTCTACGACTCCTTCAAAGAGGAGGGGCCGCTCAGCGTAAACCTTGCCTATATGATGGAGGCGCTAAGGGACTGCAAGAGGGCCGGGGAGATACTTGAGGCGCTCAACCTTAAGGGGAGAACCTATGAGAGAGTTACTCCAAAGGGAGGGAAGGGTGTGGGGGTTCACGAGGCTCCCCGGGGGACAAACATCCACATAGCCCACTTGAGGGAGGACGGGACCATCCTTGACTACAGAATAATCGTTCCAACTATGTTCAACATCCCCGTCATCAACGTTGCTCTAAAGGGGGTTCCCAAAGAATATGCCCCCCTGGTGGTTAGGAGCTACGACCCGTGTCTCTCCTGCGCATCCCACGTGATAAGGGTGGAGGAGGTGGTAGATTGATGAGGCTGATATACATAAAGCTCTCCGACTGCAGTGGCTGCATGGTGAGCTTCCTGCCAGTCCTTGAGAAGGTTCCTCTTCAGATCGTCTACTTCCCCAACATAACAGACCAGGGGGAGCTGGGGGAGGCGGATCTAGCCATAGTGAACGGCTCCGTCAACGCCGAGTCCGAGGAGCAAAGGAAGCTGTTGGGGGAGGTGAGAGCTCTCTCAAGGTTCGTGGCTGCCGTTGGCTCCTGTGCCGCAGTGGGGGGTGTGACGAGGTATCTAAGAGGGGGACAACTGCCTACACCCTCTCACCATACCTTCCTCCCCGTGGGCGATGTCATCGACGTGGACTTTGCCATTCCCGGCTGCCCCGCCTCTGCTGACATAATGGTGAAGTTCTTAGTCGCCCTTGAGAGGGGAGACGAGAGATACCTCACCCCTCTGAAGAATCTCACGAAGAAGAGAAAAGCCAGTGGTCTTGACCTGCAGGATGACATAGTCTCCCGGGGACTCTGCTCGGGTTGCGGCATGTGTGCGCTCTCCTGCCCTGTGGGCGCAATTGAGATAGTAAAGGGCAGACCTGAGGTCAGAATGGACCTCTGCATAAGGTGCGGCACCTGCTATTTCAGATGCCCGCGGATGTTCGTGAGGTTAAGAAAGCCGGACGCGGAGGTGGTCTAGTGGTGTCTAAAAAGGATGTACTGGGAGAGTACCTGGAAATCATGCTTGTCAGGTCCCTTCGCCCTCGGGGTGGGGCCGTCACGGCTCTCATCTCCGCAGCCTTAACAGCGGGGGAGATTGACGGGGCCGTGGTGGTGAAGGCCGACGATCTCTGGAGGCCAAAAGCTGTAATAGCCACGAGCGAGGAAGAGATACTGTCCGCCGCAGGGTCGAAATGGGTCATCACTCCCATGGTAAGAGCGATACTCGACGCTCTCAGGAGCAGAAGACTTGAGAAGATTGCGGTCATTGGCACTCCTTGTCAGGCTCAGGCGTTGAGGGACATGAAGGAGTACCCTCTTCAGACCGGAGAGCTTGCATCAAGGATTAAACTCATTGTAGGTCTCTTCTGTATGGGCTCCTTCACCCAGGACGGCTTCAGAACAATGGTGGAGACCAAGTACGGGATACGTCTGCCTGAAATAAAGGAGGCGGAGGTGAAGGAGGAGTTCTTCAGCTTGACCCTCAAGGATGGACGGCAGATCAACATACCGCTGGAGGAGTTCCACGGTGGGATTCAGGTGGCCTGCCTAAGCTGCAATGATTTCACCGCCCGTTCCTCGGACATCTCCGCCGGAAGGCATGGTGCCGAGGAGATGGGAGAGCGTATCTTCATCATAAGAAGCGAGGAGGGTAGGAGGATTCTCCAGACAGCTGAGGATATGGGGTACCTGAAGAGCGGGGAGGCTACTGAAAAAAATGTTGAAGAGATATTCAAGGAAGGGGTAGCAAAGTGGAGAAGAGCCGAGCGATTCACCGAGCAGCTCCCCTTCTGAAGACCTTCATCACCTCTCTATCCCTATAAAGAGATTTAGGCCGTCAACTTCCCACTCCTTACTGTAGCTCCCACCTCCCTCCCCCACCACCAGGGATTTGGAGAGGGTCTCTTTTAGTATGCATTCACTGAGACTTCTGGCAGCATCCTCCATCTCCCTGTCTCCTTTAAGCCAGACCTTTATAGTGGCATCATAAGGGAGGTTCATATCCTTCCTCATGACCTGAATTCTGCGAACTATCTCCTTGGCCAGTCCCTCCCTTCTTAGCCCCTCGTCTATCACAGTATCGAGATACACCTTAAGTCCGCCCTCCTCACCGAGCTTCAGGTTTCCAGGGAGGGCCTCCTCAACCATGAAGTCATCCATGGTAAGGGTCTCGCCGGCCAACATAATACTCCCCTCCTTGCTGAGGATGTCGTAAACCTTCTCAGGGTCCATTCCCTCAAGCTCCTCCATCACAGCCTTCATCGCCCCTCTGAGCCTGGGGCCGGCTCGTCTAGCGTCGAGAGAGGCTCTCCTCTTTAGAATCTCCTCCTCTCTCACAGGCTTTATCTCTTTGACGTTGAGTTCCCCCAGGGCAATCTTAAGAAGCTCTTCGTCCTGGAGAACCTCTTCAACCATATCTCCACCCCCCGCTACATAAGCAGTCTTGAGAGGTTGGCGGTTCTTTATTCTAGAGGCAGCCCTAGCCTCCCTCCCAGCCCCCACAATGTGCAGGAGAACCTCCATCCTCCTCTCCAACCCCTCATCCATTAGACCCTCGTTTGGCTCGGGGTAGTCCGCAAGGTGCACACTCTCCGGTTCTGTTGGAAGTCTCACCTCCCTGTATATCCTCTCCGTTATGAACACTACAAAGGGGGCGAGAAGACGCGAAAGGGTATGCAGTACCTCCTGCAGGGTATCATAAGCGGAGTACTTGTCCTCGTCCCTTTCCATTTTCCAAAATCTCCTGCGATTTACCCTTACGTACCAGTTGGAGAGTTCCTCTGAGACGAACCGCTCTATGGCCTCTGCCGCTGGGTGGTAGTCAAAATCTGTGAGTCTCTCGTCCACGTACTTCACCAGCCGGTTCAGTCTGCTCAGGATCCATCTATCCACGGCGGCCCTTCTCCTGTAAGGCACCCTCTCATCCACTCCCCGGGGCCGGTACCCGTCAAGCTCTGAGTAGGTCCGGTAGAACGTGTAGACGTTCCATAGGACCGATATGAACCTTTTCTTGGCCTCCAGCACCAGCTTCCTTGAGAAGTTCTTGGGTTTCCAAGGGGGAGAGGTCACAAGAAGGTACCAACGCAAGGCATCCGCCCCTTCGTTTCTGAAGACCTCCCAGGGGTCAACAACGTTCCCCCGGCTCTTTGACATCTTCTCCCCCTTCTCATCCAGGATAAGATCCAGGCATATCACATTGAGATATGCAGGCCTGTTAAATACAGCGGTGGATATAGCCAGCAATGAGTAGAACCACCCTCTGGTCTGGTCTATAGCCTCTGAGATGTAGTCCCGGGGGAACTGCCTCTCAAACTCCTCTCCATTCTCAAAGGGATAGTGGAGAGAGGCAAAGGGGGCGGACCCAGAGTCATACCAGACGTCAATTACGTAGGGGACCCTCTTCATCTCCTTCCCGCACTCAGGGCAGGGAAAAGTTATTGGATCAACAGTGGGGCGGTGAAGGTCATCCACCCTCCTTCCCGAGAGCTTCTCGAGCTCATCTATGCTGCCTACGCAGACCCTGTGGCCGCCCGGGCACTCCCATATGGGAAGGGGGGTCCCCCAGTACCTCTCCCTGCTTAATGTCCAGTCCTTTACCTCTTTGAGGAAGTTGCCGAACCTGCCGTGCTTTATGAACTCGGGAACCCAGTTTATCTCCTCGTTGTTCTTGAGGAGCTCCTCTCTTAAGGTGGACATTTTTATGAACCAGGCGTCCCTGGCGTAGTATAAAAGGGGAGCACCGCACCTCCAGCAGAAGGGATAGGTGTGGGTATAGTCCACCACGCTGTGGAGAAGACCTCTCCTCCTCAGGTCTTCTATTATGAGTGGATCTGCGTCTTTAACGAACATTTCCCTCCAGGGTTCCACCTCATCCACAAACTCCCCCTTCTCATTCACCAGCTGGAGAACCGGAAGGGAGTAAACCTTCCCCACCTCAAAGTCCTCCTCGCCGAAGGCGGGAGCGATGTGGACTATTCCAGTACCCTCCTCCAAGGTGACGAACTCGCCCAGAATCACGAAGTGGGCGTCGAATCCTAGGTTCTTGAAGTTATATAAGGGCTCGTAACGCTTGCCCTCCATCTCCGAGCCCTCGAATGTCCGTATGACGGTGTAACCATTATCCCCCAGAACCTCCTTCAATCTGCCTACAGCGAGTATCAGCCTCTCACCACCCACCTCCACCTCGGCGTAGCGGAAATCGGGGTTCACCGCAAGGGCAACATTGGAGATGAGGGTCCACGGGGTAGTGGTCCATGCCAGAAAGTAGAGGTTCTCTTCCCCCTCAACTCTGAACTTCACATATATGGAGGGTTCAGTGATATCCTTGTACCCCTGGGCCACCTCGTGAGATGAGAGGGGCGTTCCGCAGCGGGGGCAATAAGGGACTATAGAGTAGTCTTGGTAGAGTAGGCCCTTCTCCCAGAGGGTCTTCAGCGACCACCAGATCGATTCCATGTACTTGGTGTCCATGGTGATGTAGGGCCTCTCAAGGTCCAGAAAGTAACCCATCCTCTCTGTGGTCTTGCTCCAGTCCTCAATGTGCGTGAATACACTTCTTTTGCACATCTCAATGAAGCGCTCCACACCATACTTCTCTATCTCTTCTTTACTCTTTATTCCAAGCTCCCTCTCGACAGAGATTTCAACGGGCAGGCCGTGGCAATCCCATCCCCCCATCCGAGGTACGTAGTAACCCTTCATTGCTCTGTGCTTGTTTATGATGTCCTTGACTGTCCTGGCGTAAATGTGATGCACCCCCGGGGGGGCATTGGCAGTGGGTGGACCTTCAAGGAACCTGAAATAGGGCCCCCCCTCTCCTCTCTCAAGGCTCTTCCTGATAACGTCATTTTCCCGCCAGAACCTCAGCATCTCCTCTTCGTTCTCCACAACCGGATCCCGTGGGCCCTGTTGCTCTCCACTGCCACACATTTCAAGTCCCCGTGAATATGTTATGTGATTATATGGGGGGAATTTACCCTCTCTATAAAACATTTCCTTCACCGCAGGAGAGCTCCTCCCCTGGAATCTCGACCTGGAGGGTAACGTTGTTTATCCCCTCCGCCTTTATCACCCTCTCTACTTCCCTTCTCAGCGCTGCGGCCTCCTCCAACGGGCATGGGTCAACAACCAGATGGCCAGTGAAATAAGTGTCCTCATCGGAGACCTTCCAGCATCGTATGGTGTGTATGTCCCAAACCCCTTTCACCTGTAGAACCTTCCTGCGGATCCTCTCAACGTCCACCTCCGGGGCCCCCTCCATGAGTATGTGAAGGGAGTCCTTGAGGAGACCGTAGCCTCCGTAGAATATAACAGCGGAGACAAAAAGGCCCACCAGGGGGTCTATCTCGTAGAGGCCAAATATCCGTGTGAAAAACCCCCCGAAAAGCACCGCAAAGGAAGTGCCAGCGTCTGCCAACATGTGAAGATAAGCACCCCTCTGATTGATGTTCTCCTTCGCCCCTCTCCTCAGCAAGGTTGCGGAGAGGAGATTGGCCGCAAACGCTATGGCGGCCACGGCCATTACAATTGTCCCGTTCACCTGAGAGGGGTGGATAAGCCTATCAACGGATTCATAGACTATGTAGAAGGCAAGCCCCATAATAAGCAGGGAGTTCAGCTCAGCTGCTATGACCTCTGCTCTGCGGTATCCAAAGGTTTTCTTCCAGCTCGCTCGCCTCTCTGCCACCGTAGCGGCTGCCATCGCTAGAAGAAGAGCGGACATGTCTCCCGTGTTGTGAAGGGCATCCGAGAGGAGCGCCACCGAACCGCTAATTTTACTGAAGGCTACTTCGGCGACTATTATGGCACCGTTTAATGCTATTACTGCAGCCAGCACCCTTCTGCTCTTCAGGCCCATAATTCTTTCAGAGACTTTCGGTATATAAAGTGTTAAGCGAAACGTTTCGCCCCCAGGGTCTGTTATAAGGAGATGGAAAAAGATAATAAACCTAAAGCCTTCTCCCCATCTTATGTCATTCCAGGGCGAAGATGCAATAAGTTTTGAAGAAGAGCTTGAAAGGGATGTGAAGGAGTTTCTGCTTCACTTCGCTTCCGAACTTGAGAGACTCTCACTGGCTACCATAGATGTGGACGACGAGGGGGGATGGGTTTCGGTCAACGCCGCCCCGGATGAGGATGCATTAAAAGAACTGTACTTCAAGGATAACCGCTATCTCCCCGCTGCAGCCTTCTTCAGCGGCCCCTACTGGATCCCCCCCTTCGAGGAGGATGTAGAGGTGGAGGTAAAGGAGCTGGCTGAGAAGTCCGCCTCGGACCCCTGGGAGGTGGAAGAGGCATTGAAACAGATAGAGGGGATAGAGGTCAAAGAAGGGGTCGCGAGGTTCCCCAAGGAGTTCCTGGACAGTTTCAGGGAGTGGAAGCTTTTCCACATTCACGTCACCGCCCGAAAGAACGAATTGCTGTCGTACACTGAGGTCTTCTACAGATTGCGATGGAACGGCAACGAATCTCTCCCTGACACCTATAAAGAGGTCTCCCAGAAAGTTCTGGACATAGTCTCACCCTACACCTCCGGCGATGGAAATTTCATATGTCTGGACCTCCTTCTGAACATGGAGATCCTAACGAAATTCCTCGAAAGGAGCGGGAGAGGGGCACCTGAGGAGGGCTAGCCCCCTTTAGGCCATCTCCTCTACGATTTTAAGGCACCTCTTCAGGAATCTTCTGTGGAGGGAGGGAAGATAGGGGTCATCCAGCACCATTTGAAGGTTCACTTTCAGCTCCAAGAGCCTCTCGTCCTTATCCTCATATACCACAGCAGCCCCGGAAGGTCTTATCGCAATCGCCATTTTCATCACCATAACAAAGAAATACAGGGCTTTATAAAGGAAAATCTGAATTTTCTTTAATCATTTTATAAAGTTTAGGGTCCCCGCATCAGCTTAAAACGGACCCCCTCTCCGCACATCATCTTCTCCGGCCACATTTTAATAGTACTTCCCACATAGCTGCCAGTCAGTATCTCTCTGAGAAATAAGACTTTACTCCATCAAGGTTTTATGCAGGCGCAAAACATGGAGGACGGTTAACCGGTGGTTGAAATAAATTTCTAGTTCTGTTGAACACAATTTTATATAGAGGACCTATATATGTCGGTGCCGACATATTTCAGGGAGGCGATAAAATGCTAAAGGGACTTGGTGGTTTCATTGCCAGACGTCCATATATGACGGTCATCATAGTGGTTGCTATAACAGCACTTCTCGTGTCCGCCTATGTGATCAAAGGTATGGAGTCCAGAATGAACGAGAAGGACTTTATCCCCAATTTGAAGGAGTCCAGGGCGGACAGAGAGATCCAGGAAAAGTTCACATCCACCTATCACCTCTCAATATTCGCCAGGAGTACTGACAAAAGGGACAATATAATAACCCCGGAGAACATGGCTGACATTTTAGAGGTGGAGAAGAAATTATACGAGGATGAGACGATAAGGGCGAATCTGAGAAGTGGATCAACAGAGGATGTAATGAGCGTAGCAGACCTTCTCGCTCAAATAATACTCATACAGAAGCTCTCCGGGACTGTTGAAAACATGACCCAGGAGATGCTAACTTCAATGCTTCAAGCCATAAATGAAACCTTTGAAAGGTATATATCAGAGGGGCTTTCCGAGAATCCAGAAGCAATGAGGGAGGAGATGGTGGGTATGATCGCACTCTCCCTTCCTGAGGTGGAGAACTCCACCAGGGACCTTCTATCCTCCCTTTACATCACCCACCTCCCGGTGATTAAACAGAATATAACCATGGCGCTTTCTCTTCTCATTAACCAGAGTTTTTCGGCACTCTCTATTCAACTCAACTCTACGGAGCTATCCGGGATGAGCAATGAGGAGGCAGCAAACTACATAAACGCCACCTTCCAGAACTTCTTTGGAGCTCTTCTGACCAATGTAAGCACGACAGCCGGGTATCTTCTAGGAGCTGAGTTTGCCAGCATTATGGGTCAGGTAGTGTATTATGCAACGGGGGAGGTCTCAAGGGTTGTCGGCGGCTCAATAGGTGCCATCTTCGGCCAAGCCCTTCAATTAAGGATGGAAAGCCTCTCAGGCGAGGTGCTTTCAATTGTTGAGAACGCTACGGGTGAAGCGATGGGTGGGATAGGTGGTGGGGAAGAGGGGGAGATGATGGAGGCGGTGAACAGGACCGTTGAGGGTATTGTTATGAACCTCTCCGTTTCCCTAGGTGGTGCTATAGGAGATGCCCTTAATCACACCGTCCAGGGGGTTATCTACAACTTCACCACACACCTTGGAGAGAACCTAACCATGGCCTGGTATCTCCCGCTGGAGTCCATGAAAGCATCTGTTCTCCTCAACAGATCCTCGCAGGAGAACATCACAATCGCCCTTGAGGCTGGAAAGCAGGGCTTCCTCACCCCACTTCCCAATCTTGTTGAAAGTTCCCTTGCAGAGAACAACTTCACCGTGTCCCTTAGCGGATCCGTTCTTAGAACCTTCAATTCCTGCTGGGATACGATCTTCACCTCTCTCAACGCATGTTATACTGGGCTGGTCTCCGGAATGAGGGGGCAGTTTATGGAAATGGCCTCACAGATGGCCGGCAATAGAGATGGGGACATAGATCCTCTGTCTTTCATGAAGGCGCTTTCATCTCTTTCATATGATGAAAAGAAGAAGGTCTTTCTGGGCGGTAGTATTGTGATGAACCTCATGGGGCATTCCATAACGTTAAATTTTGAGAGAATGAGTGAGGAGGATCTTAAAGATTTCATCCGTGGTTGTTATCTTCATCCAACCCCAGAGTGCAAACCTGCGTTGGCCGCCATGAACGCCTCCTTTACAAAGGAGTTCAACCCTCCTGAAAAGATTGAAGCTGTGGGCCTTATGATCTCCCTCTCCTTCTCCGACACCTTAACCAAGGACGACGACCTTGCAACAGAAATGGAGAGGAGAGTTGACAAACTGGTTGAGGAGCACGATGCAGATAGTGAGAAGATCGTTTATACCACGCTGGGCCATCACATCATCTCCGACGAAATCATGGACTCGTCTTTTAAGTCCATGAAGATCATATTCGCCCTTGCCATCATAGCTGTAATCCTCATTCTTCTTCTGGTTTACAGGAACTTTTTTGACCTTGTTGTCAGCTTATCTGCACTTCTTATGGCAATCCTGTGGACCTACGGGTTTGGTGCCATTTTAGGGTATGTCTTCAACCCTCTGCTCATCGCTGTCCCCGTCCTTATCGTGGGACTTGGCATAGACTTCGGGATACACATAGTTATGAGATACAGGGCGGAGCGGGAGGAGGGAGAGAAACCTGAAGGTGCTGTGAAGAACACCGTCGGAAGCGTTGGCATGGCACTTCTCCTTGCCACCTTCACAACCGTTGTAGCCTTCCTCTCCAACGCTATTTCACCGATACCCGCACTCTCTCAGTTCGGGGTTCTCTGTGCACTGGGCATAATCTCATCGTTCATCATAATGATAACCCTCGTTCCCGCATCCAAGATCATAAGAGAGAGAAGAACAGGGAAGAAAGATGTTGTGGTGAAAAAGAGGGTTAAAGGGGTAGGTGGCACATTCCTTGACAGGGGCCTGGCGCTGGGCGCTGTGAGCAGTGAGAAGCACCCAATAGTAGTTCTAACACTCGCACTGATACTGACGGGTGCTGGCTTCTATTCATACACTCAGATCCCCACAAGGTTTGATATTGAAGACTTCCTTCCAGAAGAGGTGCCGCTCTCCAAGGAATTGAGGTTTATGATTGA
>Ga0116200_10000313_pt1 | contig 15062 bp, 12 predicted proteins | sample Mar14436cmmetaG_FD_94478 | JGI IMG/M metagenome (GOLD analysis project Ga0116200, IMG submission 94478) | Marine hydrothermal vent microbial communities from Guaymas Basin, Gulf of California to study Microbial Dark Matter (Phase II) - Marker... ... | reverse complement strand
GTCACGCAGAAGAGCATACAATTTTTCAAGTGCGGGTAATCCTTGCCTAGGTCGTAACCGCCGATGATGCGATGTTCCAAAAGACGGCGGTTTATCTCCTCTGGCGGCTTGGGACAGCGGACGACGAACTCCTTGAAGAAGGGCTTATCGCCTACCAGCTCATAGCCGGGGAGTTCGGCGATGCGCTGAGCGGCGTAGTGGGCCTTGTGGTAACAGAGTTCCGCCACCCGGCGCAGGCCCTGTTTGCCCATCGTGGCCAGGTATGCCCCGGCAGCCAGAGCACAGAGCGCCTGGTTGGTGCAGATGTTGGAGGTGGCCTTCTCCCGGCGGATGTGCTGCTCCCGTGCCGAGAGGGTGAGCACGAAGCCCCGCTTGCCTTCGGCATCCACCGTTTCGCCCACCAGGCGGCCCGGCATCTTGCGGACGTATTTCATCCGGGTGGCGAAGAGGCCCAGGTACGGCCCGCCGAAGGCGATGGCATTGCCCAGGGACTGCCCTTCGCCCACCACGATGTCGGCGCCGTATTCGCCGGGAGGCTTGAAGAGCCCCAGGGAGATGGGGTCCACCACCACGACCAGGAGCGCCCCGGCGGCGTGCACCTTATCGGCCAGGCCGTCCACCGGCTCCAGCTGCCCGAAGAAGTTGGGGTTCTGGATGACGAGGCAGGCAGTATTTTCGTCCAAGAGCTCCGCAAGGGCGTCGAGGTCGGCTTCCAGGTTTTCGTCGCCCACCACGGTGATGTCGGCACCCTGGACGTAGGTGCGCAGCACGGCCCGGTATTCGGGGTGGACAGCGGGGGATACGATGACTTTGCGGCGCTTGCGGCGGAAGACGTTGACGGCCATCAGGGCAGCTTCGGCCATCGAGGTTGCGCCATCATAGTGGGAGGCGTTGGCCACTTCCATCCCGGTGAGCTGGCACACCATCGTCTGGTACTCGAAGATGCTCTGGAGGGTGCCCTGGCTGATCTCAGGCTGGTAGGGGGTATAAGCGGTGTAGAATTCGGCCCGGCTAATCACGTGCTTGACCACGCTGGGGACAAAATGGTTATACGCCCCCGCTCCCAGGAAACAGGCGTAGTGGTCGAGGTCGGCGTTCATCTCGGCCATCTGGCGCAATTCTCGGAGGATTTCAGCTTCAGAAAGGGGCTCTGGCAGGTGGAAATCCACATATCGGGCCTGTTCAGGGATGTCGGTGAAGAGGTCCTCCACTTTCTCCACCCCAATGGCCCGGAGCATCTCTTCCCTTTCCCTATCAGTGTTGGGGATATAAGGCATTGACATCGTTCACCCTCCCTGTTGTGGAGGCTGCGAGTCAGGGATTGCGGACTCTCGGCCCTGACTCACACCCCCTATTCTTTGGCCTCTTCCTCAGCTACAAATTTTTCGTAGGCCTCGGCATCCATCAGGGAATTCATCTCCGAAAGGTCGCTGGGGCGGAAACGCACTAGCCATCCTTCTCCATAGGGGTCTTTGTTGACCAGTTCGGGGGAGTCGGCGAGGGCTTCATTGATGGCTGTTATCTCACCACTAAGGGGCATATAGCAATCAGCGGCCGTCTTCACTGATTCGATAACAGCGAATTCATCCCCCTGAGCGAAGGTATCACCAACCTCAGGGAGTTCCACGTAGACGATGTCGGAAAGCTGCTCCTGGGCATAGTCAGTGATGCCACAGATGGCCTCATTGCCTTCCACCCGCACCCATTCGTGGGTTTTGGTGTAGCGAGCCTTAGGGTCCAGTTTCATCGCAACCCTCCTGCGATAGGATTGTCGTTTGGAGCAATTTTACCATCACTTTGCCATTAAAGCAACTTGGGGCGAGGTCAAAGGGATTTCGAGGCCCTTAGCTTTGCATATTCTGCTAAATCTGATACAATAGGTTAGCTTTAAACCCGCAGGAAACCATTACTCGATCTCGAGTACAACAGGAGGGCAAAATGGACCTTGCAGGAGAAATCGAAGCAACATTGCGAAACAAGCGCATCCCGGGCCTTGAAAGCGAGGGCTTCTTGATGCCCTACTACGAGGGGCTCTCTCTAGCCAACATCCCTGCCACCCTGGCTGCCATCCTTGGGGTTGAAGTCCCTGAGATAGCCCCTCCTCTCCCTCAAGAGATATGGAGTGATATGGCTACGGGCATAAAGCGGATAGTCGTTGTGTTACTTGATGCCACTGGCTATCTGGCATTGAAACGGCTTATGGAGGCAGAGCCTGATATAGCTTATGCCCGCCTAGCCCGAAAAGGCCGTCTCGTGCCGTTAACCTCGGTTTTCCCTTCCACCACCGTCACCGCCCTGACAAGCTTATGGACGGGGCATCTCCCGGCAAGGCATAGCCTGCTTGGTTACACCCTCTACCTGAAAGAGTTCGGGGTGGTGGCAAATATGATTAAGTTGAAACCTACCCGAGGGGAGGGCCTGGAAACCCTTGAGGGTTGGGGGTTAGAGTTGGAGAAGTTCCTTCCTGTACCCTGCCTCGCCGAGTCCCTCTCATCTCAAGATGTCTCGGTATATGTCCTCACCCATGAGCAATACGTGGGAAGCCCCCTTTCGAAGGTGCTTCACCGGGGGGTAGCCAAGAGCTGGGGCTTCATCTCTGCTTCGGATATGTGGGTATCGGTTCGACGGATGCTCCAGCAATACCGGGATAAACGGATGCTCATCAGCGTTTACTGGGCCGGAGTGGATAGCATCTCCCACCTCTATGGCCCCAGTGATGATGCCTGGGAAGCCGAATTGTGCAACCTGGCTTTCTCTATGGAGCGGGAATTTCTGGCTAAACTCACTCCTGAGGAACGGGAGGGAACCCTTCTCATCATCATATCCGACCATGGCCAGGTTCCCACCCCTCCGGAAAAAGCAATATGGGCCATCAAGCACCCTCAACTCTGGGATTCCCTTGTGGTGCCCCCCACCGGGGAGGCCCGGATCAGTTATCTCTATGTGCGAGATGGGAGGAAACAACAGGTCCGGGATTACCTGGAGAAAGAACTGGGACAGTTTGCCGTCCTGGAATCCGAAGAAGCCTTGGAGATAGGGCTTTTCGGGAAGGGGGAGGTGGCTCCCGAGACACCTCAGCGCATCGGTGACCTCATAGCTTTTGCCCGAGGCGATGCCCACCTCATCTGGGGCTACAAGGAGCCTAAACTACGTGGCCGCCACGGGGGCTTAACCCCTGAGGAAATGCTGGTGCCCCTGCTGATGGTGAGGCTAGACGACATCAAAAACATCTAGCGGGCTGGGCCAGTTCTTCTATTAGTCAGACGAGGGAGGGGACGTTTGATGCTTGCTGGCGGGCAAGGCCCTTTATTCCCACCTAAAAACTCGGGAGGAGATAGCCGTGCTCACTATTAATATCCCTGCCAATATAGCTGTTTCCACAAGGTGCTTGCCCCAGCTTTCGCCGAACCACATCCCTTTGAGCAATTTCACCACATAGGTTAGCGGAAGCAGGTTGGAAATCCTCCTTATGTTCTCAGGCAGAATCTCCAGAGGGATGGCTGCCCCGGAGAGGAAAAGCATCGGGTAGAAGAGCACCATCCCTACCGTCTGAGCGACCCTGGTCGTGGGTGCAAGGGAGGCGATGAGGAACCCGGCTGAGAAAAAGCTCAGGGCGCTCAGGGCAAAGGCCAGGGCCACATAGAAGATGTTGCCTTCAAACCGCAGGTTATACACGGCTTTTCCGGCAATGACGAGGAGAGCCATCCCCAACAGGGACATCCCGAAATCCACCACGATGCGGGAGACGAGGATGGCCTGGGGGCGCAAAGGCGTGGCCCGAAAACGGCGCAGAATGCCTTTCTCCCGGAAAGTAGCGATGACCACGGGGATGCCCAGCAGGGACACGCTTCCGATAATCATCGCTGTGTAAGCGGGCACCGAGACATCCACCGTCCCGTAACCTCCGAAGAGAGGGGTAGGCTTATTCCCATAGATGCTCCCGAAGAGGAACAGCATCATAAGCGGGAAGGCTAGCGTGAAGAAAGCCGCCGTCGGCTCCCGCAGATAAAGCTTGAACTCGGTGATAATCAGCTTCCCCCAACCTCGCATCGTTTCACCTCCTCGTTATTCTGGGGGGACAATTCCCCGGGTTTAATAAGGGGGAAATTTCGGGGGACGCCCCCGTGCCCCCGGCAGGGGGCTTCCGCCTCCTGCACCCCCCGTTTTCTGTCTCCATCCGCATCCTTCAATCCCTCATCTCCCGGCCTGTGAGGGCCAGGAACACATCTTCCAGCGTGGGCTGTTCGGTGCGTAGGTCACGGAAACGGATGCCCGAAGCCGTCAGGGCATTGACCACGTTCCCCACCAGCGCATCCCCTTCCCCGTAGACGATGACCCGCTCGCCGATTTGCTCCACCCGCCTCACACCTTCGACGGCCTGGAGCTTCTCGGCAGGGATGGCCCCGTCCACGGTGAACACCACCCTGGTCTCCGCCCCCAGGTTGCGGATGAGGTTTTCGGGCGAGTCCAAGGCCACAATCTTGCCGTGGTCAATGATGAGCACCCGGTCGCATAGGCGCTCAGCCTCTTCCATAAAGTGGGTGGTGAGGAATACGGTCTTACCCCGCTCCCGGATGCCCCTTATCATATCCCACATCGCCCGGCGGCCTTGGGGGTCGAGCCCGGTGGTGAGTTCGTCGAGGAAGACGATGTCGGGGTCATTGATGAGGGCAAGGGCGATGAAAAGGCGCTGCTTCTGCCCGCCGGAAAGCTTCGCAAAGGGGACCTTGCGCCTATCGGCCAGGCCCAGGAATTCCAGGAGTTCGTCCCGCTCTTTGCGGGGAAGGGAGCGCCGGTAGAAGGATGCGAAGAGGTCTATAGCCTCGCCCACCTTGAGCCGGTGAGGCAGAGCCGATTCCTGGAGCTGCACACCGATGCGCTCCCGGAGTTCATAGCCGTCTCTCTGGGGGTCGAGCCCCAGCACCGAAATGGAGCCGCTATCGGGGATGCGGAGCCCTTCAATGCACTCGATAGTGGTGGTCTTCCCGGCCCCGTTGGGGCCGACCATCCCGAAAATCTCGCCCTCCTGAACCTCAAAGGAGATGCCATCCACGGCCACCACCGAGCCGTAAACCTTGCGCAGGTTCTGCACCTGAACTACCGTTGCCATAGTCTTTGCCCTCCTTTCACTGGAAATCAGCGATGGACTCAACCCTTACAACTGCGTGTTGCTTCCTCATAAATACGCCGGGTTTCATAGCCCGGTTCCACACCCAGCTCTTTCCGCAGGATTTCCCTGCACTGGTCGAACCACCTGAGGGCAGAGGTTCTGTCCCCCATAAGGAGGGAGCAGCGCATAAGGATGCGATATGCTTCTTCCCTAAAGGGGTCTCTGGTGACGGTTATCTTAGCCAATTGCGAAGCTGCCTCGTAATCCCCTTCAGAGAGGTGAATTCTGGCCAGTTCAAGAAGGGCTCTGAGGTATCTTTCCAAGAGCTCATCTCTATAAGGTAAGCACCAATCGTGATAACAATTTTCGAGGAAATCCCCTTGGTAAAGCTTCAGCGCCTGGGTCAGGAGTTCCTTCCTGTGGGCAGGTGATTTCTCAGATTTTGCTTTCTCCAGCAGGCTTTCAAATTCCTCTACATCGTACCACTTGGGAATCATCTCATTGAAGCGGTAGAGGCCGTTTTCGTAGATTATGCACTCGGGGTGAACGGCACGGCGCAGCCGGTAGAGCGAAGAATGGAAGAGGCTATTGGCCTTGGCTGTCGGCACCTCAGGCCACATCTCTGCCATAACCTGCTCTTTTCGCAGGCCATCGGGATGGAGGAGGAAGAAGAAGAAAAGCTCCCGGGTGGTGGCCGTATTCCAATCGGAAGTGGTCAGCATCTTCCCATCCTTCATAACCTGGCCCAATCCCAGAGCATATATCTCCAGATAAGGGAGGATTTCCAGCGCTGTGTCTTTCGTTATTTCCTTCAAGCGGGAGAGGGAGGCCCTAAGCTTGCCTTTCACCCGCTGGAAAAAGCCGACAGCCACCCGGTGCCTTAAGGCCAAGTTGACCAAGGGCACTGTGTATTCTTTATCTGCCAGGAGGAACCCTTCACATCTTGCCCCTTGCAGGTGTCTGGCCATCTCCTGGAGGTAAGAGAGGGCTTTCTCGTCCTGGTGCTGTGAAAGGTGGAGATATGCCAGGTAAAAGAGCGCCCTTGCCAGCTCCCGCTTGGAGCCAGCCTGGTGGAAAAGCTCTAAAGCCTCTTCGAGCAGGGTTTTTGCTTCCTCCGTCCTCTTCAATTCCATATACAGGAGCCCTTTGTACAATCTATTCAGCCCGACTTCGTATTCAGAGCGGTGGGCTTTGGCTTGTCCGGAAGCCTGGTCGAGCCAGCGGAGGGCTTCGTCGAATTTGCCCTGTCGCCTGAGGGCTTCGCCTATGGCATTGGTGGCGTAGAAGATGATGAAGCCTTCCCTGGCCCGGGTGGCTAACTCCAGGGCACTCTTATAGTAATCCAAGGCCCTGGTGTACTCTCTGAGGTCCAAGTACACGTCTCCTATGCCAGCTAGGACGGTGGCTTCCAGCCGGGGATTACCGATGGTCTTGGCTTTGCCCCAGGCTTCCTCCAATAGCCGCAAGGCTTCCATATATTCCCCGGCATAGTAATGTACAACGCCGAGGCTGTTAAGGGTATTGGTGAGGGCAGCCATATTGCTCGTGTCACGCCAATAATCCAGGGCTCTATGGTAATGTTCCAGGGCTACATCCAGCTGGCCGCTGAGGGCGTACAAGTTCCCAAGGTCGTGGTGCAACAAGGCTGCATCGTATCTGCTGCCGGAGGCTTGGTAAAGCTTTAGGGCCTCGCTCAGGTATTTCACGCCTTCTTCCAGAGCCCCCAGTAAGCCATAGCATATCCCCAGCGTCTTGTATGCCAGCCCTCTAACTGCCGTAGCCGAAGTGGGTGTGAATTCCAAGGCTTGTTTTGCAATTTCCACGGCCTCGGTCAGGCGGCCTTGGAGGCGCAAGGCAGTGCCCTTTTCCAGCATAGCCAGGGCCATCCCTGCCTTGTTACCCTCAAGGGCATAGGCCTTCAGGCCTCGTTCGCATAATTCTTGGGCCTTCTCCACTTCCCCTGTCTCCAGGCAGATCCGGGCCTGGTACAGCAGGAAACGCCCACACCTTTCCACGTACTCTGGAGGGAGGGAATCAAGCCACGAGGCCAGCAAGCGCCAGCGTCCCAGGAAATACAGCTTCTCCGCCAGGGAATCTATCAGTGCGATAGCTTCCTCGAAAGCTTCTGCACTTAGATAATGGCTCACGGCTTTTTCCGGGAGGCCCCTCTTGCACCAGAGCTTGCCTGCTTTGAGGTGCAGCTCTCGAAATCGGTCGGGGGTTTCTTGGGCGAGTTTCCTCTGGAGGAATTCACGGAAGAGGTTGTGATAGCGATACCACCTCTCTTCATCCCCGACCTGGACGATGAAGAGGTTCCTTTTATCCAGGAGCCTCAGGGTCTTCTCGGAAAGGTTCGTATCCAGGAGTTCATTGCACAGGGAGGCGCTCATCTCGGTTAGGACCGAGGAATCCAAAAGGAAACGCCGCAAGATGGGAGGCTGGAAGGCAAATACCTCTTCAGCCAGGTAATCAAATATCTGTTCCTTGTCCCTCCCGGCTCTGAGGAGGTCATCGAAGCTCCCCTTTTTTATCCTTGCTATGCTCAGGATTATCCCGGTGATCCACCCTTCGTATATCTTGGCCAGCTCTTGAGCTTGGACATCAGTCAGGATGATGTTGTAGTTCCTGGATAACAGGAGCTTTATCTCCTCGGGAGTAAACCTTAAGTCAGAGGCTCCAATCCCGGCTACTTCTTGGCGGGCTGTTAATGCGGTGAGGGTCAGCTTGACGGGGATTGTCCTCCCGGCCAGGATTATGTGGCAGTTCTCGGGGAGGTAGTTGAGCAGCATATCCAGGAAGGCATTGACGCTTTCGCTCTCATCTACGTTGTGGTAATCATCCAGCACTATGACGAAATACTCGGGGATTTCATTGTATATGGCATTGACGAAGAGCCCCGTAAAGGTTAACAAATCAGGCTCGCCATCGGTGTTGCGCAAGGCTTGTTGGATGTTTTCTCCGAAGCGGGGGAATCTCTGCCGGATGCTCACCACCAGGTATTCCAGGAATATGCGGAGGTCCGAATCGAAGGAGTCCAAGGTGTACCAACAGATGGGGAGGTTGGTCTCGGTGGCGAAATCCACCAGAAGGGATGTCTTGCCGTACCCGGCAGGGGCGGATATGAGGATAAGCTTACGGTCTATGGAATTGTGGAGGAAATCCAGCAGTCGTTGTCGCTTAAGGAGCTCCGGGCGCCTTCCGGGAACCAGTATCTTGGTGGTTATGAGAGGGATGGGGGCTTTCATACCCACACGCTAACCCTCCTCAATCGCAGGGGCTTATCCTTTTTCCAGGATGATTGTGACGGGGCCATCGTTGAAGATTTCCACCAGCATCATCGCCCCGAAAACCCCCGTCTGGACGGGGACCCCTTTCTCCTTCAGGTATTCCACGAACTTCTCAATGAGGGGTTCGGCTTCTTGGGGAGGAGCAGCCTCGGTGAAGCTGGGCCGGAAGCCCCGGCGGATGTCACCATAGAGGGTGAACTGGGAGACCACAAGCGCTTCACCTCCCACATCCAGGAGCGAGAAATTGAATTTGCCTCTTTCATCGGGGAAGACCCGGAGGTTAGCGATTTTGTGGGCCATCCAGCGGGCATACTCCTCGGTATCGCCTCTTTTCACGGCGATGAGCACCACGAAGCCTTTGCCAATGGCCCCGACTTCCTTGCCATCCACTTTGACGGACGCCTTCTTTACCCGCTGCACTACTGCTCGCATTGACGGTCACTCCTTTCGCTGGGTTGTTGGTTCATTCCCCTAGCTCATCCTTGACTGTCCTGTAGAGTTCGCCAGCCGCTAGGTCTCTCAGCCTGTAGCAGGGTCCCCCAAGGGCGTCGGCCAGCTCCTTGGCCAACCCCCTGTCGAAGGAAGCGTATTCCAGGTTAATGACCACTGAACGGACGCCGTCTTTCCGCAAGGCCTCGGCCACTTTGAGGGCTTCCTTCTGGGGGTGCATCGTCCCCATAGATACATTGGCCGCCCCATCGGTGAGGAGGACCAGCAGCGGCCTGAGTTCAGGATGGCGTAGGCGTTCGGTAGCGATGACCTTGTGCGCTAGATATAACCCGCTGGAGAGGGGGGTCTTACCCCCAACGGGGATGTCCTTCAAAGCCTGTTGGGCTAATTCCACGCTGGAAGTTGGCGGCAGCACGAGCCTAGCCCCGTCCTTTTGGAACACGATAAGCCCCACCCGGTCCCGGCGGCGGTAGGCATCGTGGAGGAGGGACATCACCGCCCCTTTGGCGGCTTTCATCCGCTCGGAGGCGGCCATAGACCAGCTTGCATCCACCACGAAGAGGATGAGGTTGGAAGCCCGGCGCACCCGCACCTTGCGCTGGATGTCCGATACACGGAGGGTTATGGCTGTACCGGAATGGGGCCGCCGGGTTTGGTATGGGGCCGCATAGCGGATGGTGGCATCGAGGGCGACATCGTTGAGGTTGCCGTGGGCGGGCAAGCTTCGGATGTAGCGCCCTCGTTTGCGGGTTGTTTTGGTATAGCTGCGCTTGCCAGCCACCCTGCGGGTGAGGCGGTCTAAGGGGGTGCACAGGAGGCGGGGTTTGAAGACGTGGCCAATGGGAACGGGCATTTCCGGGCTTTGAGCCTTTAACCCCAGGGGTTCGGTTTTATAACCCTTCATAACCCCGCCTGCTACGTAGACAGCGCCACTTTGGCCACCCTCGTGAGATTCTTGGGTCTCCGGGTTTTCACCTTTATGCGGGTCTCTCTCTTCTTTTCCCTCGTCTTCCCCAACTTGAACTTCAACAGATTCCTGAGATAGCTCCCTCAGCGTGGTTTCAAGCTCTTCTGGGTTTATCTCTCCCTCTTGGAAGGGGTGTTTCTTGAGGCGATGGGGTAAAGCGAGTTCCGCTGCTGTCATTATATCCTCTTCGGTGATGGCTCTGCGGCCCTTGAAAGCGGCATAGGCGATGGCGGTCTTGAGGATTACGATGTCGGCCCGGTGCCCATCAACCCTGAAAGCCGATGTAAGCTTGGCAATGGTGTAGAGGTCGTTTTCAGTGTAGCTGACTGAAGGGAGCAATTCCCTGGCCTTGGCTATTGCCTGGGACAACTGCCGTTCATATGGCTCCCACTTCTTGCGGAAACCCTGGGGGTCCTTCTCGAATTCCACGGTGCGCTTCACGATTTCCACCCGCTGGTGGGGGTCGGTGATGCCCTTTATCTCCACGCAGAGGGCAAAGCGGTCCAAAAGTTGGGGGCGGAGTTCCCCCTCTTCCGGGTTCATAGTCCCCACCAGGATGAAGCGGGCCGGGTGGGTGAAGGAAATCCCTTCCCGCTCCACCACGTTCACCCCCATTGCCGCTGAGTCCAGCAGGAGGTCAACCACGTGGTCATCCAGGAGGTTCACTTCATCCACGTAGAGGAGCCCCCGATTGGCTGCTGCCAGGACACCCGGTTCAAAACGCCTTTTCCCTTTCTTGATGGCCGTTTCGATGTCCAATGTGCCCACCACCCTATCTTCGGTGGCGCTGACGGGCAGGTCAACAAACCGGGTCTTACGCCAGGTCACGGGGAGCTTTTCCCCCCGGGCGAGGCGCTCCCTGCAATTGTCGCACATCTCCTCAGGGTGGTCGGGGTCGCAATTGAAGGGGCAATCGGCCACCACTTTAATCTCAGGCAGCAGGTAAGCCAGGGCTCTGGCAGCGGTGGATTTGGCGGTTCCCCTTTCGCCCCTTATGAGCACGCCTCCTATCTGGGGGCTTATAGCGTTGAGGATGAGAGCTAGTTTCATCTTATCCTGGCCTACGATGGCCGTAAAAGGAAAGACCACAGCCAACTTCCACCTCCTCAGCGGTTAGCTCGTCCAGTCAATGGTTTGCCAGTCCTAATTATAACACACAGCTAGCGGAAGACAAAATTACCTCTGGAGGAGTTCCCGGTACACTTCTTCTAACCTGGGGACTATGTGCTCCCATCGGTAATTAGCATCCACAAACCGGAAAGCCTCTTCCCCCAATTGGGTTCTCTTCCCCTCATCAGCCAGCAACTCGCATACGGCTTCAGCGAAAGAATCCGGGGTATCAGCAACGACGAGATGAGTCTTATCCATCACCGGGAACCCCTCGCATCCCAGGGAGGTGGAAACCACCGCCTTTCTCATCGCCATCGCTTCCAGCACTTTCAAGCGTGTCCCGCCGCCGATGCGGATTGGGACAACGTAAACGGCAGCGGAGGCTATGTAGGGCCGCACGTCTTCCACGAAACCCGTTACCGTGACATCGCTTCGTCCATAGAGAGTGCTGAGGCGAGGATGAGGGCTTTGGCCTACCACATAGAAGTGGGCCTGGGGGAAGCGAGCTCGTATCCGGGGGAGGATTTCCTCCGCAAACCAAAGGGCCGCATCCACATTTGGCCGGAAGTCCATCCTCCCGGTGAACACCAGAGCATAAGGGCTCCATCCTTCCAGCGGGGGCTTGCCGGGGACAAATTGGGCATAGTAATCCACGTCCACCCCATTGGGAACCACAGCCACCCTCAATCCGGGCACGAGTTTCCTCAAGGCTTCTTTATCGGCTTCGGATACGGCTACCACCCTATCGAATGTCCGACAGACCTGGGCTTCATACCGGGCCAGCTTCTTCCATTGGATGAGCGAGTAGAAGGCGGCAGGCCAATAACGGGGCTGGCGGATGTCAGTCTCGAAGGCTCGCTTTTGGAGGAGGTACTCGGCATTCTGGTCGCCGAAGACCAATCCTGGCCTGGGGCGCTTTTGGGCCGCCATCCAGAGACCGTAGCGGGCCATCTCTATCCCTTCCACGTGCACGAGTTCATATTGATGCTCGTGGAGCAGGTTCTCCAAGCGCTTCTGAAAGAGGGGGGAGAACTTACGGAAAGCCATATCGGGCAATCTGGAGAGGAAAAGCAAGGCCAAGCGGCGGGTAAAGGGGTGGGCAGGGGCAGGGATGGCCTCCACCAATTCGCATAGTTCCCACAAGGGCTTGGCTTCTACAAGCTGGTCGGGGTTTTCGTAGAAGCAAAGCAGATGAATCCGATAGTTTTTTGCCAGGTGCTTTATCAGGTTGAAATTGCGGATGTTTGTTCCCTGATAGGGGGGATAAGGTAAAAGGGGCATAATGGCAAGGAGCTTAACCATCACTAGCTTTCTCCGAGAACTCGCCGATAGACGTTAAGGGTTTCCCGTGCTGTCCTCTCCCAGGAGAAAGAGGCTGCCCTCTTAAGGCCCTTCTCCCGCAATTGGGAAGCTAGCTCCGGTTCCCTGAGCACCCGGCGGATGGCGGCGGCCAGGGCTTCTTCATCCTCAGGGTCTACAAGCAGGGCGGCGCTTCCCGTTACCTCAGGGATAGAGGCAGCGTTGGAGGCTATAACCGGTAACCCGCAGGCCATTGCTTCCAAGATAGGGAGGCCGAACCCCTCGTAAATGGCCGGGTGGGCTAGAACCAAGGCGGCGTTGTACAGGTAAAGGAGTTTCTCACGAGGGACGAAGCCGAGGAAAATCACGTCATCCTGCAGGTTTAGCTCGTCCACCATCTCAAAGATTTTACCCGATAGCCACCCACGCCCGCCCACCAGCACCAGCTTGATGTCATCTGGACATCTTTCCTTGATGATGCGGTAGGCTTTGAGGAGGGTAGGCACGTTCTTACGGGGCTCAAGGGTGCTTACGAAGAGGATGAAGGGCCATTCTAAGCCGAAAAGTTCTTTGACTTTACGGCGAGCTTCCTCCCGGTCAATAGGCCGATAGATGGAATCGGCAGCCTCGTAGACTACGGTTATCCGGGCTTCTGGGACACCCAGGAGGGCCATCAAGTCCTTTTTGGTGCATTCCGAGACGGCGATGATGTGGTCGGCACGTTCTACAGCGGCGTCAATCTGACCGTAGTAGCGGGCGCTTTCCCTGGTCAGGATTTGGGGGTAGATGAGGAAAGCCAAGTCGTGAACGGTGATGACCGAAAGCCCCCGGAACCGAAACGGAGGGATGAAATCGGGGCTGTGGAGGAGGCTTAAGCGCAATGGCCACAGTTCCATCGGGAGCAACCATTGTTCAAGGCAATGGTGGGAAGGGGTTCGCAGGATAGCCCGCTTGAATGGGGACCCGGCCAGGTTGGATTTATCCTTGTGGCTCTGGAGGATGACGATTTCCTCGTCCGGCTTCAATTCCCGAAGGCCCTCTATCAGGCTTATGATGTAATGCCCTATACCTGCACGGCTGTAGTAAGCCATCCTGGCATCTATACCTATCCGCATACCACCCTCTCACTCCTCAGGGCTTTAAAAGGTTCGTCCTTCTAGTTCCAGGAGTTTTCTCTTAAACTCTACTCCGTAGCTGAAGCCCCCCAGGTTCCCATCGGAATATATCACCCGATGGCAGGGGATAATAATGGGGATAGGGTTTGCCATCAATGCTTGGCCTACGGCTCTGGTAGCTTTTGGATTGCCTATAGCAGCGGCAATCTCCCGGTAAGTTCTGGTCTCTCCCCAGGGTATCCGTCTGACCTCCTGCCAGACGGCTCTCCTAAATGGAGTAGCCGCCTCGAAATCTAAGGGCTCTTCAAAGGTGACCCTGTATCCACGGAAGTAGCGGTCAAGCTCGGCCTTAAGCCCTTCCAGCCGATGTTCTATCAATTTCGCCTGGGGCCATTTTCCCGCAAGCTCGGCCACAGCTTCGTCCCGGGTGGGCCTGGGCAAAGTTAACCCTACAATGCCCCTATCCGAGAAAGCGATGGCTATCCAGCCCCAGGGAGTACAGCACCAAGTGATGTTCAATTGCCTCATCCCACTTACCGTTCCCAGCTAAATTTACGCTCGCAAGATGGCATATTCTTCAGGGCTTCAATAAGGAGATTGCGGTCGCCGGCAAAGCTATCGTACCAGGCTCGGTCATCCAATTTAGCAGCGATGAGCCAGGGGCAAAAGGCGAAGAGGTAATCGGGCAAGGGTTGGCCGTTAGAAAGCTGCCCCGTGCAGAACCAATTGTAGACCTCGATGTGGTAATCCCTGTGCCTCTTCTCGTCAATGGGCGGGTAGCGGTTATCTTCATCGGAACCAATCTTCCAACCGCCTTCCCCCACAATAATGGGAGGCACGAAGCCGATCTCCTGTTGGAAGATGTCAGCGTAAATCAGGAACCCCAGGGCAGCGTTTTCATCCTGGGCGTAATCCGGTGGGTGATTGAGCCCATAGGAATGGGCGACGAAGAACATCCTGTTGAAGATGCGCTCACCTTTGCGCTCTTTGATTGCTCGCAGTGCATCAACGAGCCACTGGCGGTTCAAGAACTGTAGGCCTACGTAACCGCCATTGTTATACACATCCCTTACGGCATAGAGCAGGTTCTCGATGAACAGTTGCTCATCTATAGGATGGCCTTCCCATTCAGCAGGAAGGCTTGGTTCATTGTAGACCTGCATATACGGGGGCAACCCGATTTCTTGGAGAATCTTTATATCCCGCCCCCAATCGTAATAACGTTGGAAAGGCCGCACCATCTTGCGCCATATCACGTAGATGCCAGCTGCTTTGAAACGGCGGGCGGCCCGTTCGAGTTGTATTTCATCTCCGTAGACCACCACACACCATTTTAAGCCCAACTCCTTTATGCGGGCCACATTCCTGTCCAAATCTTCGTCCGAATAATAAGGCGTGCCCAAGAAGTGCACGCCTCTCCCGTTATCTCCAGGCGGACGAGGCCAATCGGGCAGGTTCATCGGAGGCCATTCAGCTAGCTCCAGGGGTTTCGGTTTCTCAGGGACAGTGGTTTCTTGCGTGGGTAAAGGGGATATGAAGGTGGGGGTGGGCTTGATGGCCTCGGAGAGAGAGGTGGCCGTGCAGGTGGGTGAAGGGCTTATAAAGGTGGCCTTCGACTCCGGTGTTGCTATGGTAGTTGTTGCGATAGAGGTGATAGGCTTTGAAACGGACCATCTGCAACCTGGTATCACCAGCATCACGAGCACCACGCACACTATTAACTT
>Ga0116200_10000312_pt1 | contig 15068 bp, 15 predicted proteins | sample Mar14436cmmetaG_FD_94478 | JGI IMG/M metagenome (GOLD analysis project Ga0116200, IMG submission 94478) | Marine hydrothermal vent microbial communities from Guaymas Basin, Gulf of California to study Microbial Dark Matter (Phase II) - Marker... ... | reverse complement strand
TCCAGAGTTCCTCTGGAAGATCTCGCGCTCTCCTGGGAATATGAGTATCAGAGAGCACTACGGCTCTCATTTCTTCTTGTGTCTGTCCCTCTTCCTTCTTTTCTTAAGCTTGTGCTTCTTGATCTTCTTTCTTTTCCTTTTCCTTCCACAGGGCATAAAGTTATCTCCTAGTTCACCTTCTCTTTGACTATCTTTGAGGGCTTAAATACCACCACGTTCCTCTGGGGTATCCTGACCTCTTCCCTGGTCTTCGGATTCCGTCCGACTCTCGGTTTCCTCACCTTGGTCGTGAATATGCCGAAGCCCCTGAGTTCCACCCTCTCCTTTCTGGCAAAGGCTTCTTTCAAAGAAGCGAACAGAGCGTTTACCACTTCTGCCACTTCCTTCTTAGGTAGTCCGGTTCTGTTTGCGATATCAGCGATCAAATCTGCCTTCGTCATCGCTTACCCCCTTTCATTTTGTGAAAGCCGAAAAACCTGAGGCTATTATAGTTTATAAGAGACACACAGTCAAGCTGTTTCGATTGATTCAGGGCTTCTTCACGGTCCCTTCCTTGTAGAAGGGCATGCTCACTATTTCTGCGGCTTCCTTCTTGCCGCGGATCTCCACGGCGAGCTTCGTCTCCCTCTTCGCCATCTCCCTGGGGACGTAGCCCATGCCTATGCCCCTTTTCAGGGAAGGCGAAAAGGTCCCGCTTGTGACCTCGCCCACAGCCTCCTCTTCCCGATAGATCTTCTGATGTTGACGGGGTATTGCCCCGGGAGCCTCCGTGATGAAACCGACCCTCTTTCGCCTGATGCCAGACTCTTTTATCCTCAAAAGAGCTTCTTTCCCGATGAAATCGCCCTTGTCAAAGGCCACGATCCAGCGCAAACCTGCCTCCAGTGGATTTGTGGACTCGTCGATGTCGTTTCCATAAAGACAATAGCCCATCTCGAGCCTCAGAGTGTCCCGGGCCCCCAGTCCCGCGGGCTTCACCTGATCCGACTCCAGAAGCTTCCAGAATACCTCCTCTGTATCCTCCGGCGTCAGATATATCTCGAAGCCGTCCTCGCCCGTGTATCCCGTCCTCGACACAAGGGCGTCCTTCCCCATGACCTTCCCTCTCGCCGCCCGGTAATATCCCATTTTGCTGAGATCTATATCCGTCAGCGGCTGAAGCACCTCCTCGGCGAGAGGGCCCTGTAGGGCGAGTTCCCCTACCTCATCGGAGAGGTTCCTGATCGTGACGCCTTCGGAGAACTTATGCTCCATGACCCAGTTGTAGTCCTTCTCGGTGTTTGAGGCGTTCACAACGAGCAGAAAGCCGTCCTCAAGCCGATACACGAGGAGATCATCGATTATCCCCCCGTCATCTTTCAAAAAGGTGGAATACTGCACCTGGAACAGCTCGAGCCTTGCCGGATCATTGGAAGTTATGTAGCTCACGAATTCGAGGGCCCTGGGGCCTTTAACTTCGATCTCCCCCATGTGAGAAACGTCGAAAAGCCCGGCTTTCTCCCGGACCCAGAGATGCTCGTCGATTATGCTCCTGTAGAGAACGGGCATCTCGAAACCAGCGAAGGGCACCATCCTGGCGCCCAGTTTTTTGTGTGCCTCATTTAACGGAGTTTTCTTAAGCATCATGGCCTCCTTCCTGGCGGGCGAGACTCCTGTTGGATAAGAAAACCGCCCTACCCACCGGCGTTCTGGTCCTTCTCGCCACTACCTGGCACTTGACCTGGAGGAGGAGGAAGACTTCCCTTTCCGCCTCATCCAGGGTTTCAAAATTTGCATGGCCTTTGGCGATAACGATGTCAGCCTCCTCGAAGAGGTTCCTGAAATCTTCGCTCACTTCCTCGAAGATCACCCCGAGTCCGTCGCTTCCGGTGCTGACAACTTTAACATCGCCCGTATCGAAACCAGACACCTCCGAAAACGTGACGTCATTCAGTATCGGCCCCTCCTTGACGGCTATGTATCTTTCCAGATCCGGCGAAAGGCTTTTGAGAAAATGCAGGTCGAAGACGATCTCTCCCGCATTATCGGCGATAAGGAGAAGGCTCTTCGCCCTCTTGAGCTTCTCCCTGAAAGGCCCGTAGTCATCCCTGGCAAAACCCTCCTCCAGGTTGCGTCTAAGGGTCCCCTCCAGATCGAAGTCATGGTGAACCCCGAGGTCGATGATGTTGCCCGAAGCCATGACTATGAGGGCAGCTTTGAGGGGATCAGGGGAGGAATCGAGTATCGGCTTTATCCTCTCCAGCATGTCGGCCGCAAGCTTGTTGTGCTGGGATTTAAGTTCCCTGTACGGATCGTCCACCGGGAAATATTTCCTCGCCCTTCTTATGGCGACCGTCGCGACGTAAGCGGGCGACTTCTCGAGACCGAAGTTTCTTATGGCCTCCCAGCTATCCTTGATGGCCCTGAGTATGGTCTCGTCATCGGCCCCGGCGACCCGCATGAGCTTCAACACCTGGTTGAGGGAGCAGGGAAAACACTCGGGAGCGCCCCTCATAGCCTCGGGCCCCTCATTTCTCTTCCTCTTTCTTGGCCTCTTGAATGACCTTCTGGGCTATCTCTTTCGGCACCTCATCGTAATGGGAGAACTTGAGGGAGAAGATCCCGCGCCCCTTCGTGATCGAGCGGAGGGTGGATGAATACTTGTGAAGTTCTGCCAGCGGGACGAGTGCCTTGATCTTCTGGAGCTTGCCCTCGACTTCCATTCCAAGTATCTTGCCCCTTCTGGCGTTCAGGTCTCCGATGACATCGCCCATGTACTCCTCGGGGACAATCACTTCCACCTCATAAATGGGCTCCAAGAGGTACGGATCGGCCTGAGCCTCGGCCTCCTTGAAGGCCATGGAGCCGGCGATCTCGAAGGCGAGGTTGGAGGAATCCACGGGGTGATACTTACCATCGTACAGGGTCACCTTGACATCCACAACGGGATAGCCCGCCAGAGCCCCTTTCTGCATGGCCTTCTTGATTCCGGTTTCCACCGACGGGATAAAGGATGAAGGGATTGCTCCTCCAAAGATCTGGTTCACGAATTCATAGCCCTCACCCCTCTTCAAAGGCTCTATCTTGATGTAACATATCCCGTACTGGCCTCTTCCTCCCGTCTGCTTCACATACTTGCCCATGGCCTGTGCCGGCTTCCTTATGGTCTCGCGATAGGGTATCCTGGGCTTCTCCGTGTCGACATTTACGTTGAACTTGTCCTTGAGTTTGGAGACTATAACATCGAGGTGAAGCTCGCCAATCCCATAGATCAGCGTCTGCTTGAGCTCAGGATCGTACTTGAATTCGAAAGTCGGATCCTCATCGTGAAGCCTGGCGAGGCCCTCCGAGACCCTTTCCTCGTCCTCCCTGGCCCTGGGAACTATGGCGACAGAGACGTTGGGAACGGGGAACTCGATGCCCGGCAGGAGCACGGGGAAGTCCTTGCTCGCCAGCGTATGCCCCGTCTTCGTCTCCTTGAGTTTCACGAGAACTCCTATCATGCCCGCCACGAGGCCGTCGGTCTCCTTCCTGTCCTTGCCCTGAACGAGGTATATCTGGTTTATCTTCTCGGGCCTGTTGAGGTTGACGTTCAGAACCTCTTTCCCGGGCTCCAGAGTACCCGAATAGACCCTGACATAATACAGCTCGCCGAGATGAGCCTCGGTCAACGTCTTGAAAACAAAAGAGACCATGGGGTTATCGGGCCTGGGCTCGACATCCACCTCTTCGTCGCCGCGCTTGCCCTTAACCGCGCCGAGATCGAGAGGGGAGGCTCCGAATTCCGCGATGAAATCCAGGAGCTCTTCGACTCCTTTATCGCTGAGGGCGTCTCCGAAAAGGATGGGAATGATCTCTCCCTTGATTATGCCGTCCTTGAGAGGGCCCACGAGTTCCTGAGCTGGAATGTCCTCACCGCCGAGATAACGGTCGAGGAGTGACTCGGACAGCTCGATGATGGACTCCTTGAGTGAATCCCTCAGGGACTCGCCCTTCCCCTTATCGCTCCCCAGTCTGTCGAGGTCGCCCCGAAGCAGGTCCACCACTCCCTCGAATTTATCGCCCTTTCCGATAGGCCATTGAACCGGAACGGCCTTGGTACCGAAATAACCCCTGATGTCCTCGATCAACTGGTCCAGATCGATTTCCTGGGAAGTCATCTTGTTGACGAAAATAAAACCGGGGAGAGACCTCTTCTGGGCCATCTCCCAGTACTTTTCGGCACCCACCTCAACGCCCGAGGAGGCATCGAGAACCACCACCGCGTTATCGGCAACCCTTATCCCGGCGGCAACTTCTCCGGCAAAATCCAGATATCCCGGGGTATCTATGAGGTTCATCCACCTGTCTTTCCAGCTGACGTGGGCTACCGCGAGATTTATGGAGATTTTCCTCTTGATCTCCTCCGGATCGGAATCGAGTACCGAGTTGCCCTGATCTACGCTTCCCTTTCTCCTGGTGATTCCAGCCTTGAACAATATGGATTCTCCCAGCGACGTCTTGCCCGAGCTTCCGTGTCCAATAAGCACGAAATTCCTGATAGACTCCACCTTCACTCCTTTCAAATTCGACCTCCTTTTTGAACAAAAATTGAGCTTAATTATAGTATCTTCAAAGCTTTGTGTCAACGAGGCTTCAGAAGGGGACGATCTTTACGGCCCCGATCGGGCGCGAGCGGGTCTCCTGCCCTGAACAAAGGCGGACGCCCTCAGAGGCCTGCCCGAAGCGGGCTGGAGCTCCAGAATCTCAACCCCACCTCCCGCAGCCGCTACAAATAGCCTGTTTCTGGCGATGATTATCTCGCCGGGCTCACCGCTTATCTCTCTGACAAAGGACGCCCTCAGGAGCTTCACGTAAAGGGAATCGAAGTAAGTCCTTGCCCCCGGTGAGGGAGAAAGGGCATTTATCTTGCACGCAATGTCCTTAGCCCGGCCCTCCCAATCGATCCACAGTTCTTCCTTCTTTATCTTGGGGGCATAGGAAGGTTCTCCTTCCTGGGGACGGGGTTCTATCTCTCCTCTGAGGAGTCCTTCCATTGCCCTTATGGCGAGTTCCGCTCCTATGGTGGCAAGCCTTTCCCTGAGCTCTCCTCCGGTTTCGTTTCTCCGTATCCTGACCTTTTCCTGAAGGACGAGGGGACCAGTGTCAACCCCTTCGTCCATCACCATTATCGTCAGCCCCGTTTCCTTCTCGCAGTTCATGAGGCACCTCTCGATGGGAGCCGCGCCCCTGTATCTCGGCAACAGAGAAGGATGTATGTTAAGAGGAGCTACCTCAGGCAATGAAAGCCATTTTTTCCCAAGGATACAGCCGTAATCGGAGACCAGAATGAAATCGGGACGGCCGGCTTTTTTGAGGACCTCTTCTATGAAAGTCTTTTCATTGGGCTTTGACTCCGTCAGGCAGGGAAGTTTCGAGGCCAGAGCGACCCTCTTCACTTCCGTAGGGAGCAGCTTAAGTCCCCTCCCCTTAGGCCTGTCGGGAGACGTTATAACGAGAGAAGGGAAAGCTCCCAGCTCCAGGAGCCTGGACAGCACCTTCGCCGCAAACTCTCCCGTTCCCAGAAAGATAAAATCGAAGGCCCTCTTCAGAGGCTCGCTTCCTTTTTCTTTTTCGAACTCAGGAGTTTTTCCTTTTCCCTCTGCCATTTCGCGAGAAGAGAAATCCTTTCCTCTAAGGGCAGCCTGTCAACGAAGAGAATGCCGTCAAGGTGATCGATCTCGTGAAGGAGCACCCGGGCATAGAGGTCATCGGCACTGATCTCCACCTCGACGACTTTCCGCTCGTCCCTTATGGCCAATCCTTTCACCACGACCTTCTCAGGCCTTTCCACGTGGGCAAAAAGCCCTGGGATGGAAAGACAACCCTCCTCCATGGATACGGAGCCCTCGATGTAGGCGATCTCGGGGTTGATCAGCATGAGGGGCGAATCGCCCTTTTCCAGATATTTAAGGTCCACGACTATGAGCCTCACCGACTTCCCGACCTGCGGAGCCGCCAGTCCGATTCCCCTCTCGGCGATCATAGTCTCGGCCATATCGTAGGCGAGCCTTATGTGCTCATCTCCGACATCCGCAATGGGCTCGGCCTTCTGCCTCAATATCTCGTCGCCGATGATCCTTATGGGGAGAACGCTCATCCCTTTAACTCCTCCTGAGGACTCAGGACTCCCCTCACTGCGCCCTTTTCGATCTTGATGTTGGTGTTCTGGGAGACCTTCAGGGTAACCACGTTGTCATCTATCTTGACGATGGTGCCTATTATTCCTCCCGTGGTCACCACCCTGTCGCCCTTCTTCAGGGCGGCGAGCATGGCTTTCCTCTTCTTCTCCTGTCTCTGCTGCGGCAGGATCAGGAGAAAATAGAAAAGGGCGAAAAGCAGGAGCAGGGGGAAAAGAGTCCCCATGATCCCGGAGCCTCCCGTTGGTGGAGGCGAACCTTCCTGTCCAAATAGAAACGCTGCGTTTAACAATTCAGGCACGTTTATCATCGTTTTCTTCCCTCCTCTCGGGTTTCGTCAAAAACCTATTATAATGTCAAGGGGGCTCACTTCCAAAAGGTCAGATCAAAAATCGGTTCCAAGGGTGAGGTAATACCTCGTTCCCGGATATACCCTCGAGAGGTCAGTCTTTTTCGCCATGTCGAATTTGAGGCTGAAAAAACCCAGAAACAACCTGAGACCGATGCCAAAATCGGCCTTCAGGTCCCTGAATTTAAAGCCATCGAAGGGTTTGAAATCTCGATCGCAGGACCAGGCCGCTCCCACATCGAAGAAGCACACTCCCCTCACGTTGCCGATCTCAAGCGGGAGAGGGAAGGAAAGCTTGAGATAGTCGAGAAAGGGCACCCTTAGCTCCAGGTTGGTCAGGAGCTTTCGGGTCCCGCTGAATTCGTAATAGTCATAGCCGCGGAGGTCCTCAGGACCTCCAAGCCAGAAGGGCTGTGCGTTCTTTCCGGAAGACCTCCCACCGATAAACCGAAGGGCAAAGCAGCTGCGTTCCGTTATCCTGAAATACTTCCTGAGATCTGCATAAAGCGTCATGTATTCGAGCTGGGACCAGAGGGATTTTTCCACGCCGACGAAGGCCCTGGTCCCGGAAATTGGCCCGAAATAGGTGTAGAAGGAATTGTCGAGGACCAGGCCGAGATATGCGGCGGACACGTTCTTGCTCTCCTGATGCAGGAGCAGATACTGATCGTATTCTGGAAAATAATAGTAGTAATACCTCTTGGGTCTCAGAAAGGCCAGTCCAAATTCGGCCCTCCGAAATTTGTCGAAGGGATAGCGGAGCAACAGCTCGGCTCCGAGCCTCTTCTCCGTTATTATGAGATCGTAGGGATAAACGTAAAAAGTCCAGAACTGGTAAAAGGAAAATCCGTAGTCGGTCCTGCGGGGGAGGTACAGGTAAAGGAACTCGAAGTTGGAATTGGAAATGTCCTGATAAAGGTCAGAAGTGAACATGATCCTGTGGTTCCCGAGAGCATCGGAGAGGCCCACAGTCATTGCCCCGAAGAGACCGTAATAAGTGCTGAACTGCATATTGCCCCTGAGCCAGTCCACGCTGAAATCAAGGACATAATTTCGTTTCCTCTCCAGGAATTCGGGCAGCACGATCTCCCTCGGAGCGATCTCCCTGAGCGGAACTGCAAACTTCGGTCTGAAAGGGGACTTCATCTCGAAGACATCGTATCCGCCCTCCCATGTCAGGGAAAAGACGAGTTTCTCACCCTCGACATCGAGGGAAGGATGGCTCACCGCTGTCAGGAGGTCGGTGATAAAATAGAGGCTGTCTCCTCCAATCCTGTATAGCGCCAGGTTAAGACTACCCCTGTATGGTGCGACAAAAAGAATTGTGGTGTCGTCGAGAAAACGGGGCCCGGAGATCTGCCCGAGGTGTGGAGTCAGCTCTTTTATCCCCCCGTCCCTCAGGTCAAAAAGGAAGAGAGCATAGCTCCCGAACCTCTGATTCCTCCCCGGCGCCCTGTCGGAGACAAAAACGAGCGCACTGCCGTCCTTCGAAAAGGACGGAGCCCTGTCGTCAAATCTGTCCTCGGTCACCCTCTCTAAGGTGCCGTCGCCCAGGTGGAGCAGGTAAATATCCGCCTCACCTCCCTTCACGCCGGAGAGAGCAATAAGGGAACCGTCGGGAGACCATGCTGGATCGTAGGCGGCATCGAGATCGAGTTCGAACTTTCTCACAGACTTCCCCTTCCGGACATCGAGTATGTGGAGGAGCTCCTTCCCCCTTCCGAGGGAAAGAAGGGCAAGCCTTTTCCCGTCGGGCGAGAATGCGAGGCCGGGCCTGAAAAGGTGAAGGTATTCGAAGTCAGCAGAACTCTCGCCCTTGACGAGCCTCTTTAAGACCTTCCCCTCCACCGAGGAGATCAGCAGGACGTCGGCATTCCCCTTTCTGTCGGAGACTATGGCGACGGCTTTCCCATCGGGAGAAAGGGTGGGAGCTACATTCATGAACCCACCGCTCTTCTCGTGATCGGTCAACCTCTTAAGGTCGGCTGGCATCGAGAACTCGCCGAGGAGCGGGTAATACCTTCTTTTCAGAAAATTCCTGAAGTCCTTATCCAGGTCTTCGATTTCCTTTCCGAAAACTTTCCTGGAGGCACGGCATACGTCCTTCTTAAAGCGGAGCTGATATATGAATTCCCTCACCTTCTCGCGTCCATATACCTTCTCCACGAAATAATAGAAGGACTGACCCTCCTTGTATATGAGATAACCCCCGTAATTCTCGAGATCGTAGAGATGGACGAGCTGCTCGTTTATGACGAGGTCCCTCATGAAGGTCTCGGCTGTCTGATCCCATCCGAGGGAAAAATATTCCGCCATCCCCTCCACGACCCAGAGGGGAAGCGAGACTCTCAGGCCTCCCGTGAGAGACGGCGTCGATTTCCTGTAATAAATGTAAAACTGAAACACGTGGGTGAGCTCATGCCGAAGCACGTGCCAGAAGTCATAGTAGGAGCCGTTAAAGGGAACGACGACCCTGTTTTTGAAGATCTCGGTGAAGCCGCCGACCGATTCCTCGAGGAGCTCGAGGGTCACATTGGTCTGAAGGAAGTCCTTCTGGCAGTTATAAATCAGGACAGGGATCTTCCCCTCGGGCTGCATCTGAAGGAAATTGCTATACTGCCCGTAAGCCTCCTCGAGAACAGCCGAGGCGAACCTCGCCAGGTCCTCGCCGCCCTCATAATAGTAGATGTCAAAGTGTTCCGTGGAAGTTATGTACCAGTCAAAATCCCTGTACTGAACCTTGTTTTTCCCGAAATAATAAGCACCAAGATCAACCGCAAACAAAAGGAGAAAAAGGAGGGGAGAAACTGCCCTTTTAATCATAATAGGCTTCTCTGGGGATGATGTATTTAAAGGGATTCACTGCCCTTCCGTTTACCCTCACCTCGTAGTGGAGGTGGGGTCCCGTGGATCGCCCCGTATTGCCCACATAGGCAATTATCTGGCCCCTTTTGACCCTCCTTCCGGGGCGAACCGCGACCTTATGAAGGTGGGCGTAATAGGTCTGAATTCCATATCCGTGATCTATCACCATGTAAAGCCCAAATCCCCTATCCCTCCCGACCTTTCTGACGACACCATCGGCCGGGGCTATAACCGGAGTACCCACGGGAGCAGAGAGGTCTATGCCCCGGTGAAACTTGATCCTGCCCGTAAAAGGATCCCTTCTATAGCCGAAACCTGAGGTGAAGTAGCCCGTGGTGGGCATTATGGATGGAGTATGCTGGAGTCTCTTTCGGCTTGAGAGAAGTTTCTTCTGAAGCTGATCGAAGTTCTCCCTTTCGAACCGCGAGAGCCCCAGAAGCCTGTCAATCTCCAGGTGAACGTAATCGAGCTTCGCCTCAAGGCTGCCGTCCCTCTTCTCGAGATAACCGCCAACACCCATCGTTTTGAACTCGGGAGGCGGAGCCTCGAGCCCAACCATCGTGTTTAGCGCCGCACTGAGCTGCCCGAGATTTTCCAGAGTATCCTTCAGTGCGGCGAGCTCGGCCTCGATGAGCTCAAGCTCGTTTTTCAGCCTGTAATTTTCCTTCTGAAGCTCGACGAATTTTATCCTCTCGGAGCCAGCCCTGTAGAGAGCTATTCCGAGATAGGTTCCGAGAAATACGGCCAGAAGCAAAAACAGGCCGCCGAGCTTCAGTGCAGTTTTCGACACTCTAAACTCTCTCACTTTTCCGCCCGCACCAGGAAATATCTTGAAAATAATATAACGCTCAGACCCCATCTTTCCTCTCTTTGGATTTATTATATGAAGAAGAGCCTGCACTGTCAACGACAGGATGTGGAAAACTACCCACAGATCTAAAAAGCGGTATCCGGAGAAAATACTCCGGGAGGCGAGACCCCGTGAAAAAGGTTTTTGCCGGGAAAGACGCTAACACTGAAGCCAGAGGACGGAACCTCAATGATACTTTATCTAACATATTCGTTATGTCAAAAGGGCGGGGGGCGTTTAACGCCCCCCGCCCTTAAAGCCCGCGGGATCACTTGATCTCGATCTCGATTTCCTTGGGTTTGGCCTTCTCCGATTTGGGAACGGTTATGGTCAGGATCCCGTCCTTATAGGTGGCCCTGGCCTTATCGGGTTCCACCTCCGACGGGAAAGTTATGGTCCTCTGGAACCTGCCGTAAGCCATCTCAACCCTGTGATAGGTCTTGCCCTTTTCCTCCTTCTCCATTTTCCTCTCGCCGGAGATGGTGAGGCTGTCGTCGGTCAGGTGGATCTTCACGTCCTCCTTTTTCAGCCCGGGAAGCTCCACCTTCACTATGAACTCGTCGTCAGTCTCCTCTAAGTTCAGCGCGGGAAGCCAGGCCACCTCCCTCTCGGCAACGGCCGGGACCCTGCCGAAGAAGGAATCGAATATCCTGTCAATTTCCTCCCTGAGAGTTGTCAACTCCTTGAAAGGATCCCGCCTCATGATGTCCATCGCCATCGTCCTCACCTCCTTTCACTGAGATTTTCTGACAATATATATAACAGATTTTTTAATCCTTGTCAAGGGGGATGAGGTGGGTTCCATCGCAGCTCCCGGCGCTCTGGAGTTCGGGAAGGCCCTCCCTACAGGTAGCGTAAGTCATTCCCCTTTTCTCCACCTCCTCCTTAAGCCAGCCCAGCAGCTCCTCCCTGATCTCCCTTCTCAGGTACCTGGTCCTCCCCACCTTCTCGGAGTAATCGCGATCCCTGAGCCTGTCGCCGAAGGCAGCCTTCATCCTCTTCCAGTTGTCTGCCCTCGGCTTGTAGGTGGAAGCAGTAACGTGAAGGGAACACTCCGCCAGACGGTCGAGCAGCCTCAGAAGGCTCTCCCTCTCCGTATTCACGCCGTGAATAAGGGGGTCAAGCCTCACTCCGACGGGAACCTCCGCCCTGCGGAGTTCACGAAGGGCATTCAGTCTGCGCTCTGGAAGAGGGGCTCCCGGTTCCATCTTCCGGGACAGCTCTGCCGATAACCCTGTTATCGTTATCATAACGGCTGCTTTCATCGCAGAGATGAGGTCGAGGTCCCTCAAAACCAGGTCCGACTTGGTGGTGATGATGGCCTTGCCTCCTGCCGATCCTATGGCCCTCAACACGGACCTCGTGTCCTCCCTCACCCTCTCCAGGGGTTGATAGGGATCAGTGCTGTTGGATATGGCAATAGGCAGCCTGAGGTCTATTTTCCTCAGGTCCCTTTCCACGCGGCTTAAAAGCCTCGCTTTGGGCCTCGCCCTGAAGGCATCGGGGATGTAAGACGTTATGTAACAGTAAAGACATCGGTGGGCACAGCCCGTGTAGGGATTTAAAGAATACTTGAGAGGACATGTGCAGAGAGGGCTCTTCCACGGATCAAAGAGCTTGATGAGACTTCCTTCAGGAGGCTTATTGAATTCTCTCGATGGCGAGCTGCCCACAGGCACCCCTCACGTCTCTTCCCTTCGATTTCCTGAGCGTAACGGCATGGGGCAATCTGTATAGCTTTTCAAGAAAAGCCTTCACCTCGTCATCGGTCGGCGGCCTGAAGGGAAGCTTCGGATGGGGGTTGAAGGGTATGAGGTTTATCTTCGCCTTCATCCCATCAAGGAATTCGCTGAGCGCCTCCACGTCCTCGTCGGTGTCGTTAACCCCCGGGAGATGCACATACTCGATGGTTATTCGACGGCGAGTCCTCTCGTAATAATCGACGAGAACCTCCTTGAGAGCACTGACGGGGTACTGGCGGGCTATGGGAACGAGCTTTTCCCTCTTCTCCTGAATGGCAGTGTGAAGGGAAATCGCGAGCTTTACCTGCCGGTCAAAGCTCACAAGTTTCCTTATCCCCGGGATGATTCCGACCGTGGAGAGGGTTATCTTTCGTGCTCCTATGCCGGGGCCCCAGGGCTCGTTGAGTATCCTGACGGCCCTGAGGGTCTCTTCGGTGTTCAGAAAGGGCTCTCCCATTCCCATGAAGACCACGTTGGTCACCCTTTCGAGCCCGAGATATTTCCTGATCTCGAGGACCTGTCCGGCGATCTCCCAGGCTTTCAGGTTCCTCCTGAAGCCCATAAGTCCCGTGGCACAGAAGGCACATCTCAGGGGACATCCCACCTGAGACGAAACGCAGACCGTCTTCCTGTCCGCTTCCGGGATGAACACCGACTCTACCTTCTCGCCGTCGGGCAGCTCCATCAGAAACTTGATGCTTCCGTCTTTGGAACGGAGGACCTCGATGACTTTGAGCTGCCCCACCTCGAACTCCGACGCCAGCTTTTCCCTCAGCGCCTTGGGGAGGTCAGTAAAGCTGAAAGGGTCACTTTCCCCCTTCTGCCAGAGCCACTTGAATATCTGTCTCGCCCGGAATGGGCTCTCGCCCGACTTCCTGAGCCAGCCCGCCAGCTCTTTTATGTCGAACTCATTAAGGATCATCCCAAAATGATAAAGCCTGGAGGCTAAACCTTCAGCCTGAACTCGGAGAGTACCTCGATGTGAGGAGTGTGTGGAAAGAAATCGTAGGGCGAGATGTGAATGAGCTCATAGCCGATCCCTATCAGATTGAGAGCATCTTTAACGAAAGATCGAGGGTTACAGGAGACGTAGAATATCCTCTCGGGTTTCATATAATGCAGTCCCGCTATCACATCATCGTGAAGGCCTGCTCTCGGGGGGTCGAGGACCACCACATCGGGTTTTCCGAGCGTCATGATAACGCCCTCGGCCTTTCCCTGCACGAATTCAACATTGGCCTGATCGTTTATGTATGCGTTATGAAGGGCATCGAAGTAGGAGAAGGGATTTTCCTCCACGCCGATCACCCGCTGGACTCTGTCGGCCAGAGTGATGGCGAAGAGACCGACGCCGGAATAGAGATCCAGGAGATACCTGGATTCACCGGCCCTCTCCCTGAGCTCCCCGAGGAGGGTTTCCGCCTGAACCACGTTCGTCTGAAAGAAAGACCCGGCCGACACCCTGAAGGTATTGCCCAGGATTTTTTCTTTGTAGGACTCTGAGCCCAGAATTTTCTTAAAAGTAGGACCGAGTATGACGTTCCCGTAAGACGGATTTATGTTTTCCACCACGCCGACGATATGAAGGGGATCGAGTTCGACTATTTTTCGGGCGAGCTTGACCGAAACGGCCTGCATCCTGGCCACGAGAACGACCAGTATCTCACCCCGCCTCTCCGAGCCTCTCATTATCACGTATCGCAATTTTCCCCAGTTTCGCTCCCTTGCGAACACCGTTATCTTCTCCGCGCTGAGAAGTTCCTTTATGGGTTTCAAAAGGGCGTTGAGCATCCTGTATTCGACGGGACATTCCTCCAGGTCCACTATGCGATTGGTCCCCTTCCTGTAAAAACCCATTATGACCTTTCCGCTTCCCAGCCTCTTGAGGGGATACTGGGCCTTATTCCTGAAAAACCAGGGCTCTTCCATGCGCTTGACCTCGCCGAGGGGAAGCGACGTGCCCATGAACTCGGAGAGCAATTTGACCAGGGCATCCCTCTTGAAGGCGAGCTGTGCCCTGTAGTCGATCATCTGCCAGGGACAGCCGCCACATTCCCCAAAATGCGGGCAGCGAGGGGCTATCCTGTGCTCTGAGGGGCTTATTATCTCATCGATCTCCCCGAGGATGTATGTCTTCTTTACCTCGGTTATTCTCACCTTCAACCTGTCGCCCGGAACGGAGTAAGGAACGACGATCGGCTTTTCCCCGATTCTGCTGAGCCCATCGCCCTTAACGCTGAAATCCTCGATCTCCACGAGTATTTTTTTGCCTCTGGTGAATTCTTTCATCTCAGAAGGACGAGAGGAAAAGCTTTCTCAACGCCTCGTCGGCGAGGTCCTCGGCGGCCTTTTTTATGCCGCTTTCCTCGTCCTCGCCGTCAGCGCGGTATGTGCCCCACCCGCTATAGGTCCTTTTCTCCATGTAATATTTTCCCCTTTTTTTATCGTAAAAGCCTATCTCGGCCTTTACTGTGACCTTGTAGGTCTTCACGTTCCCCTCGCTGTCGTACTCGAAGGGCTCTCTGCTGTAATCGGTTATCGTCCCCTCGACGATGAGGGCTCCCTCTCCCTTCGGGGCAACCTCGAGCCTTCCGTCCTTCTCGACGGCTTCCATGAAGGCATCGGTCACATAAACTTCGAGGCCGTATCGAAGTGTCTTGTTTTCGAAAACGGGTATCTCGACCCTCCTCAACTCCTTCGGGAAAAATCCCGAGAAGGAGAAAACACAGGAGAGAAGGAAGAAAACCGTCACGGCGAAAGCGACCTTTCTCATGTGGATAACAAAGTAAACCAAGGAAGAGGTAAAGTCAACAGCAAGGGGCCTCCTGTCTCCCGGCCCACCGTCATTACCAGCACACTCCGAAAATCGCACTCCGTAAATCTCGAATCGGCCCAAAAACTTCATTTTCCCCTCGAGAGGCTTGACCTGCTCCACCGCTGGAAATAGAATAAGCACCCGTGAAAGCGGTTCTTATCTTATGAGAAGGCCCGAACACAGGAACATATCGCTGCTAATGCATGCAGGCCGCCCGATAAAGGCACTGGACGCTTCGGGCACACATGTGGTCGACGAAGAGGGAAGGGAATACCTCGACCTCACCGGC
>Ga0116200_10000311_pt1 | contig 15085 bp, 16 predicted proteins | sample Mar14436cmmetaG_FD_94478 | JGI IMG/M metagenome (GOLD analysis project Ga0116200, IMG submission 94478) | Marine hydrothermal vent microbial communities from Guaymas Basin, Gulf of California to study Microbial Dark Matter (Phase II) - Marker... ... | reverse complement strand
GTTCAGGGATCACCAAGTAAGCATTGGCGACGTTCCCCTCCTCGTCGAGGAAGATTTCGATCTTACCGTGTCCTTCCAAGCGGGTGATAGGGTCAATGCTGATCTTTCTCATGAGCCTTCCTCCAACTTACTCCGGTGCAGCAACGAGGCTGGCAGGCCGAAGCGATAGAAAGTGCCCACCGGGTCCACAATCTCGCCCACGATGCGGGCCGCCTCCTCCTCGGTATCGGCGTCCACGACCGAGGCCACAGCCGAGAGAAGCGCCGCTCCCTGGTCAATCACATTCGGCGGCGGGCCGTAGCAGCCCCGGCAGGGCATACCCACGCTGGGGCAGAGCGCGCCGCAGCCGCCCCGCGTCGCCGGTCCTGCACAGATGATCCCCTGGTCGAAGAGACAACGCCCAGGCTCTGGGATGATCTCGTGGGGGCGGTAGAACTTCTTGATGCGTTTTTCCTCCCGCTTATGCTCGCACTCGTCGCAGACCGTCTTCTCGTTGGCACCGACCACGCTCCCTTTGGGCGGCAAATTGCCGCTTAGGATAGCCTCCACCACAGCCCAGATTTGCGGGGCCTGCGGCGGGCAGCCGGGTATGAAGTAATCCACATCCTCCACCTGGGCCAGCGACTTGACCGTATTGTAGAAGTAAGGAATGGTCACCTCCCCCTCAGGCAACTGACAGGAAGTCTGCGGCAGGATGCCCTCGGGGTTATCCACAGAGGGCGCTTCCAGGTAGGCGCGCTCGAAGATGGATTGGCGGTCGAAGAGGTTGCCCAGGCCGGGGATGCCACCCAGATGGGCACACGACCCGAAGGCGACCAGCACTTTCGACTTCTGCCGCAGCAGGTGAGCGACGTGTTCGTTCTCGCTGGTGCGGATGGCGCCGTTGAAGAGGCAGACGTCTATATGACCGTCGGGCATGGCCTCGACGTCCTTGTACTTGAAGTCCATTGCACACGGCCAGAACAGGATATCGGCCGCCGCATCCAGGTCGAGGATCTTCTCCCGCAACTCCACGATGGCGATCTCGCAGCCGCCGCAGGAAGCGGCCCAGTAGAGGCCCAGTTTGAGTTTTCCGTTTTTCGTTCCTTTCGTGTCCTCAGGCATCGGCCTAGTCCTCCTTGCTCTCGAACATGCGCTTCCAGTTGAGCGGCCCCAGGGCACGCACCTGCTCGGTGAAATCGCGCACCAATTGCGCCCACTTGGGGGCCTCCGCGCCGGAGATCCAGCCCCAGTGGAAGCGTTCCTTCTCGATGCCGTACTGCGCTAGAAGCGCCTCTACCAGCGGCATGCGCCGGAAGGTCTTGTAGTTCCCCTGCTGGTAGTGGCAGTCACCGGGTGGATGACAGCCGGAGACAATGACCCCATCGGCCCCCTCGGCGAAAGCCTTGAGGATGAAGACCGGGTCCACCCGCCCTGAGCACATCACGCGGATGATGTCCACGTTGGGGGGCTGCTCCATGCGGGAGACACCGGCTGTGTCGGCCGCGGCGTAGGTACACCAATTGCACAGGAAGCCGACGATTCGTGGTTCAAAGTTGGCATTCATTACATCCAAACCTCCTTCCTTGCTTCTCCTACCTTCCCTTCTCGGCAAACATCGTTTGTGGGTCGAGACGGACGATGCACTCGACACGGTCGAAGTGGGCGTCGGTGGAGATGATTTTTGTCAACGCATTGTTTGACATCACAGCGACGTGGATGAGATCTCTGGCCTTGACCCCTTGTTTAGCGTACCGCTTGAAGAGTTCAACGGCTTTGCGCGCATCGGCAACGAGAATCGGATAGACGGTGGGGACAATGTCCAACAGGCTGGTTGCCATCGTCGCCCCAATCTGCCAGTGTCCCAAAGCCCCGTAGCGGTACAAGACCTCCTGGATGATTTCGGTGTCAATGGCCACGGTGATGTGCCCTTCGGCGATCTCCGTCATCAGCCAAACGCAGGGGGTCTTGTAAGCGTGCTCCTTTCCTGCCGCATACATCGGGACATTTACGTCCAGGAAGAAGATCTCTTTACTCATCCAGTGCCCCTTTGATGATCTCTTCCTCCATTTGCTCCCAGTCAGCAACCGGGGCATCCAAAGAAAGGAGTCTCTTCAGGGCAGCACGACGACGCTGCAAGGCAGCCGGCTTGAAGTAGACTCGCTCTACTGCCTCGCGGATCAGGACACTGACGGGCTTCTTCTGTTCTTCGGACAACTGTCGCAATAGAGCATACTGCTGGGCAGTGAGGACAGTTTGTACCCGTTGAGTATAGACGCGCATCACGTTCCTCCTGTTGGTAGTATCAAATAGTTCATACGCATATTGTACTACCAATAGGAGAAAAAGGCCAGACTTGTTCTCTACCCTTCACCAGACCAAACGCAGCCATCCTCAGACGTGCTCCTACAAGATTTGAGTCAGTTGCTCACGAATGGGCTGGTCAGCGAACGAACCACCACCGATGGCCTTGTTGGGACACGCAGCCACACAGTTACCGCAACCCATACAGCGGTTATGATCCACCGTGGAGATGCGCATGCTTCCCCAACTGGTCAGATGAAGCGCATCGTACGGACAGACCTCCACGCAGTTTCCACAGCCGGAACAGAGGATAGGGTCCACGGTGACGGTCTCCAGGGGAGAGGTGTACCCTGCCTCCAAAGCCAACTGACGCAATGCACCGATGACCTCGGAGATGTGGATCTGCTGAGGACAGGCAGGATAGCACAGGTCACAGGCAGTGCAGTTCCAAAGGGTCATATCCTCGAAGACCTCATGGCGCATGCCCAGGATGACCTTATGAAACACCCGTCGGGGGTTATAGGCCGGGTCGCGCCAGGGGATGATACACCGGCTGACGCATGTTCCACAGGCATAACACATCTGGAGGCTCTTACCGCCAGGAACGCGAGCAACCTCATCAGCAAAAGTAGTCGGCCTTATCTCTTCCTGCATTGCCTGACCCCCTGAGTGATTAGCAAAAGACCTCGCTGCGGGTAGCATTGGGGCCTTGCTGCTGGATCCGCCGGTCAAATTCGGTGGCGATCTCGGCAAAATACCGACCCTCTGAATCCGAGGCCCACTCGATGTGCAGGCGGTCAGCGTCCAGGCCGAGGGTCTCAAAGATGTTTTTGACCAACGCTACCCGCCGACGCGCGTGATAATTTCCCTCTTTGTAGTGACACTGGCCGGGCCAGCAACCCGTCACCAGCACCCCGTCGGCGCCGCGCAGGTAGGCCGTGATAATGAAGAGCGGGTCCACACGCCCGGTACACGTCACCTTGATGACCCGGATGGAAGGCGGAGGCGGTCGCCGAGCCGCCCCGGTCATCCCCTCGGCTGTGCTGTGCGAACACCAGTTGCACAGAAAGCCGACGATTCGTGGTTCGAAGTCAACGCTCATGACATCAAGACCCCTATTGCCTCCTACCTCATCAATTTGGCGAACACCGCCTGTGACCCGATCCGCGCTCACAGAAACGCCTCATCCCAGATGGGGCTGGGACCCAGTTGCTCCACCTCCTTAGTAAACCCCCGCGCCACCTCCGCGAACCGGGGGGCCTCGGAGGCCGAGACCCACGAAAGCCTGAAGCGGTCCGTCATCTCCAGCCCCAGTGTCTCGAAGATGCTCTTGAGCATCGCAGCCCGTCGGCGTGCGTGCAGGTTGCCCTTCTGATAATGGCATTGGCCGGGCCAGCATCCGGCGACCAGTACGCCATCGGCCCCCCTGAGAAAAGCGGAGAGCACAAACAACGGGTCAACCCGACCGGAGCACATCACGCGGACAACCATGATCGAGGGAGGCATCTGGAGCCTGGATACCCCGGCCGTATCAGCAGCGGTGTACGCGCACCAGTTGCAGAGAAATCCCACGATCTTGGGTATAAACTCTTGCTCTTCCATTTCTCCCCCTACGTTGCAACCTGGACCAGTTCCTCTTCCTCAAAGGTCATCAGCGGGACCTCCTCGGTCACATCCCTTCCCGGCTGATAGTCAAACAGCGCCTGGACAGAGTCTCCCACTTTCGAGAAGATGGTCGAGAGGGGTATGTCGGCAGGACACACGTCCGTACACATGCCACATCCCACGCAGGAGACGCTCACGTGGGCCAGCCGCCCGAGTTGGAAGAATATTGTGTTGGGCGGCAACCGTAGCCCTCCCTTTCTCTCCAACTCGGTCTCGTAGACCTCAGGCCGATATTCGCAATCCTGGGAATCGAAATAGCACAGGCTGCAATAGCAGATTGGGCACACCGTCTTGCAGGCATGGCAACCGATGCAACGGCCAAAGGTGCGGATCAGCCCCTCCAGGCCAGCCTCAACCCCGGCGAAGAGTTCCTCCCGGTAGGCCGCGCGCTGGTCGCGGGAGCGTTGGATCGGTTCGGCCTCCAGTTCGCCCAGCAGAGGCGTTCCCTGGAGGTCCTCCAACCCCTCTATGAACGCGGCCCCCTTCTCGGTATTCAGGTAAAGCGCGCACTGCGTGTCGAGGTCCGCCTCTCCCAGCAGGGCGACGGTGATATCGGCGTTGTCGGGCACGAAGTGCACACAGGCACGACAGGTTGGTCGGATGTCGCTATCCAACTCACCCTGCTTCACCGCCTCCCAATATCCAGGCAGCCTTTCCTCCAGAGCGTCGTTGGCGCCCACCTCGAGGGGATAGACGCCGCCGCAGGTCGAACTGATGAGCAGGAGATTGTCCGGGCTTCCCTGATTGCGCTTCACCAGTTCGATGAAAGCCCGCAACTCGCACGGCTTGACCACGACCGCGACCGGCTCGGCGAGCGGTCCCTTCAACGTCAGACGGGAGAGCAACCCACCCGCATTGGCCGGCATGAACGGGAGGAGGGGAAGCGCAACGCCATCCGCCCCGAACGCATCCGGATCTGTGAACAACGAGTACGCCACACCCCCGTTGCCCCCCCCGGTCCTTCCCAGTGCGAGCACTCCGCTCACACGACCGCTCTCCAGAAGGGAGCGAAGCAGGTCTCGGACGGCCTCCTCTGCTCCTTTGTTAATCTTCAGGCCCTCAAGCATCCTGCACCTCCTGCTCGCAATCTGCAATCTGCAAACCGTGGTAGGTCTCTACATAGGGCTGCTCCACCTGGTGGAGTTCGTCCATCTCATAGGCCACCAGGGGTAGCGGGTCCTCCAGGCTTCTGCCCGCGACGTACCCGAATGTCTCCTGAGCCCGATCCGCCAACAGGCTGAAGACCTGAGCGACGGGGATAGACATAGGACAGGCATCTTCGCACGTCCCGCACGAGACGCACGAGAGAACCATATGCGACGCCCGTCCGATGTGGAACAGGAGAGTGTCGGGGGGAAACCGCAGCGCCCCCTTCCGCCCTGCCCGCGCCAGGTAGTTTTCAGGGGGCAGTTTCAACGCCGCCGACTCAAAGTAGCACTGCCGACAGTAGCACACGGGGCAGACCCGCTGGCAGTTGTGGCAATTGATACAACTGCTGAACACATCCAGCAGCCCATCCGGCCCCGCGATCCCCGCTTTCAGGTCTGTGTGGGCCTGCCGGCGTCGCTCCCTCTGGACTTCCTCCATCTCCTTGACCCGTGCGGCCCAGTCATCCAGCGCCGCATCAAGAGGCATACCAAGATTCTCCATGACACGCTCTCCCTTGGGGCTACCTGGGATGACGAAGACCGTCCCCTCCGCGCTCCCCAGCGTGCCGATGTGCAGGTCGGAGGCCGGCATGCTGAAGTGGTGGCAGATCTGACAGACGGGCCGCATGGGTGCACGGTCCCACCTCTGAGAGGCCTCCGCGAAGCGGGCCGCTCCGGCAACCGGGTCCTCGAGATAGTCTGACAGGGGCAACACGCCGGGGCAGTCCACGGTGATCAGCCACAGATTGTCCAGGTGCGCCTGCTCGAGTTTGGTCAACTCAATGGCCGCCCGCGCCTCACAGGGGCGCACAATCGCCGCGACGCGCTTGCTTCCATTCCCGCGCATCGTCAGACGGCTGATCGCCTTGGCGCCTTGAACAGGCATCACCGGGGGCAACGGAGAGGCATTCTCGAGGAGAGCCGGATTCCGCAGCAGCAGGTAGGCGAACGAATCCCCCGCCGGCACCTCCACGGGTATGAGAAGCGCGTCAAAGACCTTTTTGCTCAGTGCTTCTTTCAACCATCCGATGACAGCCGACTCGACGCCATCCTCCGCTGGCAGGATTGCACCTTTATTGTTCATGTGTCGCTCCTTGTCTTCAGTGGGTTGGGTCCTAGTTTCTTGATGTGGTCGTTGAACTCAGTGGCCGTGTCCACAAACCGTCGGCCCTCACCGTGGGCCACATAGCGGAACCAGACCCGCTCCGGCTCCAGGTCCAGCGTGTCTAGGATGCTCTTCACCAGCGCGACCCGCCGGCGGGCACGGAAATTGCCATCGTTGTAGTGACAGTCACCGGGATGACAGCCACTGATCGCCACACCGTCCGCCCCCTCGATCAGTGGGCGAATGATATGCACCGTCGGCAGTGCCCCGGTGCAGTTGACACGGTATGGCCTCACGTTCTCAGGATAGTGCAGGTGATGGGCGGCAGCAGTCTCACCGCCGCCGGAGCCACACCAACTGCACAGGATGTAGATGATCCTGGGTTCAAACTCTTGTTTATCACTCATATTACACCTCACTCCAGCAAGGCATCGAGCGCGGCTATGGACTGCTCGCCCATGAAGTCACGCAAATAAGAGGCATCGTTGGGGCATATCGCCACGCAGGAGCCACACGAATCACACAGGAAGGGACGCACCCTGGCCACCTTCTTGAACTCGTCAATGTACCGTGCATTGTAGGGACAGACATCCACGCAGAGGCCACACCCCATGCACAGGGATTCGTACACATCGGCCACGAACATCTTGCCGGGAGGGGGCATCTTCCCTTTGCCGATGACCACCAGCACGCGGCCGGCCGCGTCCTTCGCCGTAAGAATCGTCTCCTCGAAGGAGCGCGGCGAATGGGCCAACCCCACTGGAAAGATGCCGTTACTGGCCAGTTCGAAGGGCTTGGTCAGTTTCTTGATCGCCTCCTCGTAGGGATAGTTGCTGATGTCGCTGGAGAAGAAGCCCTCGTAGTCCAGCGGGTGGTTCAGCAATTGGGAAAGGGCCTGGTTGTTCTCTGCGTCTGGCACGACCCCGGTGCTCAACACGACCCAATCTGCCTGAACGCGTTGCTTCCCATTGACGACCTCCAGCCCGGCGCCGTTGCGCCGTACGTCGGGATAGTGATCGTCGGGGAAGCGAACGAACTTAACCCCGGCCTCCTGTGCGAGCCGGTAGTAATCCACCTTGCCATAGGTGGCGATGTCACGGTAGAAAACGGTGACCTCGCTCCCCTGCTCCCGCAGCGCGATGGCGTTCCTCAGCGCCTGGTTGCAGCAGAGGCGGGAGCAGTAGGGCACCTCAGCGGTTCTTGAGCCCACGCACTGGATCATCGCCACCCGACCGACGACCTCACCGTTGCGCATCTTGGCCTGGAGTTCCGCCTGCGTCATCACCCCCGGGTCCTGGCCGTAGAGGAACCCCTCCGGTCGGTATTCCCTGGCCCCCGTCGCCACGATAATCACACCGGTGTCCACCGGGACAGGCCCCTCGGGCGTCTCCACGACCACGTGGTAGTTGCCCGCGTATCCTTCCACCTGGGCCAGGTGTGCCTGTGTGTAGCAGGTGATGTTGTCGGCGTTCTCCACAGCGGAGATAAGCCCCTCCACGTACTTTCGCTGCTCGTCGGTCAGATACTGCATCTGCCCGCCCAGTCTCTCCTCGCGCTCCACCAGCACGACAGGGAAACCATTGGCGGCAATCTCGTGAGCCGCGGTCAGTCCGGCCAGCCCTCCGCCGACGACCAGCGCATGCGGGGTGAAGGAGTCCGTAGGCGGACCGGCAGCCATCCCGCGCCTGACCTTCTCCACGCCGCTGCGAATCAACGCCAGCGACTTCTCCAGCATCTTATCCCGGTCAGTGTGAACCTGGATGACATCCTCCCGAAAGCGCAGGTACTCGCACAGGAGGGGATTAAGCCCGGCCATCATCACGGCCTTGTTGTACTTACCCTTCTTTTGCAGCGGGGTGCAGACGGCCAGGACGACGCGGTTGACGCCGGACTCCTTGATGCGCTCGGCAGTAGCCTTAATCGTCGGGCCGGTGCAGCAGCCCTCGATGACCTCCACGTGAGCGACGCCGGGCAGTGCCTGCACCCGCTCCTCCAGCGCCGACAGGTCTATCCGTTCGTCGAAGAGGCCGAAGCACCTGCAGATGAATACGCCGACGCGGACCGGCTCTTCACTCACATCCCGCAGCGGCGGGCCGGGGGCCGGCTTGAAGTTCTTCTCCCCCAGGTACTTCAGCACCTCGGTCAGTGCCGCACATCCCTCCCACACAGTCTCCGGGTTGCCCTTCGGCCCGGTCAGTTCCCCAACGGCGAAGATGCCGTCCACATCCGTCTCACAGCATGAGAAGGGCCGGATGCGACAGAAGCCGTTCTCATCCGCCTGCACACCGGTCAGCCGCGAGAGTTCGGCCATCTGTGAGGGGGGGCTTTGCCCGGTGACCAGGATGGCCAACTCGACGGGGTGCGTGTGCGCCTCGCCGTCCGCAGAGGTGTAGTGGATGGTCACCTGCTCAGCGCCGTCCTCGGGGACGATTTTGAGCGTCTCCGCCCGCTCCACACGTACCCCGGCGTCCAGCGCCTTCTGATACCATCGGTAGTGCCCCTTCCCCGTCCCCCGATAATCGTGCAGGAAGACGGTCACGTCGGCCTGGGGGAGGACATCCTTGAGCCGGACGGCGCGGTAGATGGCGCTGACGCTCAGGTTGTAATTCTCGTACTCGACGCCCGGTCGGTTGAAGTGGGGCGTGACGACGATACCGAAGGTCTGCGGGATTTTGCCGGACGGCAGGCGCACGGAATCGCGCACGAAGTTGGTCAGCAGCGAGCGCCGGGCCACCTCGGAGTTGCGGATCACGCTGGGGCTCTGGCCCAGCGCAAAGTCGCGCAAGTCCTCATCGCTGGGTTCCTCGAACGTATCGGCCAGGATGATCGCCCCCACATCGGCCTCCAGCACCTCCTCCGGTCGCTCGACCTTGAGGGCGCCGGTGGGGCAGACCTCCTCACATTTGCCGCAGCGGGTGCAGTGCTCGAAGTCAATCACATAGCAGTTCTCCCACCCGGCCTCGGGGATCACCCGGATCGCCTTGTGACCATCCACCTCGACCGGGCAGACCTCGATGCACTGATCGCACTCGGTGCAGGCGAAGTTGTTGACCACCTTGTCCCGCTTCTTGAACTTGACGTGGAAATGCCCCGCCTCGCCGGAGACCTCCAGCAGTTCGGCGTTGTAGCAATCCTGCATCGCGCCAAGGGCCTTGAACAGGCGCTGGGGCATGTGTCCACAGATCCAGCAGAAGTCGAGCGGCAGTTGGGCCAGTGCCTGATACTTCATCTCATCCACGTAGGAACCACGGTTGAGTAGGATGAACTTGTGACCGCTCTTGCCCAGGGCATACGCCGCCCGATAGCCGCCTAGATTGGTCCCATAGATTAACACCGTGCTCTCGTTGCTCATCTGCCTGCCTCCACTGTTTCAGACTCAAGCACACGGAACAGCCCCTCGATCTGAGCCATAATCTGCTGGTCGGTGAAGTGGCGCGCCATGATAGCGCCAGAGGGGCAGGCCGCCGCACAGGTACCGCACCCCTTGCACAGTGCCTCGTTCACGCGGGCGACGTTCTTCTCCTCGATGAAACTGATGGCGGTGTAGGGGCAGAGCGAGATGCAGGTCTTGCAGCCCGAGCAGAGTTTCTCGTCCACCACGGCGGTCTGCGGTGAAATGGTTACCTCGCCCTTATCCAGCAGGGCCAGGGCCATGGAGGCCGACGCGCCGGCATGGGCCACCGTATCCGGCACGTCCTTGGGGCCCTGGGCGGTCCCGGCCAGGAACACGCCGTCGGTGTTGGTCTGGACGGGTGCTATCTTGGGGTGCTGCTCCGCGAAGAAACCATCCTCGGTGCGGCCCAGGCCGAAGAGGGTCGCTACTCTATCAGCATCGTGCGGGGCCTCAATGGCTGTGCTAAGCACAACCATGTCCACATCCACCGCCACCAGCCGCCCCAGATTGGCGTCCTCTCCCCTGACGCGCAGTTTACCATCGGGGAGCACCTCCACCTCGGCACCGCGACCGCGCACGAAGGTGACCCCCTCCTTCTGCACCCGTTCATAGAACTCCTCGTAGGCCTTGCCGAAGGCACGCATGTCCATATAGAACTCGTACACCTCGGCTCCGGTCTTGTCGCGTACCAGGTGAGCCTGCTTGAGCGAGTACATGCAGCAGATGCGGGAGCAGTAGGGATGAGCGTTGTGGTCCCGGCTGCCGACGCAGTGGATGATCGCCACGCGCTCCGGCTTACGTCCATCGGCGAGCAGGATCTCGCCACCCGTCGGCCCGCCGGCGCTGGAAAGGCGCTCAAATTGCAGCCCCGTGATGATGTTGGGCGACTTGCCGTAAGAATACTGGGAAAGTTGGACAGGATCCCACATCTGGAAGCCGGTAGCGATGATGATCGTCCCCACGTCCAATTCCAGCACTTCATCTTGCATAAGGTGGTTAATCGCTCCCGCTTCGCACACGCGCACGCACTCCTGGCACTCGGAGCAGACGGCGCAGGCAAGGCAGCGTTGGGCCTCGGCGATGGCCTGTTCCTCTGTGAAGCCCAGTTCCACCTCACGGAGAGTGGTTCTTCGCTCGTCCAGCGAGAGGATGGGCATCTCCTGGCGCGGTGTCGGCTGGACATCGGCCGGTATGGGCACTTCTATCTCCTCCGGGCGCGGCCACTCGAAGACACGCCCCTCACGCAGGTCCTGTCCTCGTAGATAGCGGTGAATGGATTCTGCAGCCCGCTTACCCGCCGCAATGGCTTCGATGGCTGAGGCAGGACCGGTGACAGCATCGCCGCCGGCAAAGACCCCTTCCAATGGGGTGGCCATCGTGTCGGCATCGGCCGCCAGCGTTCCCCAACGGGTGGCTTCTACCCCTGCCAGGGGACCCAAGTCGGGTCGCTGGCCGATGGAGACGATGACCGTGTCCATATCCAGCGTGAACTCCGAGCCGGGGATGGGGATAGGGCGACGACGACCGCTCTCATCCGGCTCACCCAGTTCCATCCGCACGCACTCCAACCCTGCCACGCGCCCATCTCGCTCCAGAATGCGGGTCGGCGTGGCCAGGAACTGTATCTGGACTCCTTCCTCCAGAGCGGCATCTACTTCGCTGGGAATGGCTGGCATCTCCACGCGGGAGCGGCGGTAGATGATCGTCACTTCGCTCCCCAGCCGCAATGCATAGCGGGCGGCATCAATGGCCGCGTTCCCTCCACCGATGACGGCCACCCGTCGGCCCAGCTTGACTTCTTCTCCCAGGTTCAGGCGGCGCAGGAACTCGGTCGAGTGCATCACGCCGTCCAGGTCTTCACCAGGGATGCCAAGGCGGCGGCTCTGGTGAGCCCCCACCGCTAGGAAGACAGCATCATACTCTCGCCGCAAGTCGTCCAAGCTAGGGCCTCCATCCCGTCCGACCGGTGTGTTCAATCGGATATCTACCCCCAGGGCACGGATGATGTCTATTTCGTGGTTCAGCACATCACGGGGGAGGCGATATTGGGGAATGCCCACAGCTAACATGCCGCCAGCCACCGGCAGCGCCTCGTACACCGTCACGCCGTACCCTTGACGCACCAGGTCGTAGGCAGCGGCGAGACCAGCTGGCCCCGCACCTACGATGGCGACCTTTTCATCCCATTTACGCTCTGCCTTCTCGGGTAGCTCATCCTGAGGAACGGCATCGTAGGCGAAGCGCTTGAGAGCACAGATGGCCAGCGGCTGCTCGACATTCTTACGTTTGCAGGCCTCCTCACACGGGTGGTGACAAATGCGACCCAAGGTGCCTGCGAAAGGCACCGCCTCGCGCACCAGATTCAGCGCTTCCTGGAACTTGCCTTTGGCGATGAGGGCAATGTAGCCCTGGACGGGGATATGAGCCGGGCATGCGCTCTTACAGGGGGAAAGACGCTTGTCTATGACAAAGGCAGGGGGAATGGCCTGGGCAAAGGGCCGGTAAATCGCTTTGCGCTTACCTAGTCCCTCGTCGAACTCACTGGGCACCTCGACAGGACAGACATTGGTACACTCACCGCACGCAGTGCACTTGTCCTCGTCCACGTAGCGGGCCTTCTTGCGCACCTTGACCTTGAAGTTGCCCACATAGCCAGAAACTTCCTCTACCTCGCTGTAGCTGAGAAGCTCAATGTTGGGATGCCGACCGGCATCCATCATCTTGGGGCCGAGAATTCAGGTGCTACAGTCGAGAGTGGGGAAGGTCTTGTCCAGTTGCGCCATATGCCCGCCGATGGAGGGTTCCCGCTCGACCAGGTAGACAGGGTAGCCGGCCTCGGCGATGGTGAGCGCCGCCTGGATGCCGGCGATGCCGCCGCCGACGATGAGGGCCGCTTTGGTGACCGGCTCCACGCGCGGCTGCAGTGGTTCCTGATAAGCCACCCGGTAGACGACCGAACTGACTAGCCGCTTCGCCTTGGCCGTCGCCTGCGCCACGTCCTTGATGATCCAGGAGCAGTGCTCGCGGATGTTGGCCATAGCGAAGTAATAAGGGTTGAGGCCGGCCTCGGCGACGGCAGCCTGGAAGGTGGTCTCGTGCATGCGCGGGGTGCAGGAGGCAACCACCACGCGGGTGAGGCCCAACTCCCGAATGTCGTCCTTGATCATATTCTGGCCAGGCTCGGAGCACATGTACTTGTACTGGCGGGCGACGGTCACGTTAGGCAGCCGCTTGGCGAAGGCGACCACCTCCGGTACGTTGACCGTGGCGGCGATGTTGATGCCGCACTCGCAGATGTATACTCCGATTTTGGGTTGTTCCATTTCACACCTCTCGTATATGGTAGCAGTATTCGCCCATCAACATATAATATTGTGCTGTCATACACACCTCCTGGGTTCGTAGATTCGTAGATTCGTACAATGTCCATACTCACAAATACTCAACCGATACCAACTTGCCTCGCGCCGCCAAGTCTTGTATCAGTTCCTCCACTACCAACCGCCGCAGCGGGATAGTGCCAGTGGCGTCGGCGGCTTGGGCCGGGTTGACCGCCAGACCGACGATGAAGTGTATCTTGTCGGCGGTCAACAGCGCACGGGCCAGGCGCGTGGCGCCGTCGCTCTTGCGTGGCAGGTCGCGCACCCGCCGCACCTCCGCTATGCGCTCCCGCGCTTTGCCCAGCGTCACCAGCCCCTCCGTGACCAAGTCTACCCCCTCCAGACGCGATACGGGGGGCACCTCCGCCCAACCATCTTCGGGACGGGGCTCCATCTCCAGTTCGGCCCCCAGTAGCCGGGCGGCAATGTCGGCAGTGGTGTCGCCGCAGATGATGCGTGTGCCCGGCTCGGCCATCAACTTCCGCAGTGCCACCTCGTCTTGTGGTGGATCGGCTGGTGGGCCGGTCCAGACGGTGAGGGTGCGTATGGGGCGCACGTGCATAACGACGACGGTCACGTCCTGCCGGGGTGCTTCGGGGTTCAGGCGGCGATAGGTGCGCATCAGCGCACCCAACAGTTCGTCGGCGTCGCAGCCGGTGTCGGTCCAACGCCGCACAGCAATGGCGATGTCGGCCCAGCCCCACCCCCATCCTCGGGGGCGCAGGTAGCCCTGGCTGACTATCACCACGTAATCACCATCGCGCAGCCGGAAGCGACATTCGCGCAGCAGCCGCCCCTGGATGACTTCCTCACTCAGCGGCAGGAACTCCACCTCGCCACACCGGATGAGGCATAAGGGCAGGGCTTCGCACTCCACCAGGTGGGCCTGATCCCCACCCAGCACCTGCAGGATGGAGAAAGTGACCTCCTCACCGCCGGGAGGTGCAACAAGGAGGGTCTCTGTCACGCGGTCGGGCGCATCTCCCGCTTGCAGCATCTCTAGGGCGCGCTCCGCCGTCACTGTGGCCTGCGCTGCCCCCTCCGCCCCGCCCTGCGCGCTGCTGGCAAGGATGGCGAAGAAACGATCTTCAGTTTGAAAGGTCCTTACCGCTTCCCCGCACACCTCCTCGCCGGCTCTGACGAGGCTCTGGTGGGCGATTTCAATCCACAGTCTCACAGTCCGCCCTCAACTAAAGCGCAAATCGCACATCTAAATGGGACGCAGATGAACGCAGGTGACGCAGATGTTGATTGACCTTGTCAAGATGGTTGTTTTCCAAGCCAGTGCATAGAGCCCTTGCGAGAGTTGTCGAATGCTTTGCGCTTAATCTCGGGCTTAGGGCCGAAGTTGAGCAACAAGCCGATTTCGTAGGGTGTGGCCTTCAGGTAGTTGAGTAACTGTGCTTCGTGTTCCTCCAACAGTCTCTTCACTGCCTTCAACTCAACGATCACAACACCAGCCACCAACAGGTCGGCAAAGTACTCCCCTACACTTCCCCGCCATAGTAGACCAAGATACGCGCTTCTGGGATCACTTCCAACCCCATCTTACGCAGTTCAATTGTCAATGCGTTCCGGTAGACTTTTTCCAGGAAGCCATAGCCGAGTGTGTTGTAGACCTTGTAGAATGCCTTGATGATTAACTCGGTAATGTCAGTGTGCTTGAAATCCAATGGACACCTCCGGGCAAAGGCAAAAATCAGCGTGAATCTGCGTTAATCTGCGTCCTACCTCAGTCCCGCCTCCCCCTCGGCGATGAACTCCTCCAGCCAGCGGCGCACGGCCGGGTGAGTGAGCGGCACGTCCCCTAACTCGGCCCGCAGTTTCGCCGTGTCGAATTCGAAGGTATGCCCGTCCACGCGATGGACATAGTGTAGATCAACGGGCCGCTTGGTCAAGAGGAACGCCAACAGCGTACTCTTGATGTCGCCCAATGGAGCGCGGTCAATGTGGCTGTGCTGGAAGGTAGCGATCACCCGTGTCCCCTGCCCAACCTGCGATTCGATGTGCAGTCCGCCATTGCACCATTTGGCGGCGGCGGCGAAGAGTGGCAGTCCCAATCCCACGTGGCGCGTCTGGCGCGTGGTAAAGAAGGGGTCGAGCACACGGG
>Ga0116200_10000309_pt1 | contig 15132 bp, 21 predicted proteins | sample Mar14436cmmetaG_FD_94478 | JGI IMG/M metagenome (GOLD analysis project Ga0116200, IMG submission 94478) | Marine hydrothermal vent microbial communities from Guaymas Basin, Gulf of California to study Microbial Dark Matter (Phase II) - Marker... ... | reverse complement strand
CTGGTAACTCTGTAACCATCTCTTGGACTATCACCCGTCAATATGACTCTTCTACTGTATCTGACTTTTCGATTACTATTACAGAGAATGGAACTGTATGGTATAGTGGATCAGCGAGTTCATCATCAGCTAGTCATAGCTCAGTTGGAGAGTGGACTTATACCTGCTCCTCAGTTACAGACAACACTTATGATCTTACTGTTTTCAACACAAATAGTGTAGATGTTATCTGGAGGGAGTCTGAAGTGGCTGTTAATGAATTGATTTTGAGAAATACTTTGATATCTAAAGCAGTTTCATTACCCTTTGTTTTAGCTGAGAATACTCAAAGACTCATAATGAGTTTTAGAAGGGGGAGTGGTAATATAGTAGGGAATCTAGTAATTTCGAGTTTATCAATGTTTAAAAGAGAAACATCTGGAGAATTAATTATAAATGAGGCATATTTAAAGAAACTAGTTGGAGTAAGAGGAATCGAAGAGATTATGTTTATAGGGTCATCTCTTAAGAGGAATGCTCTGTTAAAAAAATATGTCGATGTATCTGTGGGCGTAATTTCTAGTGCATCCTATAAACTTTTTAAAATATTAGTTGAAGCAGTTAAAGTGGACGATATTATGGTATCTCAAATTGGAGTGATCAGAAAAATGATTTCACAGTTAAAAATTAATGAACAGATATTTTTAGCAGGTAAGTTTAGTAGGCAAATTGAAAGTATTACAGAGATTGATGATCAACTAATAGGTATTAGAAATCTAGTTAAATCTTTGTCTGGAGGTGTTCAAATTGAGAAATCTTTAACTGTTATGCTGAGTAAGATAATAATGTTTCAATTACCGATCAAAATTAATGACATAGTTAAGGGAAGAGGTTTCTTTACAAAGTTACCTCAAGAAGTTTTGACATTATCTTCAACTGTGGCATATCTAAAAGTTTATATAGTTACTTTAAGTGATGAATTAACTAGCTCAATTCAGATGTTTCCAAAAATTTCAATTATAAGGGAGATGTTATCTCAACTTTATATATCTGATGATATTACTAGAAGTTTGAAGTTAGTGAGGGAGATATCAGACTTTGGTATAATTGGTGATGGGTTACAGAAAATTATGGTATATAATAGAATACAGAGTAGTGCATTTATTATGAAAGAAGGGGTTGATATACTACGAAAAGCAATGAGAATATCAACATTAAGGGTAAATGTGAATGCAAATGTAAGAATTCCAACAAGTTATGCGCAATATTTGGAAGAGATTTTAATTGTAAGCAAAACTATAGTGGCTAGTATAGTGGAGGAGGAAGTGGTAGTTGCACCACAAGGCGGGAAAACTATACCAATGGTAGAAACAGCAGAAATAAGGCTTAGAATGATATGGATACCGAAGGTTATATATCCGACAGTATTAGGGCTTATAAGAAATACAGTAGATATCCCAGTAAAGGTAGAGGTAGCAAGTAAAACTGAAACTGGTATCGTGACAGTTTATTATAAGGCAACAGATACCAAGCTATATTCAATAACTTTTAATTTATCTAAGGGAGAGGCTCGAACACTTGATTTGAGAATACCTGTGCAGATATTTAATGTTAAAGAAGTAATGAGGATGCAAGTTATACAGTTTCTTAAGATGAAGAAAGTTTATGAGGTGGATGTCTATATAGTATATGGAGGCGGTGAAGTAACATCAGAAGTAACAGGAGTAGTGGAAGTAAATAAAAAGAGTCTCTATTTACAAATGGTGTTTGCAGGATTATTGGGTGTTCTTATATCTAACTTTGAGGAAATAAAAAGAATAAAAAGAATGATAGAACCAAGTTATGCATCCAAGGATTATGGTGCATCTAAAGATTATGGTTCATCTAAAGTCAGGGGGTCATCTAGAAGAGAGAGAGCATCGAGGAGATAAAAAATGAATCCTATTATAATATATATCTTATTTGTTTTTCTTATAATAACTATTGGAATTGCTTTATATCAAATCTTAAAGACTCGAAAAGAGGAAGATCAAGCAACAGAAGAACTTAACTGGAACATCGGAAAGGTTGGAGACCTAAACTGGAGCTTAGAAGAAGGAAAACAAAAATATGTAACCGAAAGAAGATTAGTAACAATGATAATAGGAATGACTACACTAATATTTACAATTGTATTCTTCGCTCCAGCTTATAGTGTATATGCGACACTAACAAAAATAAACCCATTTTACTCCATCTTTGTAATATACTTCTCCTATTTCTTCTCAATAATATGCATAGTCTCATCTATAATTATGAAACCAATCTACAACATAAAAGTATTAAGAATCGGATTTTTAATCATACTCACGTTAATGCTAATAGATTTATGGACTCCAAAAATGGTAATAACTGGAGAAGGAAAAATAAACTTAATAAAAGGATACAGAGCATCAGTAGATTACATGCTACTAACACTATACAAATACTTTATACCAACAAAACTTTTGGAATGGCAAATATACGAAAAAATATCCCTAATATGGATACTTGTATATGTTGGAGGAACCCTACTATTTACATTCTTAATCTACCTCATCATATCCCTTGAAAGGGGAGAGTATCCCTATGAAGGAAAAATTTAAATACAGTAAACATTATGAAAAATTGAGGAGGGGCATCAACTGTCTTTACCTCTAAGTGCGAGATTTGCTCTATGGCTTCTCCAAGCACTCCTTATAGGCTGGATAGTAACAGGACTACTATACATAGCAACACCACAAATCTTAGGATACAAATTTGAAATAAACATTCCGCCTCAAGTCTTCGGATTTATGATAACACTATTCCTTATGATAGCATCAGTAATAACAACAGTAATAATTTACATACTCAAAAGAGGAATGAGGCCACAGGTGGTAATGAATGTCTGAATTAATGTTTGAAGAGGTAAGTGCTGGAGGGAAAAAATGGTATAAACAATATGCATGGAAAAAGTTTATAGAAGTGCTTTTAATATTTTTACTTGTGTTTGCTGTAATATCATGGCCTATCACCTACTTTGTATGCATCGGAATATATAAGATGCCTTATCCAAAAGCATTTACATTTACAATGCTACATCTCTTATGCGCTTTAGGGACTTTAGTTATCGATGTTATGAGACAAATAGCAAATGTAACAGCAAAATTTTATGTCTTCGGCTTCTGGTGTGAGGGGGAAAATGATTTCTGGTTTGAGGCAAGCGATGTTGAAGAACCAATGGAGGTTCCAATAGGAAATCCAGCTCTGAATGTTAGATTCAGAACTTTAGAGGGAGACTATATCGAAAAAGATGCAACCAATTATAACGTATATTATGCAAAATTCCCAATGCTGGAAAAACCCAGAAAAATAATTCTAATACCTAAACCATACACATGGGAAGATGCATTTAAACATCATAGAGAGACATTACCAATCAGATACCCAATACCCGCAAGGGTATCTTACGCTGTATTTGTTAAGCTGTTAGAAATTGAATATGAAGGTGAACCTCTGGGAATATATGAAGTGCGATGGGCGTCAGGAATGATTGCAGATTCACAAAGAGAGCTACCTTGGTTCTTTAGAACATCAAAAGAGGTTCCAATAGAAGTGCTTAAAGGATTCGATAGAGCATTAGCAACTGCTGAGAGATTAAAATATGAGAACCTTAAAGCATTTACTAGGTCGATACTGGAGAGATATGAAGAGAGAGGTGAACTGGGTATAAAGATGGCTGAAGAGACATTAAAAGATTTCTTAGCTACTTTACCAGAGGAAAGAAAAGCTATTGATTTAGGATTTCTCAGTAAATACAAATGGCACATACTCCTCGTGGTAGGTATCATCATCCTAACATTTGTGTTATGGAAATATGTTGTTCCTATGATGGGAGGTGGAGCATAATGGGATTGAGAGACTTAATTAAAAATAGAAAGAGAACAACAATAATAGTTCCATCAACCTTTAATAGTTTAGAGGAAGCAAAAATATCAGCCCTCTATGATGAAAAAGAGAGATTCATAGAGAAAAGGATAAAAGCAAGAGCTAATCATGTCTTGGAACTAATCGATGGAGAAAGAAGAGTTCCAGTATTAGGAGATGCGATATATAGACATGGGATGCAGGAATCAGCATTTCTGGGAGGTAAGTTAGGAGATATCGCACCACTAAAACCGAAGCAAGTAAGAGCATGGTTTAAATTGAGAGCAAGATTGGATGCATTACAACTCTATTATGGTAATAATAATTCATTTATACAGCTATTAGCTTTATTAACAAGGGCGGCAAAGGATAACATACTACCAACTACGATAAGTAGTAGAGATGTGGATGTGGAGAGAGTTGTGATAAGCACCAAGGAATCACTATTCCCATCTATGAACTATCAATTACCACCAGAGGAAAGAGAAAGGGAATTTGAAGGCATGAGTGCAGAGGAGAGAATGTATGAACTAAAAAGAATGCAACTTATTAGAGAACAACAGGAGAGGATGAGGAGAGAGGATGTCGATTTTAGATGACATTTTACCACACAATAATAATTTCCCCAGAATAAATATAGTGGATAAACTGGAGGAATACAAAGGAAGTAATATACTGGATTATATCCAATATGAAAGAGCTAGAATACTTAATTGCGTAGAAAGTCCATTACAGGCTTATGCACGATTTTTAAGCAGAGTTGAGAAAATATCACCTCAAGATGCAGACATCCTGAGAATGAATTATCCAGTAACACCACTCTTCAAAGCAGAAATACAATACAGAAAAAGAACATGGAAACAATTTCTAGTGATGATAAACGGCCCTACGGGAACTGGGAAAAGCCTTTCAGGGATAACTATATGTAGATGGATATATCCAGACTTCGATGTTGATGAACATATATTCTGGAGTGTCGATGATATGGTAAATTATGTCAGGAAATATGCTGAGAAAGGATGTTGTCTAATGCTCGATGAGGAAATATCGAGATTAGGAACTGGAACTAGAGGATTACAATATGCTCTACAAAACTTGGAATGCACACTTAGATATGCAGAAATAAACTTTGTATTTGTGTATGTCATGGAAAGACCACACAAAATACATTCACTACTATACACCAGAGGAGAACACTATTATAGAGTCCCTCCAGGTCATCCTCTCCGAGAGAAAGGAAAAGACCTTGGAGCAGATTACTTTGTTCTTGGAGTATTACAGCCATTCTTTTGGAAAGATGCAGGATACCAACTTCTAGGATTAATGAGTGTTGATGTCCCTCCTCAGAAAATAATAAGTAGATATGAGAGGCATAAAGCGGAATTTGTAGAGCAAATGAGAGAGAGTGGAGGCTTGGGTGAAATAAGAGATATATTGACAGCCTATGGATATGTATTTGAGAATCTTAAAACAGATGAAACCTATATGAGACTTGAAAAGAAATCATCAAAAGCAGACTATATATCACATGCCTATGGAATACCCAGAAACATAGCTGTAATTCTTGTGGAGCTATTTGAGAGTATAGAAATAGAAGATTTTGAATTAATGGAGGAGATATAATGAAAATTGATACCATTGGAGAGAAAAGATTGGTGTTTGCATTAGCATTAACATTATTGATATCATTAATGATATTTACAACCGTGAAACCCGATCAAGAATTCTGGAAGGAGTTGTTAATGGATTTGCTTGCTGGATGTATATTGACATCGATATTCCTTGCAGGATATATAGTTATAAGGAGGAGATAAAATGCTGTTAAGTATAATTGCTGGAGTAATAATTATGGTGGCTGGATATTTGATAGGGGAATATCTAAAGACAGTAACCATTCCAGTTCATATATTATTTATGACGGTAAATGTAGGATTACCAAACTGGATGCCTCTAATATGTAAAGTTTTGGGGGTTATAGTCGGGTTGAGTGTAATTACAGTTGGATTGATAAGAGGTGCATGGAAATGGCTTCGATAGAAGGTGAAGATGTAGTTATAATAGGGAGAAAAGATATAAATGACTATAAAATCCCAATTAGCATAGTTAGTAGAAAAAATGGAGGAGTAACTTTAAAGGCAAGAGGAAATAATGTAAACAAAGCAATACAACTAAGTTTATGGGTGAGGAAAGTATTTGGATTTGTAATTGAGAAAACAGCTTTAGAACACATAGAATATAATGGAAAAGATATAGTGAACCAAATAACAATAGTTATGAGGAAAAACAAACTATACTTTGCTCTAATGCCTATATTCATATTCTTCAAACTATTACTGGGGAATCCATTTGACATACTCTTCGGAACATACATGATATCAGGAATACTTGACATAATATTCGGGTGGAGTTAAAATGAGGGAAGCACCAGCCATCAAACCCAAAATACTAATTGACAAAACAATTCCACCCTCTTTAGCAGATCAATTCAAGAATCAAGGAATGAATGTAAAGCATGTAGTAGATATATTTGGAACACTAAATGTATCAGACAAAGAAATAAAAAAATATGCAGAAGAAAATGACATGATAGTTCTGACAACAGACAAAAACAAACCATACAAAAACAAAATAATATACTCAGGAGTAATAAAAAACCTAATAAACCCAACAAAACAAGTAAGCTCAAGTGTAAACTCAGTAAGAAAGATAACGAGGAAGCCACTTAAAGCCATAAAAATCATTTGAAGCTAACACAAAAAGTTTTAAATATATCTTAATCCCCATAGGGGGATGAGGAACCCAACATGGTTTTAGAAATGCTGGGGTTGAGGAAAAAAAGAAGAGCAAAAGGAAAATTACATCTTCAAAAACTTAGTCCAAGAATAGTGAAAGTTTCTGGGCCAAGAGGAAAACCATATAAGAGAATACCAGAGAGAGTTGCTCGATTAATGGGGGGTAGTGAAAGAACTACAATTAATATAAGCTATGATGATCTAGTGAAAATTTTGGGAGAACCCACATGGAAAAATAAAAACTTAAATCCATATTCTGAGGGAGGGGATAAGGTAAGGGCTGAATGGATAATTCTGGTAGAGGGAATACCTATTCGCATTTATGATTATAAGTCAGATGTGCCATTGGAGAAAGAGACCAGATGGAGCATTGGTGCGAGGGCTGGAAATGATGAAGCAGTTAAAACATTAATTAACTATATAAAAGGAGAACCTTTAAGTCAGTTAAAGATGAGGGGAGGAAGAATTCCCAAATCTGTGAGGGTGGTGTAAATGGGAAGAAAGAAAAAGAATGCGTTGAGTGAGGAAGAATATGGAGAGATTCAGCGTGACATTGGGAGGTTTTATAGGTTATTAATGAAACATTTGGATGAAATGGAGCCAGTTGAAAATCCGATTAGAGAAGTGGATGTTTATATTCTTAAGAATGGTAAACTTAGGAAAATGGGGAAGCGGGAGATAAGTGTTCTGAATAAAAATAAAGCATTAATTATAGATGGCAGAAAACTTTATGGAGAACCGCTATATCTTTATAACGGGAAATGGGTGTATATAAAGAGGGAGGAGGCGGCAGAGAGTAGAATGCCATATAAGAAAATGCGGGTGGTTTGATGAGAAGAAAGAGTGTAGTGAGAAGAAAAAGGGTGAGGATAGCTCCAACATGGAGTAAGACAATTTATTTTGGGGAGTTACTGGAGAATATATATGAGTTTGAATACTTGGATGATGAGAAAAGAGAAAAACTAAAATCTTCTTTAGAGAAAAAATTATCTAAGTTAATGGGGAAGAAAGTGAAAATTAATCCAATTGAGATGCCAAGAGGTAGATACGATTGGGAAATTATTGTGGATGGAAAAAAGGTTGCGACATTTATTGATTTAGGGAATGCAATACTGGGTTTATTAGCTTTGAAACGAGGAAAAACAGTTTATGATTATGAAGATTTTGCTGGGCCTTATTTACGTAGTAGGATGAGACATGGGGATGAATGGTATAGAGAGCTAAAACAAAAAATAGCTACACTTTAGGAGGGGTGTAGATGGATAAAGAGAAGTTTAGGGATGAAATACTTACAGCAATAATGACATTCAGAAAAAGACACCCCATTCTATATAAAGCAAATATAAAATTCTTTAATGAAATAATTGAAAAAGCTAATTCTGGGGAACTATATGAGGAATGGCGTCTTCTTAGAAGGTTAAGACCTAAAAGAAGGAGAACGCTCAAAATATTTACTGATAATCGGTTAAGTAGATGGACATCTATTGTTCTAAGGATAAACTCAGATGGAGAAGTGAGAGTGCATAGGGAATATAAACCAGAGAAAGGATACTCTTATACATGGTATATCCCGCAAGGAATCGGTGAAAAGGAACGTAAATTTAAGATACCTAAAGGGGTAAAAGTGGTTTAGATGAGTTGGGGAAGAAACATTGTAACAGGGTTCTGGATATGGTTAGGAATGCTATTACTTGGGATTCCATTAGTTGTCGGGTTTTACCTATGGTGGTTCTTTATATGGAGAACTAAACTCTACACAGGGCCTTACTTTATTATCTTAAGTTTAACATCGATTTTTATTTATATGTTAATATATTGGATGTATTTGGGATGGGTATCAAGAAAAGTGGTTAAAGGAGGGAGAATATGAAGTATAACGTTATAAGAAAACTCCCCTATGAAGCAATACTGAGAGAAATCAAATCTGAGGAAGCGAGAGAATGGTTTAAGAGAACTTACAGACCTAAGAAAAGAGGAACTGGAGTAATGCCAAGGAAGGTAAGTGAAAAATGGAATACAGAGGAATACTATATAAGAAGAATGGTTCAATTTATGACAGAGCCTTGGGATAATATGCCTATTATGGCAATAGTGATGAGTTCTGGTTGGGATGAAAAGAAAAGTAAAAAGCTAAAAACTATTGTGAATGAAATAACAGTAGCAATATGGAAGGTTCTCAAGAGACATAATCCAGAGCTATTTAAGAGGATAGCATATCAGACACAATACGTAGCAGGTCTCTATGGAATACCTCATGGAATAATGGAATTTGATCCAAAAACAGGGAAACTCAAAAAAGTTCCAGTTGAGAAAATAAGGCGAGTGTGATGAGTCTCAGGAAATGGATTAAAGAGAAATCAGATGAAGCACGAAAATTATATGAAGGAAAAGTAGTCAAATTTAGAAAAATAGAACCAATGTTAGCAGAAAGAGGGTCAGAGGAAGACATAGAAAATCTACACACATACTGGGAACAAAGAAAGTTTGATGGAACAAGAACAATATGCATCAAAGTAGGTGATAATATAGAATTATGGGGGAGAACATGGAAAAATAACTATGCTCCATTATTCCCCGAAATAGTAAATGATATTAGAAAAATACCAGTATATGCCTTTATCTTAGATGGAGAATTAACTTTCTTTAAAAAAGGAACTGATAAAGATGTATTTTTATCAGCACTTGCTAAACCTGAAACAAAACGGGATTATGAAGCTCGATATATGGTATTTGATGTTTTATATGTAGGGAATGAAAATGTAATGAACAAACCATTTGAAGAGAGACTTAAGATTTTGAAGACAATGATAGGAGGTATTGATAAAAAACTTAAACATCTGGATATAGTTAAAACTGTTAAAAAGGGGAAGAGGAGATACTATGAGATTTTAACTAAAACGGGTGGGGAGGGAGTTGTGCTAAAAGAAAGAGCATCACCATATAGGGAAGGAATTAGAAGTGATGAATGGCTTAAGGTAAAAAAGTTTAGAGATACAGATGCAGTTATAGTGGGATACACAAAAGGAAAAGGGGAAAGGGAGAAAACTTTTGGAGCTTTGGTGTTAGCTCAATACTTACCAAATGGAGAACTGAAATATATTGGAAAAACAAGTGGATTTACAGATAGAGAACTGGTAGAGATTAAAAAATTGTTAGACAAAATAAAGACTAAGAATCCTCCAATAAAAGAGGAGATAAAAGATGAGGTAACATGGGTTAAACCCAAATATGTTGTTACTGTTAGATATTATGAAAGAAGCAAAAATGGGGTTTTGAGATTCCCTGTATTTGAGAAATTCAGATTTGATAAGAAACCCAAAGAATGTATATTTGGAATACATGAACCAAAAATTACTAAAATTCAAATTCCAAGGGAGGTTGTGATAGTATGAAGTTGGGTGTTATAGAAAGTGCTGTATTGAAATGTGTTAATGAGAACCCTAATATAACAGAGGATGAAATATCCCAAAAACTGAAAGTCGATGTTGTGTTAGTATTGGATGCTCTTTATAAACTAAAGAAAAAGGGATTGATAAAAGGAGGTGACGAAAAGTGAGCGAGCAGGTTTTGGTATATCCACCTCCTAAAAAGGAGAAAAAGAAGAAAAGGAAAGGAAAAAAGAAGAAAGAAGTGAAAAAGGAACAACCAGAAGTGGCAATAGAAGTTGGTAGAGCTAAAAAGGGTAAAATAATATTTGTAACTGAAGATGGAAGAACAATAATGGCTAACATTAGAATGGAAACTGAAAAGTCAGAGCCACTAGTAAAAGTAAAATCTATTGTAGAGAAAGATGGAAAAATAATAGAGGTATTCGGGAGATTTATAGGCCCGAAGAAAAGATTTGCCTATGTCGATAAAGACGGAAATGAATACGATAAAAAGGAAGTTAAATTTGTTCAAGAGTTATCTACTGGGGAACTGAAAGAGGTTAAACCATTTAAAATGACTAGGGAGATTAAGACAATTCCTGTGGAAAGTGAAGTGTTAGAACACTTTAAGCCATCATCCTTTGTAGAGATATGGGGGGAGACTCCAGAAGATGAAGATGCTCTAAGAAAAATAGCATTTGAGTTAAAAACTAAAGGAAAGATTGGATTTGTGAAGAAATTTAGCTGGGGAAGAGGTTTCAAGGCTTATGTGGGATTTATAAGACCTATTATACAGGGAAACTACTTTATACTTGAAATGGTGCTTAGTGAAGGCAAACATAAGAGGAGGAGGTGGATGCCTACAGAACCAAGGGAGAGAGGGATAACTGAGGAACCAGAAATTGAAATCGATTTAGGGGAGCTATTAGGGTCTCCTAAGATACCATCAGAGAAAATGAAGGTGGTATAAATGCATAAGATAAAAGAGCTGGAATATAAAAAGGCTTTAGAGTTAATACAAAACGGTGAAACAATAGTAATGGTGAGTGATGAGATTCCAATCTATGGAAGGCATAAAGTTGAATTTTGGAGGTCTGAAAGTGAACCTGATTACTATAACTGGACTTATGAATATAGTAACATAAAAGGAATATCATGGGGATATGGGAAAATTGCTAGTGTTAGAAGAGAGCTTAAAAAGTTATTTAGGGCAGGCTATATTCCTTATGTTAGAAAGGATATTTATCGTTTAGAGAGATTAGAAGTAGAAGCGAAGCTAACTAAGAATCAATTACAAAAGGTTCTGGATAGAATTCGTCGAAGAATGAAGGAAGATTATGAAAAAGGTCGTATTTATAAGAGTTTTGAAGATTATTTGGTAGAAGAAATTGGATCAAAAAATGCTATGAGAGTTAAGGCTATTGCTTTAGAAAAAGGAGAGGGGATTAAAAAGATGAGATACATATAGGAGGGGAATGTATGTCTAAAATGGAATTAGAAAGGGAAAGAAGAATGACATTATCTGAGTTGATGAAAGAGGAGGATGATGAGGGTGAGGTAATTAAAAGCAGAAATGGATGGTATCTTACTAGAGAAAACTTAAATAAGGAATGGTGGAAGAAACCAAAATATCTTTATAGAGTTTATTATATTGGGGATGATGATAAGTTTCTTTCTTTACAGACATTTAGATATCGGGAAGCATTAAATCATTTTAATTTTCAATCCAAATTGGAAGAATTAAAGCCTAAAATGAAACCAAAAATACCGAAATCTGTGAAGGTGGTGTGAATGCCTAGAATATATGAAACTGCTAATAGGGTTAGAATTCATGTAGGAAACTACTGGAAATTATATGATGAACATCCAGAACTATTTGAAGAATTTAGAGTGCATGATGTGGGAAGAAAAGGCATGTCTCAAAGAATATCAGCAAAAATAAAGGATATTGGATGGGTAACCTATGGATGGAGCTTTTCAAAAGATCAAGTGAGATACGACCATGACAAAAAGATTCTATATGTATTTGACAAAAACGCTTTAGATATAATAAACAAACTTAAAGCACAGGGAGAAATTAAGAGAGTGAAACTGATAAAAATGATAGATAAGAAAGGTAAAAAGATGAAACTTCCAAAGGAGGTTGCTGTGGTATGAGTGAGGAAAAGGAATGGAAACTGGAACTTGATGAAAGAGTTTTTAACCTCTTAAGTCATTCCCTATATGGAGATAGAAGAGCATTTATTAGAGAAATGATCCAAAACGCCTATGATGCAGGAGCTACAAGAATTGATATAGAAGTATCTGCAGATGGGAAAACAGTAACTATAAAAGATAATGGGAAAGGGATGAGCTATGAATTTGTAAAAAAAGATTTCAAAAGAGTTGGAAAACAATTTAAACCAGGAGATATTACAGCAGGATTTTACGGAGTTGGAAGATTATCTCTATGGCATGGAGGATTAGGAACTAAGAGAGTAGTGTATATTACCTCAACTGGAGAAGAGGCAACAGAACTGATATGGGATTCTCTGAAAGTTGGGAAACAACCAAGAAGATTACCTAATGTTTTACCAAGGGGAACAACAATTAAACTGGAGATAAGTAAGAAAATAACACCAGAGGAGATTATTGAATACATCAATGAAAAAATCTACCTTCCAATAGAAATCAATGTCAATGGAGCTAGTGCAGGTAATAGAGAGGTATTAAAAGGCAAAGGTATCGAGGGCGTTGTTAAAGATAATGATGGCAATCCTAAAAGATTTGTATATTACTTTGATCCAGATAAAAGAGACCTCATTATACTTGAAAAAGGATTTCTAGTTGGGAAAGTATCTTGTTCAGTTGGAGGTTATGTAGATTTCAAAGACCCAGTTAAAACTCTTTCAAGGGAAGAATTTAATGTCAATAACATGGATATGCGAGATGCAATACTTGATATACTCTATGAAAAAATATTTCCTAAATTAAGTCGTTCTCAATTGGAACAACTAAACTTAACTATTCTGAATATGATGGATTGGTCATACAGGTGGAGGTGGAAAGGTATAGAAAAAATGAAAAAATATCTCATATTTAACGGTAAATCTTTGGAGGAATTAGAAAGGGAAAAGGGAATTGATAAAATTCTTTATCATCCTTCAGCGGCATCTAATCCCAAAGTTCAAAGAGCAATAGAAGAGGGATATGTTGTTTTAATGGGAGTTTTTTCAGGTGGAAGTCTTTTAGAGAAAATTGGTATCAGAGATATTAGGGAGGTTCCAAATGAGGAATTAGCAAGAACTGTTGTTCATAAGAAGATACCTAAAAAATACAGGCCAGCAATAGAAAAAACAAGTGAGATGTTAGATGAAATACAGGGTGCATTCAGGTCAGCAGTTAAAAAGATGAGAGAATATGAAGAATCTGGATTGATTAGCAAATCACTTGGAGAGAAAATTATAACTAATGCTCAATTAATCGAATCTAAAGAAAAGGAGAAGAAAAAAGAGATACCTCTTCAAGATGAAGTTATAGAGGAAAGAACTGAAAAAGACATAATAAAATCTGGATTTATAACAATTACTGTGGGATACAATGATAACCCAGAGACAATAGCTTGGAGTGTTGGGAATACAATATCATTAAATCTAAATAATGAGCTGGTAAGAGTGTGTTTAGAAAAAAATCGGGTTGATCTATTGGAGGAACCATTAACACATGAATATGTGCATCAGTTAGGGATAAAAGGTCATGGAGAAGACTTTACAGCAACATATAATCTAATTAGAATGGAGATGTTGTTAAGGAAAGCGAAAAAATCCGAACCAGTAAAGGTTAAAAGAAAACGTAAGATTCCTAATGCACCTTGGAAAGTTAGGAGGGCGTGGTATATTGAGCAAGTATTAAAGGGAAGAAGCTATGAAGAGATAATTAAAGATGCAAAAGAAAAATTCAATTTAAGTGATTACAGAGCAGAAAGGGATATGGAGGCAATAAGAAAAGGAGTTTTCGATTTATACGGGCCTGGATGGAAGGAAAGACTTAAAGAAATTGGTCGGGAAAGGGGACAGGAATATAGGAGACAAATGAGATATGTCTGAGATAGATGAGGTGTTGAATTATCTTATGGAAAAAATTAGGATTCAACCCAAGCACATTAAGAGAAAGGTCGCTGAAGATATATTAGAGGAATTATGGAGAAAGAAAAGAATTAGACTTTCCACCTATCTTAAGGTAAAGGATAAAATAGATGAAATTGTGAAAAAAGCAGATACAGAAAAAATATATTATGATCCCAGAGTTGGGAAATATGTGAAATTTCCTAAAAGGAGGATGAAATATACATGAATATAAAAGCTGTTTATAATGCTGATACTGGGTGGATTAGTGTTAAATTTGATAGGAAACCTTCAAGGGAGGTTTTAGAAAGTTTAAGAAAAGCTGGGTTTAGGTGGAGACCGAGATCAAAAGTGTGGACAGCTAAATGGTCTTTTGAAAGAGAGAAAGTTGCAGAAAATATTGCTGGAAAAGTTGAAGTAATAGAAAGAGAAATTGATTATGAAAGAAAAGCTGAGTATTATAGGAAAAAGGGAGAGAAATTAATGAGAGATGCAAAAGAATATCTTGATAAAGCATACCAGTTAATGAAAGCAATACCTCCAGGTCAGCCTATTCTAATAGGACATCATAGTGAGAGAAGTCATAGAAGTGATTTAAGAAAGATTGATAACTGGTTAAAGAAAGGATATGAATTAAAGAAAGAGGCTGAAAAATACCTGAAAAAAGCTGAGGAATATGAAAAAATTGCAAGTCAGGGTGAAGACCCTGTAAAAATAAAGTCTCGGATAGAAAGGTTGGAGGCTGAGGAAAGGCGTTTACTTAGGGAGTTAGAATTAATCAATATTGAAAAGAAGTTAGGGAAATCCTTAAGAGAATTTGGCATTTATACTCAAGATGAAGAAAGAATAAAGAAGATGCTGGAAAGAGTTAGGGAAAGATTGAAAAGTGAAAGAAAGAAATATGAAAAAAGTGGAGGGATACCTGCTGAAAGAATGAAATTAAATGTAGGGGATATTGTATAT
>Ga0116200_10000308_pt1 | contig 15134 bp, 15 predicted proteins | sample Mar14436cmmetaG_FD_94478 | JGI IMG/M metagenome (GOLD analysis project Ga0116200, IMG submission 94478) | Marine hydrothermal vent microbial communities from Guaymas Basin, Gulf of California to study Microbial Dark Matter (Phase II) - Marker... ... | reverse complement strand
CTCAAGCGGGCTTCCCTCCCGAGGGAGATCATCGGGCCAGAGGTCGTCGCGGTAGAGGTCGGGATGGTGAGGGATAAGCCCTAAGCGCCAGAGGTCCGCGATCCCGCGGGAACTCCTCGGCTTTAGGTACTCTTCAAAGTAGAGGCCGTAGCGCTTGTAATTGAGGCCGAAGTCGAGGAGGAGACGCATATTCCCGGTATCCAAGAAGACCTTCGTCCCGCCGATGGACTCCGCCCCGTCCAAGATCCTTAGCTCCACGGGCCCACTTTAGTGGCAAGGAAACGGCAAGGACAAATTTTTCCGCCAAAGGAGGGAAAAGTCCGCAGGGTGTGCCCACTCCCTTGGGAACGGGCGGAGCTGGTTGATCTCTGAAAGAGGATTTCGCCGTTGGCTCGGGGGGCGTATGGGGGCCGTTGAGGGCGAGGCGTCCTGGCAGGTATACCCAGGGATAGGCAGCGTGAACGGAAAGGGGTGGATGTGCGAATCGTGAAGTTCAACCGTGGAAGTTGGGGTGTGGTGGAGGGAGAGATAATCCGGGTCACCCGCGGGGAAGCTTACTTTAAAAAAATTGATGGTTATGAAAGCGCGCGCCCTTGGCAGGGGTTAACCTGCCACAAAAGGAAAAAGAAAGGCACGTATGGAGTATATCGCGTTCGACTGTCACAAACACTACACCTATGCGGTGGTGGAGGACGAGCGGGGCCGCATAGTGCGGGAGGGAAGGATACCTCATGAGCGCGGGGCCTTACGGGAGTTCCTTTCCCGCTGCCGTGAGGGCTCCCCGGTGGCGGTGGAGACGGTGGGCAACTGGTACTGGATCGTGGACGAGATCGAGGAAGCCGGATTCAGGCCGAGGCTCGTCCATGCGGGCAAGGCTAAGCTCATGCTGGGGATGGTGAACAAAACGGACAAGCTGGATGCCCGGGGGCTCAACAAGCTCCAGCGGGCCGGGACCTTGCCTGAGGTGTGGATCCCCCCTGGGGAGCTCAGGGACATGCGGGAGCTCCCCCGGGCCCGAATGGTGTTGGTGCGGGAGCGGACAAGGCTCAAACAGAGGGTCCACGCCACGCTGGCCAAGTACGGGATCCAGGTGGGAGCGAGCGATCTTTTCGGTGCCAAGGGGAGGCAACTTCTGTGGGCGAAACGCCCGCTCCTCCCGCTCGCTCCACACCCGCTACGTCACCAAAGGGCTGTTGCGGCAGATCGATGCCTTGGACGAAGAGATCCAGGCCATCGAGGAGAAGATGAGGGAGGTGCTTTCCCCCACCCGGGAGGTGAGGCTTTTGGAGACCTTGCCCGGGGTAGGGTTTATCCTGGCGGTGGTGATCCGCGCTGGAGGTGGGTGATGTGGAGAGATTCCCGATGCGGAACACTTGGCCTCCTATGCGGGGATGGTGCCCCGGGCTCACTCCAGCGGGGGAAAGACCCGTTACGGCAGGACGCGCCAGGACGTGAACCGTTACTTGAAATGGGCCTACAGTGAGGCAGGGAACGTGGTGGCCCGTCATTACAAGGCCCACCCCCACCGGCACGTGAGCCTACTCTATGCCCGGATCCGGAAGAGAAGGGGGCACCAGGTGGCGGTGGGGAGGCATCTGGCGGAAGCGACCTATTGGATGCTCAAGCGGGGCGAGCCTTACCGTGATCCAAAGCTTTGTTCAGGGAGGTCCGGGGCGTGAGCGCGGCGTACACATGGGCCAAAAAGGCCCGCCAAATTGATTGCGAGACGCCCCTGGGGAAGACCTTAATGCTGCGGGGACGGCGAAGAGATGTGTCCCACCGGAACGGGCCGAAGGCCATGTGGATGAGCTAAAGGAGGGGGAAACGTGGGTTGAACCGGCGGCGCTTTCTCAGAGATGTGACCGAGCAAGCTCCAGGTTGTAGTGGTATGGAGGGTCTCTTTGAGGGTTTCGATTGCCTCTGTTCCTCAAACTAACGGGTTAAGGTCGTGGTTACGAAATAAAATTTCAAGCATGTGAAAGAATACTTGACAAAGGCTTTTTTATCGTAATAGAATACTGTTGCGTTTGGGGGAGAGTGGTAGCTTGAGGGGCAAAGAGGTTGACAGGCTCGTCTCGTCGAGGAGCGTCCTGCGCAAGATCGGTGAGCTGGGCCACCGCCTGTCCGCAGTGGAGAGGAGGATCGCTAATTACATTAGCTCCCACCCGTTTGAAACGGTACGCAGTTCCACCGAGCAGCTGGCGAACGCGACCGGCGTCAGTCAGGCTTCAATTATTCGGTTTTGTCAAAAACTCGGTTATTCTGGTTTCAAGGAATTGAAGATTAGCCTCGCTCAAGAGGTGGGGAGTCTTGTTCCGAGGGTCATTGTGGAACCGAATCGCAAGGGGAGTTTTGACTTCGTGGCAGAGGTGTTGCGGCAAAGCATCGAAGGGATGGAGAGGACGGTGGCTACGCTGAAGCGGGAGATGCTCGACGCCGCTATACGCGCCATCGCGAACGCCCGGCTTGTGGACATTTATGGAGTGGGGGAGTCCTATGTGGTTGGGGAGCACCTGCATATCAAGTTGAGGCGGCTGGGGATCATAGCCAATATCTATTCCAACCCTCACCTTCAAGCCATATCCGCCGCTTCGCTTAAGCCCGGCGATGTGGCGATTGGGATTTCCTTCTCTGGCTGTACCCTCGACACGATCGAGGCCATCGATTTCGCGTCCAAACGCGGGGCGACCACCATCGCGATAACGAACTTCCCAGAGTTCCCGCTGGCACAGAAGGCGGACATATTGCTCGAAACCAACGCGGTCGAGGCCCTCTTCCCGTATGGATCGATATCGTCCCGGATTGCCCAGCTCTTCATCGTGGACCTGATCTTCGCGGGCTTGTTGGTCAACTACAAAGATAAATACCGGAAAGCCTACGAATACTACAATGAGATCATCCAAACAAAGTTGTGATGTTGTCAGCCAAACACATGGAGGGTTATCGCGCTTGAGCGGGCGGGGAGAGGTTTGGATGGCAGGAACGGCTCTTTGCTTTGCGGCCGCCAACCTCTTCGATCAGGTGGCCATGACGAGGGCCGATCCCTTTGTGGCCGCGATCGTGAAGGCGTTCTTGGTCTCTGCTTTTGCCCTGCTGGTCCTGGCGGCTTCTCCACAACGCCGGCTTGCCCTTTTGAGTGAGGGCTGGCGGCGCTGGCTGGAGGCGGCTCGGATATACGCCTTCGCCGGCCTGGTCTCCGAGGTCATCGGCACTGCCGCCTTCTTCCAGGCCATGAAGCTCGGGGGGATCAATATCGCCACGCCGACGGTCCAGACGTGGCTGATATGGGCTGCCTTGGGAGGAGCCGTCTTCCTACAGGAGCGTGTACAGCCGAAGACCTTTCTGGGGCTGGCCTTGTCGGTGGCAGGCCTTGTGTTGCTGGCCTACTTTCAGCAGCGTGGTCTTCCTTTCACGCCGGAATGGCCTAAAGCCATCCCGTTTGGCCTCATCGCGGCCTTCGGCTGGGCCGGTTCCACCGTGCTGATCAGGAAGGGGCAAACGGCGGGCATCGATCGTTACGTGGGGCTCTCCATACAGTTCTTGACAGCACTGCTAGGGCTTCTCATCGTGATACTCTGTACGAATCGGGGAGCCCTCTTCTTACAGACGCCCGCCAGGACGTACGGGTGCCTCTTCGTGTCCGCTTTGCTGGCGGGGGTTTTGGGCATGGTGTGTATGTACATCGCTCTCGCGCTTTCCCCTGTGGAACGGGTTATACCGATAGTGGCCTGCTATCCCGTGCTGGCAGCGATAGCCGGGGCCCTGTTCCTCGGCAATTACCTCAATGTCGGCATGGTAACCGGAATTGTCCTAGTCGCAGGAGGGGTGGCCATCTGTAAGGGCAAATGGCCGGTTGGCTTGGGGAGGTGGACTCGATGAAAGCCGCTGTGCTATACGGGCCGCGGGACCTCAGAGTGGTCGAGGTGGACAAACCCACGCCTGGTCATGGCGAGGTGCTCGTCCGCATCAAGGCCTGTGGTATCTGCACGCTGGAGCAGAGGCTTTTTCTTGGCAATCAAAAGATCTTCTATCCGATCGTCGCCGGGCATGAGGCCTCGGGGGTCGTAGAAGAGGTGGACGGGCACGTCCTTGCCGATCTGAAGCCGGGGGACAGGGTAGCCCTCGACCTTTTGAACCGGTGTGGTGAGTGCTATTTCTGCCGGATCGGGAGCGACCACCTCTGCGAAAACAGGTTCAAGCCGGGCCTCAACGTGATGGGGGGGTTCGGGGAGTACGTTGCGGTCCCCTCCTCTCAGGTGTTCAAGATCGCCGATTCGCTGTCCTACGAGGAGGCAGCGCTCACGGAGCCTGTGGCCACTTGCGTGCATTCTCTTCGGGCGGCCCGGATATCGCTGGAGGAGACCCTCTTGGTGATCGGGGCTGGGGTGATGGGCCTCCTGCACCTGTTCCTGGCGAGGTTGCTTGGGGTACAGACGCTCATCTGCGACATCGACGAGAGGCGGCTTCAACGGGCCAAGGATCTCGGGGCCGATCTCGTGATCAATCCGGAGAGGGAGTCCTTGGTGGACGCCGTGAAGCAGGCCACCGAAGGGAGGGGAGCGGATGTGGTAGTTTTGTCCACCCCGGCCAAGAGCGCCTTCGAAGCCTCGCTCTCCGTGGTAAGGCCCGGTGGGCGGATATTGCTCTTTTCCAAAGGCGACCGGCCCTTCGAGGCGAGCATCGTCCCGGACAAGTTGCACTCCAAGGAGGTCTCCTTGATCGGGGTTCAGGGGCGAACTCAAAGGGACTTCCAAGGGGCGGTGTCCCTCCTCAACCGCGGGAGGCTAGACCTGCGGCCGCTTATATCCGCGGTCGTTCCCCTCGAGCAGATAAATGAGGGGATGCAGCTGGCCCTGGATCGCTCGACTTATCGGGTAATCGTCCGCATGGAGGACTGATCAAAGGTCAGAGGAAAGGGGAGATGCTGATGAGGATTGGAAAGGCGCTTCGCTTGAAGAGGATCTTCGCGGCCGACGGCAAGAGCTTCATCGTGGCGATGGATCACGGTGCGATCATTGGTCCCCAGGGCAACCTCGCCCATCCGAAGGAGATCGTCGAGCGTGTCGTCGCCGGCAAGCCGGACGCCATCCTGACGACAAAGGGCATGCTCAAGCACGCCCACGCGGCCCTCGATCCCGATGTCGCGGTGATCCTGCGCATCTCCGGCGGCTTTACCATGCTCGGAGACCCCTCTGACTTCCAGGACCGGGTGATCTCCTCGGTAGAGCAGGCGATCAAGTACGGGGCCGACGGTGTGGCGATCACCGTGAAATATGGGCATCCGAACGAAGGTGAGTTCATTGAAAGGGCGTCCTTTGTAGCCGATAGCTGTAGCGATTGGGGGATCCCCTTGATGATAGAGGTCTGGCCCGCTGGCCCGAACGTGAAGAAGCCGTACGAGCTGGAGGCGGTTAGGTTGGGGGCGCGGGCCGCTGCCGAGATTGGCGCCGACATCATCAAGACTTACTACACGGGCTCAAAGGACGGTTTCGCCCAGGTCACGGATGGTTGTCCGATCCCCGTCGTCATCCTCGGGGGGGAGAAGAAAGGTTCAACCCGGGATCTCTTCTCGATGATCGAGGATTCGCTCGCGGCCGGGGGCGCAGGGGTCGCCATGGGCAGAAACGTATGGGGTTACGAGAAGCCCGAGCTGATGGTCCAAGCGATCAGGGGCTTGATCCACGAGGGATGGTCCGTCGATAAAGCCCTGGATTTCCTCAACAAGAGGGAAGAGAGGTGAAGTCGGCGGTGCTTAAGAGCCTAGGCTGCAGGCGGTATAAGTCCGAGGACACACGGGTGGCTTATGCCTTCCTCTTCCCCAGCGCCGTTGTCTTCCTCGTGTTTACCGCTTTCCCTTTCTTTTACTCTTTATATTTGAGCTTTCATAAATGGAACATTTTGACCCCTGTCAAGCCGTTCGTCGGGCTGGGCAACTACGCGTCGCTCTTCAGGGATCCGGATTTCTGGAATGCGGTAAAGAACACGCTTATATATTCAGCCGGGGCCATCCTGGGGACCACTCTGACATCGCTGGCCCTGGCCCTCCTCCTGTGGAAGGGCCTGAGGGCGCGGAACTTCTTCAGGACGGTGTACTTCCTCCCGGTCGTAACCTCCCTCGTGGTGGTCGCCATCGTCTGGAGCTGGATATTTGACCCGCAGTTCGGCCTTGCCAACAAACTTCTGAAGCTCATAGGAATCAATGGGCCAGCGTGGCTATACAGCCCACATTGGGCAATGTTTGCTCTCGTGTTCACTTCCATTTGGAAACACTCCGGCTATTACATGGTGATCTTCTTGGCGGGTCTGTATGGGATCCCAGAGGTGTTTTACGAGTGCGCCGAGGTAGATGGCGCAAACGGCTTCCAGAAGCTTTGGCACATCACCCTGCCCCTTCTCCGCCGAGTGACCGCGCTGGTGATGGTCATGCTGACCATTAACTCGTTCAAGGTGTTCACGCTCGTGTACGTGATGACCGGCGGTGGACCGATGAAGAGCACCGAGACCATCGTCAACTACCTGTACCGCCAGGGGTTCGAGTCCTTCCGGATGGGGTACGCCTCGGCTATAGCCTGGGTGCTGTTCATGGTTATTCTGCTCATCTCGCTGTTCCAGATGAGGTTCATCGGAGGGAGGAGGAGCGCAATTGGCCAGCAATATTGATCGCGGGCGGTACATCCGGAGTGCCGGTTTGGTAGGCGTAAAGTACCTCGTCCTGCTTTCCGGCGCCGCCGCCGTCGCGTTTCCGTTCCTGTGGATGCTACTTACCTCGTTCAAGGGCCCGTCAGAGATCTTTACCTACTCCTTCAAGCTCCTCCCTAGCAAATGGCGGTTTTCGAACTACCTCGAGGTGTTCGAGTTCATACCGTTTGGGCGGATGTTCCTGAACAGCATCATCGTGTCCGTGGTCATAACCGTCTCTCAGATGTTTACAGGGGCTTTGGCAGCGTATGCCTTCGCACGGCTCCGGTTTCCGGGACGGGACGTCTTATTCTATGCCTATCTCGCCACGATGATGTTGCCCGAGCAGGTCAGGATCATCCCCTCATTCCTGCTCCTCAAGTGGATGCACCTCATTGATACCCATTGGGCCCTTACCTTGCCGTGGCTTGCAGGGCCGTTTTCCGTGTTCTTCCTGCGCCAAAGCTTCTTGGACGTTCCCCAGTCCCTGCTCGATGCCGCCCGAATAGACGGGGCCGGACACCTTCGCATCCTCTTCCAGGTCATCGTCCCCCTTACCCGCAACACCTTCCTCACGCTGGGCGTGTTCACCTTTATGTGGAGCTGGAACATGTTCCTCTGGCCCCTGGTGATGACCCAGAGCCTCGCGATGCGCACCCTGCCGGTCGGCCTCGCCATGTTCAAAAGTCAAATGGGAACCAACTGGGCGGTGATGATGGCGGCAAGCGTCTTGGCGGTGGCCCCGATTATCCTGGCCTTCTTCCTGGCGCAGAGGAGGTTCATCGAGGGGATCACGCTGACGGGTCTGAAATCGTGAAGTACAAAAGAAAGGAGGTGGAAGCAGGGTTGTAGAAACTTCTTGTGCGGGCTAGACGGCGATTTCGGAGAGCTGAGCTGTTAGAAGGAGGGAAGCAAGATGATCAGAATCAGAGGCGTTATACTAACGAGTTTGACGTTGGTGATGGGCGTACTGGCGGTAGGCCAGACGGTGACGGTCGACTACTGGCACTTCTACGGGGGCGAGTTCGGCCGGCTCCATGAAGCGCTTATCACCAAATTCAACGAGACCCATCCGGACATCCAGGTGAAATCCCAGTACATCGGGAGCCCCTGGACGGGCCGGGACAAGCTCCTGACGGCGATAGCCGCTGGCTCGCCCCCTGACGTCACCCTCGTCGACGACTACTGGATCCCGCAGCTGGCGGCCACTGGGAACATCATTAAATTGGAGGATTACATCGACGCTGCGACCAGGGCGGACATCTTCCCCCTCTTCTGGGAGAGCGCTAGCTACGAGGGGGAGATCTGGGCGATGCCCTACGCCGCCAGCAACCTCGTCCTCTACTACAACAAGGACCTGTTCGCTCAGGCCGGCCTCGACCCGGATGTGCCGCCCCGGACGTGGGAGGACCTAGTGGAGTACGCCATGAAGCTGACCAAGGACCTCGATGGGGACGGTCAGATCGATCAGTGGGGGTTGATGATGCCCACCCAAGCCATGAAGGGTGTGATCTATTACTACATCCCGTTCCTCTGGCAGAACGGAGGGGAGCTCTTCAATGAGGACTACACCGAGTGCGTCGTTGATTCCACTGCCGGGGTCGAGGCGCTTCAGTTCCTGCAGGACCTCATCTACAAGTACAAGGTCATGCCCGCCACGCCCCCTCAGTACGGCTTCCGCAGCGGCGTGGTGGCCATGACGATCGCCTCCTGTGCCCGGCTCAACATAATGTACAAGCCGGCGGTGGAGTTCGAGCTCGGGGTCGCTCCCCTGCCGATGAACAAGAGGAGGGTCACTGTGTCCGGCGGGAAGCTCTTCGTGGCCTTCAACGAGAAGAAGCTCGACGCGATCCTCGAGTTCATCAACTGGATGACTAACAAGGAAACCAACACTTCATGGAGTATCAGCACCGGGTACATCCCTCTGCGCCGCTCGGTGGTCCAGTCGAGGGAGTTCCAGGACTACCTGTTTGAGAACCCCGGGGCTGTGGCTTCCGTCGAGCAGATCATCTACACCCGGCCGCGGCCGAACATCGCCGCATATGGCGACATCTCGAGGGTGATCGGCATGGCGATCGAGGCCGCGCTCGTGGGCAATCAGGACCCGGCGACGGTGCTCTCCTCCGCTGTTTCCGAGGCCAACCAGGTCCTGCGCGAGTGGGAGGAAAGGCTGAAGCAGTAGATGATGAGGATCGGGACGACCTCCATGGTCTTCTGGCACGCGGATCTCGCCACGGCAGTCACGCAGGTAGCCGAGCTCGGATTCGACGCGATCGAGATCTGGGTCAGCCACCTCGAGAAAGGGGACGGGATCTCGAGTGGCAAGCTAGCCCGGCTTCTTCGAGAAGCCGGGCTAGCTTGCACCGTCCACGCTCCCTTCAAAGATATCAACATCGCCTCAGTGAACAAGGGGATCCGACGCGAATCCACCACCCAGATGATTGCAGCCGTCGATCTGTGCGCAGAGCTCGGCGGGGAGCTGGTTGTCATCCATCCGGGGAAGCTCTCGTCGAAAAGGAGTGATCCCGAGGAGCAGTGGAGATATCAGGTCGACTCGTTCCACCAGATCCTTGAGGCGGCCAAGGCGCGCGGCGTGACCGCCACGGTGGAGAACATGGAGTGGGACAAGGAGAACGAGCTGGTGAGGACGGCCAATGACATAGGCAGGCTCCAGCGGATGCTGCCCGACTTCCGCCTCCCGGTAACTCTGGATACCGCCCATATGGCCGACACGGGACGCATCATCGAGGCCATAGAGCTGCTCAGTGGCGACATCGTCCATGTGCACGTGAGCGACTTCGGCCCGCCCCGCCATATCCCCCTGGGCGAGGGGACGCTCGATTTCGCGGCCATCATTAAGAAGCTCCACGAGGTCGGCTTCGCCGGGATCCTGTCCCTGGAGGTCTTCATCCCCGGCTCGGCGGAGAGGTTGGCGGCGGAAAGGGAGAAGCTGGTGAGGCTGCTGGCCGATCTGTAGCGCGGAGACATCGGGATCTCGACCAGGGCGAGGTGGGCCATGCGGATCGTTGTGCTTGTCAAGTATGTCCCGGACACGGACGAGATAAAGATCGATCCCGCCACGGGCACTATGGTCCGGGAAGGAATCCCAGGCATCATCAACCCCCTGGACCTCTACGCGGTGGAGGAGGCCCTGCGTTTGCGGGAGGACTACGGCGGGGAGATCCTGGCCCTTTCCATGGGGCCGCCGGCCGCGGAGGGAGCCCTGCGAGAGGCCCTCTCTATGGGGGTGGACCGGGCGGTGCTTCTCACGGACAGGCGCTTTGCCGGCTCTGATACCTGGGCCACCGCACACGCCCTGAGCACGGCGGTGCGGCGTCTTGGAGATTTCGATCTCGTGCTCTGCGGCGAGCGCGCTACCGACGGGGAGACGGGCCAGGTGGGGCCGGAGGTGGGGGCCATGCTCGGGATCCCGGTGGTCACCTACGTGAGCCGGATCGAGGAAGTCTGCCCCGTCGAGGGGGGAGCGGGCCGGATCCGCTGTGAGCGGCTCACGGAGGAGGGATATCAACTGGTGGAGACCGTGCTTCCCGCCTTGCTCACGGTGGTCAAGGAGATAAACGAGCCCAGGCTTCCTACCTTCCGGGGCAAGCTGGCGGCCCGCCGAGCGGAGATCCAACGCCTAACAGCGGGTGACCTGGGGCTTCCGCCCGGGGAGACGGGGCTGCAAGGTTCCCCCACCCGGGTGGTGAAGGTGTTCTACCCCAGCCTCGCCCGGGACACGGAGATGGTGTGCGAGCCGCCGGAGAGGGCGGTGGAGCGGATCCTGGCCTTTCTCGAAGAGCACGGCCTGACCTAAAGGAAGCCGCTATGGAAAGCTACAGAGGAGTTTGGATCGTAGCCGAGCAATGGGAAGGCATGTTGAAGCCGGTTTCCTTCGAGCTCCTCGCCCGGGCACGGGGGCTCGCGAACAAGCTGGGAGAGCCCCTGAGCGCGGTGCTGTTGGGATACAACGTGCACCGGGTGGCTCGGGAGCTTATCTACCACGGCGCGGACAGGGTATACCTGGTGGATCACCCGAGTCTTGCCCAGTTCGACCCGGATCCCTACGCCGACTGTCTGGAACGGCTGGTGCGGGAGGAACGGCCCAGCATCATCGTGGCCGCCGCCACCACGTCCGGGCGGACACTGATGCCCATCCTGGCCGCGCGCCTGCATACCGGGCTCACCGCCGACTGCACTGAGCTCGATATCGAAGAGGAAACAGGGCTGTTGCTTCAGACGAGGCCCGCCATCGGCGGGAACGTCATGGCCACGATAAAGACCCCCTGCCACCGCCCCCAACTGGCCACGGTGCGGCCTCGCTCCTGCCGCCCCTCCCCGCGGGATACCTCCCGTAACGGCGAGGTGGTCGCCAAGCGCTACCCCGATGAGGTGTTCGCCAGCCGCTTCAAGCTGCTCGGCTTTAGGAAATTGGAGGGAAAGGTAGGTGTGGAGGAGGCCGACGTGGTCGTGGCCGCTGGCAAGGGCATAGGCAGCCCTAGCAACTTGAATTGGGTCTACGAGCTGGCGGCACTCCTCGGGGGCGCGGTGGGTGCCTCGCGCGCGGTGGTGGACCTGGGATGGCTTTCCTACCCCCATCAGGTGGGGCTGTCGGGGAAAACGGTATCGCCGCGTTTGTACATCGCGTGTGGGATTTCCGGGGCCATCCAGCACTTAGCGGGCATGCGCGGTTCGGAGCTGGTGATCGCCATCAACAAAGACCCCCGGGCGCAGATCTTCAAGGTCGCCGATTTAGGGGTGGTGGGGGACTTAGCGGAGATCCTCCCCCGGCTGGTCCAGCGCCTGAGGGAGCTCAGAGGCGACGCCGGGGGTGAGGGGGCGTGAGGTACAACAGGGTGACCCCGGAGATCGTGGAGCGGCTGCGGAGGATCGTGGGGGACGGCTACGTCCTCACTTCCCCGGGAGACTTGGAGAGGTACGGGATCGACGAGATCGAGGAGCGCTATCGGCACCCGCCGGAGGTGGTGGTGAAGCCTCGCACTCCCGAGGAGATCGCCGCCATCATGAAGCTGGCCAACGAGTATCGGATTCCGGTCACCCCGCGCGGGGCGGGGACCGGGCTCTCGGGCGGGGCGGTGCCCATCCACGGCGGCATCGTGATCTCACTGGAGCGGATGAACGAGATCCTAGAGATCGACGTGGACAACATGATGGTTACCGTGGAGCCGGGCGTCGTGCTGGCCGACATGATGCGGGCCGTGGAGGCCAAGGGGCTTTTCTACCCGGTGGACGTCTCCACCCTGGAGAGCTGCCACGTGGGGGGCAACGTGGCGGAGAACGCGGGCGGCGCCCGGGCGGTGAAGTACGGAGTCACCGGCCATTGGGTGTACGGCCTGGAGATCGTGACCCCCACCGGAAAGATCGTCCGGCTCGGAGGCAAGCGCATAAAGGACGTCACTGGCTATAACCTGGTGCAGCTCGTGGTGGGGTCCGAAGGGACCCTCGGGATCGTCACCAAGATCACCTTTCGGCTGACAGTCAAGCCCAAATGCGTGTTGGACCTGCTCGTTCCGTTTGACACCTTGGACAACGCCGTCGCCCAGGTAAACAAGCTCCTCCGAAAGGAGCACGGCCTTGCGGCCATCGAGTTCATGGACGACCTGAGCATCCGGGCGGCGGAGAGGTACTGCAATACGGTTCTCCCCCACGACGACTGCGAGGCCCATCTCCTCATCCAGGTGGACGGGATGGAAGAGGAGGAGGTGTGGCGGGCGGCCGAGAGGGTTTACCACGCGGTCGTGGAGGGAGGGGCCAAAGAGGTGTTCGTGGCCGACAACCGCATCACGCGGGAGAAGCTGTGGCGGGCACGGCGGAACATCGCCGAGGCCCTTAAGGCCTTCAACAACTACATCTCGGTGGAGGACATCGTGGTGCCCCGCTCCCGGATCCCGGAGATGGCCCGCCGGTTGCGGGAGCTCTCCCGGGCTCACAATATCGAGGTGCCGCTGTACGGCCACATCGGCGACGGCAACCTCCATCCCACTCCGGTGAGCGGCGATCGCGACGAGGAGACTTGGGTTCGGGACCTGGAAGCCTTCCTCGTCGACATGTTCAAAGCCGTAAGGGAGCTCGGGGGCAACATCACCGCGGAGCATGGCATTGGCTTCAAGCGCATCAAGTACTTGCCCCTCGCCTTGGACGAGGTCGAGATCGAGCTTATGAAGGCCATAAAGAGGGCGTGGGACCCAAACGGCATCCTCAATCCCGGGAAGGCCGTGCCTTTAGGGCCGTAGTGTGTCGCCAAGGAGGGTATGCAGGGGTGGTGAAGAGAGTACGGCTTGCTTACGGTAAGGAAGGTCTGTGGATCGAGCTGCCCGACGGCCCCGACATCGAGGTGGTGGAGCCCCGGTTCGTCCCTGGGCTCCCGGACGAGAGGGAGGCCATACTGAGGGCCCTGCGGGAACCGATGGGCTCTCCGCCTTTAAAGGAACTCGTGAAGCCCGACGATACCGTGGCCATCCTCTTCAGCGACATAACCCGCCCTATGCCCAACGCCAGGGTGCTGCCGGTGCTCCTGGGGGAACTCTCCCACGTCCCTCGCTCCCACATCGTCCTCATAAACGCCCTGGGCACCCACCGGCCGCAGACGGAAGGCGAACTGGTGGAGATGTTAGGACAGGAAGTGGTCGAAAACTACCGCGTTGTCCAACACGACTGTCGTGACAAGGAGAACCTCGTCTATCTGGGGGAATCGAGCTTCGGGCATCCCATTTGGGTCAACAGGATCTACATGGAATGCTCCGTCAAGATCCTCACGGGGCTCATCGAGCCGCACTTCTTCGCCGGCTTCTCGGGGGGGCCAAAGGCCGTGCTGCCAGGCATAGCGGGGGAAGAGACCATCCTGTGGAATCACGGGGCGGAGATGGTGGGACATCCCAACGCCACTTGGGGCGTCACCGAAGGGAATCCCATCTGGGAGGAGATGCGCGAGGTGGCCGTTAAGACCGAGCCGACCTTTCTCCTGAACGTCGCCATAAACAAAAAAAAGGAGATCACAGGGGTGTTCGCCGGCGACGTGTGGAAGGCGCACGCCGCAGGGGTCGAGTTCGTGCGGAAGGTGGCCATGGTGCCGGTGGATGAGCCTTTCGACATCGTCATCACCTCCAACTCGGGCTATCCCCTCGACATCAATCTCTATCAGGCGGTCAAGGGGATGTCGGCGGCGGCCCAGGTAGTGAGAGAGGGCGGGAGCATCATCATAGCCGCCGAGTGCCGGGACGGGATCCCCGACCACGGGGAATACAAGAACATCTTAAAGACGGCTAAATCACCGCAGGAGCTCTTGGAGAGGATCACCGCTCCTGGTTTCCTCGTGCAGGACCAGTGGGAGGCCCAGGTACAGGCGTTGGTGCAGCTTAAGGCCGACGTTTACGTGAAGAGCACCTACCTCACAGATGAGCAGATCCGGGATGCCCTACTCCGGCCTTGCCACAGTATAAAGGGGACTTTAGAGCAATTATGCCGGAGGTACGGTCCCGAGACCAGGATCTGTGTGCTTCCTGAGGGGCCCCAGACCATCCCTTATGTCCGGAAGAACATAGAGTAGATCTGCCAAAGAAACCTGCGCCCTGCTTTTGATAATATAGCTCCTTGAACTCCGCGGGCGAAACATGCTTGATCAGCTCAGGGAAGCGGGGATCGAACCCTTGGTGGGCAACGTAGGCGGGTTGTAGACAACACGCTCGCCGAGACAATCCTTGGCCTCTACAAGGACGGAGGTGATCCGCTGGCTGGGACCTCGGCGTAACGTGGAGGATGTGGAGTTTGAAACACTCAACTTGGTTGACCAGTTCAACAATGAGAGGTTACTTGAGACGATCCGTGTAGCGGATCGAGAGGTGCTGCACAGGCCTGTCGCTGTGGTGCACAAGCTCCTAAGTGTCAAGGTGCGTGTACAGCGCCTGATCCAGGGGATCAAGGGCCAAATCGCTTTGCAACAGTTGCGACACATGTCAGCCCACCATCCTTCGGGAGAACGCATCGATGACGAACGCCGCGTATACAAAGCGGCAGTGGCTCATTTAGTGTGTCCGGCAGCATGGTAGCTTCGCAACTGTATTTCCGCGAACCCCTTGAGCCGCCATCTGAGCGTAGTTCGGTTCTTTTCCTTCAACACCAAGTATAAAAGCTTTTCCACCGCCTCGGGACCACAGAAGGTCTCCACCACCTTCACCCTCCGTCTCACTTCCTTCATAAGCCGCTCCAATTAGTTCGTGGTGTAAATGTAGGAACTAATTTCCTTGGGGATAGTTGAGGAACTTCAACAAGGCGTAGCTCTTCTCTACCCATCTGGCCACGATCCTTGGGGTACTGGGGGTACTAGAAAAAATTGTGTACAGGAGGTGAGAGGATGAGGAAGGCAAAGAAGCAACGGGAGCCCGATTGGCTGGATCGGATCCTGGATGAACTCCAGGCCAGAAAGGAACAGGGCGAGT
>Ga0116200_10000306_pt1 | contig 15145 bp, 15 predicted proteins | sample Mar14436cmmetaG_FD_94478 | JGI IMG/M metagenome (GOLD analysis project Ga0116200, IMG submission 94478) | Marine hydrothermal vent microbial communities from Guaymas Basin, Gulf of California to study Microbial Dark Matter (Phase II) - Marker... ... | reverse complement strand
TTCATCACGTCCTGCCATCCGATGCGTGTAACTTGCATTTCATAGGTGGTGTCATCTGCATGCCAGGTGTAACGGAATGCCTTTTCCAGCAGGTTCACCGAGGGGGATATAGAATCATACAGGGCAATCTTCACCTCGTGTGTCTCGTGAGGGGCTGGCGCTGCCTGCACACCCACAAGAAAAAAAATGATGCACACAATTGCCCCTGTTTTCTTCATTACGGGGTAATTCTTTTCAACCTTATATACTTTAGTTTGTCATCGTCGATCATACAGAACACCATCTCCTTTTTCACTGAATGGGCCAGCCGCACCGCCCTGCTTATCTCAGCCCATGTGGCTCCGTAATCGCTCTTCACCACATGAACGAGATAGGGCGCATGGCTTTTCTCCGGCTCGTTGTCGTATACCCTGAAGTGAGAACCGAATTTGAAGCCGGTTTTCGGGAGTAACTTGAGTTTACGGAGATGTGTGTACGCCTTCAGCCGGTCCTCTATGTCCGGCTGGATGTTTCTCGCATGCTCGATGAACCGCTTCATGCTCGCCTTTCTTTTGTTCTTCATTATGGTTGCCCCCATGGTGGCAAGGTATGATGCCTCGGTGAGTGAAAGCTGCATGTAGACGCCGAAGTCTTTGCCAATGTGGCTCTCCCTCAACTGTTCCATCAGCTCCTCATCCCAGGTTATGCATCTATCGTTCATGAGAACAATCTTTCCGCTGTACTTCCGCTCTTCCAGAGTACCGCGCATCTCAAAAAACTTTGCAAGATAGTAGGTCACATCCCCTTCCTCGTCAATGATGCCCACCATCACCCTGAGGTCGGTATTGGCGATGTACTCGTCAATTTCCCTTATGGTGAAACATGCCCGTTCTGAAAGTGCCTTCACCGTGAAGGATGCCTTTGCAGGGGGTTTTTTCCCCCGGGAATATAATAGGAAATCATCTCCCGCCCTCACCACATATCCCCGCTCTCTCAGATCGCGATACACCAGATATTTTATTTCAAAATCCGGCATGAACGAGAGAGCGTGCTCCATCATTTTTTTCACGTTGAGCTTTTTCCCGTTCTTCCTCACCGCAATGCGTTCCTTTTCCAGAAGGTAGCAGGCCTCAATTAAATCGAGGGTGAGCGTCCCGTCAAAAGTGCCGAAACACCCCTTGCTGTATATCCTGTTTCCCTCGCTCATCTCACGAATAATGACCCTGTGTTCCACCAGTTCCGCTACCATTTTTTTTCAATATACTCCGCTATTCCCTCAAAAATGGCTCTTCCATCTCCGTCATTCCAGTTCGGATTCTGCCATTGATGAAATGCCCGTTCCGGGTGGGGCATCATCCCCATCACCGTGCCCTCCCTGTTGCATATTCCCGCAATGTTGGCAAAGGAACCGTTGGGATTCCATGGATACCCGGCGAGGTTTCCGTGCGCATCCACATATCTGAAGACCACCTGCTTTTCGTTCACTTCCTGTGCATACTCCTCATTTTTGAAAACCAGTTTTCCCTCCATATGGGCCGAGGGGATGAGCAGTATGCGTTCCGGTACAGTACGGGTGAGTGCGCACCTGCTCTTCTGGTATTTCAGCAGCGTCTGCCGGCATTCAAACCGGTTTGAATCATTTGTGGCAAGAGCTGCCTCAGGCTGGTCACTGATACCATGAAGTGCCGGCAGCAATCCGAGTTCAATGAGTACCTGAAAACCGTTGCAGACACCCACCACGGGATAACCCTCCTCCACAAACTGCTTCAGTTCCTGCATGAGATGGGCCCTCATACGGGCGGCAAATATGGCACCTGCCCGTACATAATCGCCTGCAGAAAAGCCGCCCGGTATGAAAAGGCACTGGTAATCGGCAAGTTCTTTCTGTTTTCGCTCCAGTTCCTTCAGATGGACGAACTCTGGCAATACTCCCACGTGTTTGAACGCGAGGTAGCTTTCATACTCGCAGTTGGTGCCCTCCATCTGGAGTATGGCCACCCGTATTTCCTCTCGCTGCACAGTGATAAAGGCAATACCCTATAAAACTTTTACAACCCGTCCATGTGGAATTCCTGGTAATCAAACCATATGCCGGATTTGTGGAGGTAACTCCGTTCAGCCTGGAGGAGCTCCATGTGCATCTCCTCCTCCGCCGCAATCTCCTCAAACAGTTTCTTTACCTTTTCGTTTTCTGCATTCCTCGCCGCATTCCTGAAGTATTCGTATGCCCTCCTTTCAAAATCTATGGCATGGTCTATGGCCGCATATTCACCTGCCCTGCTGGAAAAGTCCATTTCCTCGAAGATATCGAGATGTTTCCCTTCGCCCTCATCTGTGGTGCCGAACAGGGATTCTGCAATCTCTCTGAACTTCTTCAGATGCTGGATTTCATCATCTGCCAGTTTTTCAAACATTTTTTTGCCGTAGTCATTCGGGCACATCTCAGCCGCCTTTTTGTAGTATGCATATCCGTCCTTTTCCAGCTGGAGTGCCACCTTTATTTCTTCCATGTTCTCACCGGGTCCGCTTCATGGGTACACATATCCAGCATCCTCTCAGGATTTCCACAGCCCATGGACATTGCAGTATTCCCGCGCTTCTATAGCATCTGCGGTGATTTCAAATTCCGCTTCCGGTTTATCCCCGGGGGACAGAAACTTTCTGTAGGATGCGCCGTCGGCTATCACCTGAATCCATTCGATATAGTGGTCATCGGTCATGGGGTGTTCCTGGTTCTGCCCCACCTTCACCAACACCCCCTTTTCTGTTTTCTCAATGTATGGGACGTGCTTCTCAACTGAAGAATCCTCTGTTTTTCCCTCCATGAGTTTCATGGGCTGTCCGCAGCACACCAGTGTGCCAATCCCGGTGTGAAGCACCTCCACGATGTTTCCACATATCTCGCATTTATATATTTCTCTCATTTTGGTCATGTTTCACCTCTTGTTAATAGTTTTCAACCCAGAGTTCGTAGTAGCTCTGGGGATGCCTGCAGGCCGGGCACACTTCAGGGGCCTCCGTCCCCTCATGGACATATCCACAGTTGCGGCACTTCCATTTCACCACCGTGTCTTTTTTGAATACACGCCCGGTTTTCACATTTTCCAGAAGCTTGCGGTATCTCCGTTCATGATAGGATTCCACCTTGGCGATTTCCCTGAAGCTGCGGGCAATCTCGGGGAAACCCTCTTTTTCGGCAATATCGGCAAATGCTGGGTAAATGCTGCCCCATTCCATTTTTTCTCCTTCCGCTGCAGCCAGCAGATTTTCCTCGGTGGTGCCAATCACTCCCGCGGGATATGATGCCTTTATTTCCACATCGCCACCCTCCAGGTATTTGAAAAATATCTCGGCATGTTCCTTCTCGTTATCGGCTGTTTCGGAGAATATGGCAGCTATCTGCTCATATCCCTCTTTTTTTGCCTTGGAGGCAAAGTACGTGTACCGCATTCTGGCCTGCGACTCCCCGGCAAATGATGCGAGGAGATTTTTCTCCGTTTCCGTTCCCTTCAAACTTTTCATTTTTATCACTCCAATATACTATTCATTCCTCCGCCTCTGCCGGCGGCGTGTACACACGGGCAGCAAGTTCCTTATCTATCATGAACAGTCCATTGCCCTCTTTTCCTGCAAGTTCCAGTTTGGCGATGATTTCGTTGTCATTCCCCTCTTCCTCAATCTGCTCCGTCACGAACCACTGGAGGAAAATCTGGGTTGCATGGTCCCTTTCCTGTATGGCAAGGTCCATCAACTCGTGTATTGATTTGGTGATGAACTGCTCGTGTTTGAGGGTTTTCTGGAACATGTCCATTGCATCCTCGAATTCTGATGGCGGCTCGTCAATTGCCCTGAGTTTCACCTTTCCACCCTGATCATTGATGTAGCGGTAAATTTTCATGGCATGATCCATTTCTTCCTTGTACTGCACCATGAACCAGTTGGCAAATCCCGGGAGTCCGATATGCGTGCTGTGGGCCGACATGGCCATGTAGAGATATGCCGAATACATCTCCTTATTGAGCTGCTCATTCAGCGCATCCTCCATTGTTTTGCTCAGCATGTTTTCACCTCACACCTTTTTGTGGCACAGCCACCAGTCAAAGCATTCCATTTCTCCCCGTGCCGCCGCTTCCAGTCTCTTTTTGGCAGTTTCCTCATCACTTGCAGGCGGCACAATCACATGGTCGCCTACTATCTCGTTGTCAGGCCAGTTCGCCGGTATGGCAACCCCATGCTCATCGCCGGTCTGAAGGCCCTTTATCATTCTCAGTATCTCATCCATATTTCGCCCCAGTTCCTGAGGGTAGTACAGCATGGCCCTCATGATTCCCTGGGGATCAACGATGAACACCGCCCTCACCGTATTGGTTCCCTTTCCGGGATGGATGATGCCGAGTGTGCTGGCAACCTTCCCGGTGTCATCCGCGATGACGGGAAACTGTATCTCCACATTCAGTTTTTCCTTTATCCACTCCACCCATTTTATGTGACTGAATACCTGGTCGATGCTCAGTCCGATGAGTGCGGTGTCGAGTTCTCTGAACTGCTCATACCGTTTCTGAAACGCCACAAATTCCGTGGTGCATACCGGTGTGAAGTCCGCCGGATGGCTGAACAGCACAAACCATCTTCCTTTGAACTCATCGGGCAGTTTCATCTCTCCATGGGTGGTTTTCACCTCCATTTCCGGAAACTTTTCCCCAAGAAGGGGCATGCCCTTTTCTTCCATTTTTATCACCTCATTTAATTTATACCTCTCAGTATTTATAATTTATATATTCTTTGTAAGCTCTTCGGGTCTCGGAGCCTTGACCACGAGCACTCTCAGCACCTTGCTGCCTTCATTATACCAGCAATGCGGAATTTTTGCGGGGCTTTCGATAAGGGTGTCGGGGCCAACTTCCTCTCTTTCCTCCCCGATTTCCAGTGTCCCTCTCCCCTCAAGTACGTAGAAAAACACGTCCACCTGTGTGATGTGCTTTTTAAGGGATTCTCCCGGTTTTAACGCGATATGAATTACCTGTGCATGTGCAGTATCGTACAGTTCTCTCACATCAACGCCATGCGGGTTTGGCCGCATCTCCGCTTTTCCCACTTCAATCATCTTCATTTTTCCTCCGTTTCAAGAAGTCTTTTTTCTCCCTCGAGATTTTTTATCTTGGTGATGTCCTGCTCGATCTCGAGTGTGCCCAGATATTCACCATTTTTCCCGCGAACTGGGAAGTATCGTATGTACACGAATTTTTTGCCCACCTGTATCCAGAATTCTGCAGCATTTCTCTTTCCTTCCCTGAATTCCTGGAGAATTTTATTGACCATGTGGACACTCTTTGGAGGATGGCAGAACTGGACCGGTCTTCCGAGAACAGATGGTGTTCTTTTGAACATTCTGCCAAATCCTGAGAAAAATCGTACCCTGTTGCTGCTGTCAATGAATGTGATGCCTCCGGGAATTGTTTTGAATATGGCATTGATTTCCTCAGGTGATAGAAATCCGGTATCCAGTGGGATATCCCCTTCCCTCACCATGGTATAGACATCCGGTTGCAGAGTTTTCTTTGCAAGAATTGTCTTGATTTCCTCGGGAAGATTTGAAATTTGTTCAGATGTTATTTCTCCTTTCAATTCATATGGATGAAGAGGTGTGGCCTTAGATTTCCATTCATCGGAGGGTTTAACCTTATAATATCCCATTTCATCCTCCTGTTGCCTTATAGCCACCCATTCTCCTTCCGAGAGAAGTTCCTTTAATGTGGGATAAAGGATGTTGTTCTCCCTGAAAACCATGTCCATCATTGCTTTCGATGCTTCCCTGGTTTTTTCTTCAATTTTCTGCATATCCTTTTGATTTATAGAGAGCAAGAGAAGTTTGATTTTTGCCCTGCATTCATCATGTTTCCTCCATAGCGTGCTGGGAACAGCGGTGATTCCTCTGCGTTCAAGGTACGGAAACAGGAGCATTTCCTCCCGGGTATAATGAGTGACACCAATCATCGGTAACTGTTCTGCCAGTTCCTTTAGTGGTTTCAAATTCTCTGCATTTTCTTTTAAATTGCCTGCATGGAGATTGAGAATCTCTGCATCTTTCGTTATCATATCGTTCTCCATGTAAAGAGTGTGGAGCGGATGTCCTTCCGGAATATCGTCTCCCATGGTTTCGGCAAGTGATTCCCTGAACAGTTCCACATGAATATCACACATTTTTGCTATTTCCTCTGCGGAGATACCCTCCTCCATGAGTTCCTGTTCAATGAGCGGAATTTCCAGTGGAGGGATACTTTTCAGCAAATCTTTAAACTCATTCCTGAGTTTCTCGACTTCCTCCCCATCGTGCAGTTTTCTCAAAAGCTCCTTGAGTTTCTCACGATTGCTGACCATTTTATTTCCCTCTACCAACGGTTTTCTCATGTCTCTTCTTTATTTCATCTGCCAGTTTGTCCAGAAGTTTAAAGTCGTCTTCCCTTGGATAACCTTTTATAATGACTGGCTCGATTAACTCCACTCCAAGATTTTTTATCATCCCTGCGATCTGCTCATCCATTTTTCCGCCCCAGCCATATGAACCGATTATCGAGGCAAATTTAGTCTTTGGTCTCAGGGCATTTGCCAGATATGCTGCATATATTGCAGAAGGATGGGCACCTGCCAGTACCGTGGGAGAGGCAATGACAATGGTAGCAGCATCAACAAGCGCCATCGCCAGTTCTCCTATGTCTGATACTGTTAAATTAAAAGGCTTTACCCCTACGCCTTTTTTCATGAGCGCATTTATAAGATAATCAACCATGGCAGCCGTACTTCCATGCATGGAAACATATGCCAAAACAACCTCATTTTTTACATCATCGGAAACCCATTCCCTGTACGCATTTATTATAAACTCAGGATTTCTGTAGATGGGACCATGGCTTGGCGCAATCATCTCAATTTCCAGGTCCTTTATTTTCTCCAGGTTTTTTCTGATGGCAGTGCGAAATGGCATCATTATCTCAGCATAATATCTCTTTGCTGCTTCATAAACCATGCCTTCATCCTCAACAAAAAGTTTGCCTGTTGCAAGATGTGAGCCCAGGAAATCGCAGGTGAATAAAATTTTATCTTCCCTGAGATAGGTGAGCATTGTCTCTGGCCAGTGAACCCATGGCGCATGAATGAACTCGAGCGTTTTATTTCCAAGAGATATGGTATCTCCATCATTCACCTCCATAAATTTATCCTCAGGGATATGAAGCAAATCAACGAGCATCGTTTTACATTTTGGCGTGGAAACAACCTTTGCATCTGGATAACGTTTCAGTACTTCAGGGATTGAACCAGAATGATCCTGTTCTGCATGATGCGCAATGACATAATCTATATCTTTTTCGCTCTCTTCCAGATTCTTTATTAATTCGTGTGTTTTGTTTGGATCCACGGTGTCTATCAATGCCGTCTTCTCATTGCCCATTATGAGATACGAATTATAGCTGGTGCCGTCGGGAAGCGGAATGAGCTCATCGAAAAGTTTCCTGTCCCAGTCAATTGCCCCAACCGCATATATGTCTGGTTTAATTTCTCTTTTCATAGTACTCACCCCTTCAGCATCCGTTTAATGTCTTCCTCTGGTTCTCCTATGAGTTTTATATCATACTCTTCAGTTAGCACCTTCAGGATGTCATCATTTATCCACGCAGGGAGGATGGGCCCAAGATAAATGCCTTTTATCCCCAGTGCAAGCAGGCTCCAGAGAATTGCCACGGCCTTCTGTTCCATCCAGCTGAGAACCAGTGTAAGCGGCAGTTCATTTATGCCCACATTGAACAGTGCGGCCAGTGCCTCGGCAATCTCTACGGCAACTATGGAATCATTGCACTGTCCGAGATCAATCAATCGTGGAATGCCCTCAATGTCACCGAGATCAATATCGTTGAATCGGAATTTGCCACAGGCAAGAGTGAGAACAACAGTGTCCTCTGGTAGTTGTTGCACGAATTCACGGTAATAACTTGCCTTTTTGAGCGGTGAATCACAGCCCCCCACAAGGAAGAAATGCCGTATTTTTCCGCGCTCCACCAGTTCCTTGATTTTATCCGCGAGGGACAGAATCACACTTTTTGAAAATCCCGTGGTGAACACCGCATCTCCTGGCCTCTCTTCAAGCTCTGGCAATGCCCGTGCTTTCTCTATGAGCGGCGTGTAGTCATACCCGGGGAGATGTGTGACACCGGGCAATCTCGCCGGTCCGGTGGTGAACATTCTGTCTCTGTATTCTTCCTTCGGTATCAGAACACAGTTTGAGGTTCCAAGTATTGCCACCGGATACATGGAGAATAACTTTTTCTGGTCAAACCATGCCCTTCCAAGATTGCCAACCAGATGTTTGTATTTTTTCAGCCCTGGATACCCATGTGCTGGCAGAAGTTCCGAATGGGTATATACATTTATTCCGGTTCCCTCTGTTTGCTTGAGCAGCTCCTCCAGCGCCTTTAGACCGTGCCCGGTGGCAATGATTCCCTTCCCCTTCACCGTTCCCGTCTGCACTTCTGTTGGCTCAGGTTCTCCGTATGTTTCAATGTGCGCCCTTTTGAGGAGTTTCATCGTTCTCACGTTCATCTCGCCTGCCTCGATGGCCAGTTTGACAAAATCCTCTGCATCAAAATTGACGTTGGTGAACGTGGCGTAGAATGCCCTCTCTATGAAGGCGTCTATTTCCGGGTCGGTGTATCCAAGCTCCCTGGCATGGTACAGATAAGCTGCCATTCCCTTCGTTGCAAGCAGCAGGTTATCCTGCAGGCGAGCGACCGTTGCGTCTTTTCCACATACTCCTCTCACAGTGCAGCCTGTTCCTCCCGCAGTTTGAGAGCACTGGTAGCAAAACATATCCAATTTTCCCTTTTCTTCCATTTTTATTCACCTTTTTTCTTCAAACATTCTTTACAGATACCTTTGAAGTATCCGTGAACCTCCTCCACCCTGTGACCTCCATTTAAAAACTCATCCATGTAGGGACATCCCACATCAATATCAATGATTTTTCCACATTTTCTGCAGAGGAAATGATGATGAACCTCGGTTCTGAAATCGTATCTCAATTCGGAGCCAGATATGGTAAGTGAGTGTATGATATCGTGCCGTTGAAGCACTTCCAGGGAATTATATACTGTGGTTTTTGAGAGAGAAGGATTGTCCTTTTTGAGTGCCTCATATATCTCATATGCCGTGGGATGATTTCTGTGGGTATCGAGATATTTCAGTACCTCCAGACGCTGAGGAGTGATCTTTATTGCATGTTCCTTCAGTATTTTCACATATTGTTCCATCATATTATTCCGTTACTATTTCATAATAATTACAAATTTGTAACTATTACAATTTTATACGTAATACAAAACATATATTTAAGGCTTTCTGCCGAAGGTATCTCTCCTTCTATTCCCTGTACTTGAGTATCCACGACATGTAGTGCTGCCCCTCTTCGGTGAGTCCCACAGACCCTGCATTGATTTCAATGTTTCCGTCATTGTCAAAATCTCCCACGCATGTCACTGCGAGAAGGCCATACGTGTCATTGATGAAATATTCCTCCTCATACCCGGAACCGTTCCATTCAAAGATGTGAATCTTGTCTGTTCCCACGCACACCTCCTCGTGTCCGTCACCGTCCACATCGCCCACATCAATGGCCTCTATGGTGTCCGCCTCCCATGTCCACGTTTTGTCAAATATCTTTTCGTAGTCGCTGCCATTCCAGCGATAGATGCACAGCTGGGGCCAGCCGAAGGTTACATGTATCTCGTTGATGCCGTCACCGGTGCTGTCCTTTCCCACACACCCGAATACCTGATGCGAGAATTTTTCAATGATGTGGCTGTCAAAGCCGTTGCCATTCCACTTCAGAACAGTGAGTTCCCTCCCGTTACCCACTATCACTTCATTTAATCCATCGTTATCCACATCTGCAATCCACGGGAAGAAAATGGAGCGATCGCCCCATCCCGCCGCCCTCACAAATTCACTGCCGTCCCATTCAAGCGCCACAAGTGATGATTCATCCGAAAACCCGCCGGTGATAATCACCTCGTTCTCCCCGTCGTTGTCGTAATCGCCGATGATGCAGTCGAGCGTGGTTCCTCCCTGACTGCTGTCCGCCACAATATACCTGCCCATAAGTTTGTACCGCATCCCGTTCCATTTGAATGCGGAGAAATGACGTCCCCATGCAACCCCTATTTCATTTTTTCCGTCATTGTCTATGTCGCCGATGCCAAAGCCGGTGGCGGAACCAAAGGGTTCCGGGATTTCCACCCAGTTGTCACCGATGCGAAAGTTCACGCTGTACCCGAGACCGAACACCGGGTCAATGAGTTTCGCCTGCTCCACGTAGGTATTGCCATTATACTTCATCACCCTCATGAATGGGTCCCTCCCGCCGATGAGCAGTTCATTGTTCCCGTCATTGTCCGCATCACCTACAGGCTGAGGTCCCTCATAGCGGGCGCTCCACCACCATACATCTCCGTAGTCCTTCTCCCACACCACCTCGAAATGACCGTTGGCCATTCCCTGAGGTGCCGGCGAGGTGGTGGCAGGATGGATTGCCACAAAGGATTCGTTGGCCGTGGTGATGCCGAGCATGGCACAGGCCATGAAAATAACGATAATCTTTTTCATGGATTGATAATAGACAGAAGATGCTATAAACGTTTCTGTTACGGTGACATTCCCTGAAAAAATATCATGGCCACGATGGTCACAATGCTGAAAAATGCCACTGCGGTGGGGAGGGAATGCCCCAGGGCGTACATGTACTGAATTCTGTCGTCACCCTCATCTATGCCATTGGAAAAGCGCACCAGAAGAAACACCAGCTGGATGATGTAAATGCCCACCACCAGCACAAAATATTCCGGCTGCACGTTGCTCACCGCAACCTTTGGGGAGCCGAAAAAGAGCTCACCCTGCTCCTCGCTTAGAAGGGCCGTAAAGTCCTGGCCGCTCAGCACCGTTGATATCAGTTTGGTGATGCCGAGGGTGACACCTGCGATCATGGGAGCGAAGATGGTGGCGGTGGAGCGAAGCGTTGAGGTGAGGGTGCCCAGTGCGTTTCGTATGCCCTTCTCCACCTCCTGCAGCTGTTTTAGGTGGTCCGCCACCTTCACAATGGCGATACCCGCGGCGGTGTAACTTTTCTTTATTCCCTCCACGAAAAGGCGCATGATGGCCCTGATTCTCTCGGAGTACACATACTTTAATGAGCCGAATTTTTTATCAAAGAGTGCCTCGCTTGTATTCATCCTCATGGAGAGCAGATTGAACGCTGTTCTGCTGAACACCTCGGAAAGTTTTGAGCCTTTGAGCGTTTCCGCGGTATGAATGAACGCTTCCTCTGCGGGCCTCCCCTCCATTATCCGTTTTCCCAGCACATACAGGGAATCGCTGAACTCCTTCTCCATTTCCCGTATATCATCCCTTATTTTCTTATAGGCGGTATAGGTCTTCAAACAGTAAAGCGATACCGCAGCGGTCACACCCCAGAGAAGAAACAGCGTGTGGGGGAATGCTGAAAGGATGGTCCCCTCACCTGAAAAAAGGGAGAACACACCTCTGGACGGAAATGCATCGAGGAGAATGAAGAAGATGCCGGGGAGCATGATGATGCCCCCTGTGACCGCAGCCATCACCAGATTCGCCTTTTTATTAATGTGTTCCACCGCCGGATGATCCTCGGGCACCACCGGGGGGTTGAATGTTGCCGGGCGCGAGAGCAGTATCTTCCGTATATAAAAAAAGAGGATGAGAGGAAGGATGACATCATAGAGCAGGAACAGCTGGAAGATGGTCACCTGGAAGCCCACCAAGGCGGCGGCAGGCGCCATGGCCACCAGCGCCAGGGGGATCATGACACCTATCGAGTAGATGACAAGGGTGGGCTGGTGGAGCTTGCTGGAAAACTCTATCATGGTTGACTTTGTCCCCTCCAGCACCACATCCAGGCTTCTGTCAAGCGTGAGCGTCCTTTCGCTCTCGCTTCTCTCATGCACCGCGCTCCGCACCAGGTGGAGAGCTCGCTTCAGATAATCGCTCCATTTTCCCCACAGATTGGCGAAATGGGTGATGGCATCATCAATGCTTCCGTGAATCCGCACCTCCAGATCCCACATGAGTTTTTTCAAATCCTTTCCAAGGGATGTTTTTGACTCACGGGCAGCAAAACGGAGGGCGTTCTCCAGGTTTGGAATGAGCTTGAGATACATCACAATGTAGCTCAGCACCTCGGGTATATCGCCCAGGGAATGAATCTTCATGTACCGGGCCTTTGATTTCGGGTATTCGCTTATGAACTGCAGTGCCGCAACGGGAAGACCCACGGTGATACCGACCATCATGATGAGCGTCACGTATCCCATCTCCCCGAAGGAAAAGTGATGGAATGCCATTATAAGAATATCCAGCACCAGTGCAATGAGAAAGGATATCATCGCACCTGCATATGAAAACAGCAGCACCTCATATGGTTCCACGTCGAGGCCGGTGAAATTGAGCGAATCCATGAATTCCTGGGAAACCGAGGCCTCCGCCTTTTTGCGATATGCCTTCAGGTCTCCCACCAGAAAGTGAAAGTGCCGGCACGCAAACCGGCATCCCCTCTCGAACACCTCACTCATGGTCCCTTCACATACTCACGATACCATTTCATCCATTTTTTTTCCACTTCCTTATAGTCCGGCACTCCATGCTCCCTGCGGCTTTCCTCAATGAGCATCCAGAATGCGTTGTTGGCATCCCGCACCGCCTTTGCCTCCAGAAGGGAAGCGTCTTTTTTGCCCTGTGTGACAATGGCCTTTCGAATAGCCGCCCGTAACGAGATATTCTCTATGGCCTGCTCTATCGTGATACCCCATTCCCTTGCAATTCTGCCGATGACCTGGGACTGTCCCATGTCGAGCAGGTCGGTGGCCTTGAGGCGATCATCTGCCGCATCATAGACCATAATGTCAGCGAATATGCTGTCCGGATCGAATTCCTTTCCCCACTCTGTTTTCACCACCTCAGATATCTGGATGACCCTCCGTTTCTTCTCCACGCCCCCTCCAATCCGTATGGGTGCCGCAATGACCACCGCATCGGTTGCCTTGAATGAGGTGGGGGCAACACCGATATCATAGACAATCCGTTCGAACACGTCGCGGGTGGTGGCACCATGGATGGTGCCCAGCACCACATTGCCGGCGGCGCCCACGCGCATTGCCTCGAACAGCACCTTTGTCTCCTCCCCCCGCACCTCACCCAGAATGAGTACCGATTCTCCGAGGCGGAGTGCCGTCCTGAGTGCCGTCTTCGGATCGATGCCGCTGCTGGTATCCCCTGCGGTGATGGGCTGCGTGATGAGTGACTGTATCTTGTATCCCAGCGCCTGCAGCCGGTCCACCGGCAGTTCCGGCGTATCTTCCAAGGTGAGAATTCTGTATCGCTGGGGGATTTCCAGTATGAGCGATGAAAGGAGCGAGGTCTTCCCGGCGCCCCTGCTTCCCGCAATGAGGATGGTGGCCTGACCGTCAATCAGAAAGCTCAAAAGGGCAGCCGCCGTGGGGGAGAGCATATCATATGACACAAGTTTTGGGAGCGTCCATGGAGTGACACTGTGCCGCCGTATGGCAAAGGCAACACCCTTCTGGGTGAGAGGTCTTGAAATGGCCGCTATTCTCGAATCGTAGGCATCCAGCCCCATGTCCAGTATGGGTGCTGCCTCAGAAAACGGCCGTCCGCTGAGGCTCCTGAAACGGGAGGAGAGTGCATCCACATCCTGCTCTGAAAAGTATATGTTTGAGGTGTACTCCTCTCCCTGCCACACAATGTGGAGCGGGTTGTTGGCCACCGGTGCGTTGATGTAGATATCCTGAATATTGGCATCCAGCAGCAAATCCTCCAGCAGGCCAAGCCCCGCGGTGTATTTGGCAAAAATGTCAGAGAGTATCTCCAGTTTTTCAATATCAAGCGGTATTCCCTCGTCCTCCGCTATTGTGCGGAGGGTGGCACGGGCGAATTTCAGGAAATACTCCCTGGATGTCTCCGGGTCCATGAATGAGGAATCCTCCGGGCGGTGTTTCGCCAGTTTCTCCTTGACCCTCTGGAGAAGTTTCAGCTCATCCGGCGAGAGATTGTACTCCGGGGGAATGACAAAATAGAGTTTTTCAGGTCGTGTTGAGAGGGAATACAGTGCAACCTGCAGGGGGCGACCCCCCTTTCTTTTTATTTCATACTTTTTAATGAACACCGCATCAGGCGGCGGTGTCATGTGAATGTAGGTGTCGAAAAAGAGTGGCCGCACGTACGGCTGCATGGCATACATATAATAAAAATCACTTTCCTTTCCAGGAGAAACCCAGGTATCCAGTTCACCCTTTGTAAGCACCTCCATGAGTGAATGAAGATAGCGGCGACGGTAACCATCACAGTCGTTTCTCTCTTTTTTCTCCAGGATGACCGGCTTTTTTCTCGCCGTTTTCCGCTCCTTTCTCACCAGTTCTCTGAGTTGCTGGTAGGCGGTGATGGGGTCGGCACCTGCCATCTCCCTGATTGCGGTGAGGGCATCCCGCATTCCCTGCCATTCGCCGCACTCCTTCTCATAGGCGGAAAGGCCGGCCATATCTATCGACTGCACCCCCTCAACAAAGGCGGCGGCACCCTTGAGAAACATCAGCGGCTCTCCCTCAAACACCTTGACAAAGGGGTGGTTCAGCACCAGGCGATCGAGTTCCCCTTCCTTCATCAGAAGCTGTACGATGTTGGTGCGGCATTCCCTGTCCACCAGTGTGGAAGCGTGCTCACAGCCCTCGCATTCCACGACCGCCACTCTCATGCCCCCTTCCTTTTTTACTCCATACTGGCATTTCATGGAATACAAAACTTAATTAATTATCAAACTATATATCTTTCGATGAGCGACTCATATGAGGGAAAGGCGGCAATTTCAGAGAAAAGATACGTGCTGGGGAGGAGGGAAAAGGGCAGCCGCGGAATACTGAATATAGGGAGATACTATGCCCTGGACGGCTCCCTCGGCTCCCAGGTATATGTGGATGGTCTGAAGCCCCACGTGATTCTCACCTGTGGTAAACGGGGGTACGGGAAATCCTACACCATGGGGACGCTGGTGGAGGAGATGGCACTTCTCGAAGAGGAGGCG
>Ga0116200_10000303_pt1 | contig 15165 bp, 15 predicted proteins | sample Mar14436cmmetaG_FD_94478 | JGI IMG/M metagenome (GOLD analysis project Ga0116200, IMG submission 94478) | Marine hydrothermal vent microbial communities from Guaymas Basin, Gulf of California to study Microbial Dark Matter (Phase II) - Marker... ... | reverse complement strand
TATGGAGTGCAGGCAAGGCTGGATGCGGATTATGTGAGCGATCAGGATTATCTCAAAGAACTTACCGGCGGACTTTTTGGCTACGAGGCAAGACCTGACATTGAGAGGAAGTGGGGGAGACCACTGGAAGAAAGGCTTTCTCCATTGCGCAGTTCAAACCTTTTAGTGAGCCGTTTGTGGGAAGGGATAACACTGCAAGCTGATTCTCACTATTACCAGCGGCCGGAGCATCCGTCTCCGAACGAAACACCTGAGCCCCTGTTAGGCGTTCACTTGGCCAGGTTGGTTAGCCCCATAGCGAGTCTGCCTTTGTTCTATTCATTTGGGCTAAGCTACCAAAATATTTGGAGAAAGGATGGAGACAAAGGCAACGAGATAAGGCTTGGACCAGAGATAATGATGCCTTTGAGGTTAGGTCAATACCTGGAACTCGAGCCATCGTTTTCATTTAACTACGAGGGGCGATGGATAGACCAGGCACGGGATGGTACAGAATACAGTTGGGCAAGGGATTATCAAGGCGATCTGAGGCTGTCATCAAGAATGGAGAGACTTTTTGACGTCTCCATCGGAAACATAAAAAGGTTGAGGCACACAATTAGACCTTCTCTGACCTATACCTATCATGAGGTGAGAAGCGATGATGAGCTGGGCTGGTTTGATCCAGTTACCGACGAAGGAAAGGTAAACAAGGTCACGATGAAACTCGCGAATACCCTTGATACCCGGAGCGAAGACAAGCAAGGGAAGGTGACATACCGGCAATGGGTAACCTTCAATCTAACTCAGTCATATAACGTTGACGAAGCCAGAAAGTCCCTCGAGCCTGGGAACAAGAGAAGACCCTTTGACCCATTGAGCATTTCCTTAACAGTAAAGCCCATTAAGATTGTAGATATCTATTGGTCGACCCAATGGGATCATTATGACAATGAGTTTACGAACAACGATCTTTCAATAGAGCTTTGCATAGATAGATCCGGCGGTAGAAAGGACCATTACAAGGCAGAGTACCAATCTGCAAAAGGCCAGTACAGGAATCTATTCCTTTCTGCAGACGTGGGACTATGGGGAGGTTTTTCTGCAGGAGGATCTTACTCCAAGGATTTTTATGTGGACCAGGAGATTTCTTCAGATGTCTGGGTGAACTACGGGGCACAATGCTGGGGTGTCAAGGTGGTGGCCAGGAGGGAAGATGAGGATACACGTTTCATGGTGTTTTTTGAACTGAAAGGCCTCGGACAGTTTCGCACGTGGTAAGGCGCTATTCCTTTTCTTGGGCCAAACAATCCAGCGCGAGTACAACAACACAACCGATCCCCATGAGTATAACCGCCCATAGAGTTGTCATATCCCATGATGAGGGTAGAATATTTCTATAAGTTACAAATGCCCCCGCGACGCCGTGGTTGAATTCTTGGACAGCCTCTTTCCATGGCCATATCTTCCTGAGCGATCCAAGCATAAATCCCGTGAGAATCGACACGATCAGATCATGATGCGTGGTAAACAACCATCCGAGAAGTCTCGAGAACAGTACTATGCCTAAGCATGCCCCGGCAGCCACTGTCGCCAGGACAAACAGATCCCGATTATTTAAGGCCTGGAGCACATATTGATATTTTCCCAACAGCACCAGTATAAATGCACCGGATATGCCGGGGAGAATCATTGCGCATATGGCGACCGCACCGCTTAAGAAAAGGTACCAAGGCGCATTTGGCGTCTTTGCGGGGATAAGTCCCACAATCCAGAATGCCGCAGCCCCACCAAGTGCCACTGATACAAATAATAGCGCAGACCATCTGGTCACACGCCTACTTACGGTAATGACAGAGGCGCTGATGAGCCCGAAGAAAAAAGACCAGATCAACACGGGCTCATTTTCCAACAACCAAGCAAGCACGCGGGCCAGAGAAACGATTGCTATTCCTATCCCGGAGAGCACTGCCAAAAGGAATTGCCACCTGATCCCGCGGAAGGCTTCTCCAAAGTGAAATGTGACGAAGAGCCTGAGGAATTTCAGATCAAAGGATTTAATAGAAAATATGAGCTCTTCGTAAATGCCCAATATAAATGCCATAGTTCCACCAGATACACCAGGAATAACGTCCGAGGCCCCCATGCAAATCCCCTTTAAGGTAAGGACTAGATAATCAATTAGCGATCTTTGCTTTCTTGTTTCTGGTAGTCCCATGGCTCAGAGTGTTATGATTTTGGTTTAAAGCCCTATATTTAGGCTCTTACATTTTATCTGTCTTGGTTTACATCTTTTGCTGCTACCCATTGTTGGGCGTGATTTGGCCCTCCTAAAAGAGAATTAGAGCCGCAGTGCCTGCCAAAAAACAATAAGGAGCAAAATAAGCCAACCGACCTTTTTTCACAACCGCCATCAATATTTTCAAGCACGAGAAACCCACAATGGCTGAGGTAAGGAAGCCCCCTGCTAGGGTGAGTAAAGGTACCGAAGTAATACTTTGCTCATGGAGTTGCAGCACAAGTGCGCCTATGATCGCTGGTATCGAGATCAGAAATGAGAACCGGCCTGCAAGTTCCCTATCCAGCCCGCATACCAGACCGCAGGCAATGGTCGTACCAGAGCGTGAAATACCAGGTATGATGGCAAGGCCCTGAGCAGTGCCAACGAGCAATGCGGTTACCAGCCCGACATAATTACGTGAGGTATATTGGTGTGGGAAAAAGTGAGTTGCTCCTATGATTGCGCCAGTAACTAGAAGCATTATGGATACAGTAGATACAGAACCAAACATCCTTTCCAAAGGGTCCTTAAAGAAAAATCCTATCAGGGCAGTTGGCACGCAAGCTATTATTATCCAAAGTAGTAATTTTGGTTCTTGGTCCATGTGTTTTGCCCTCAATGAATGGGAGCGAGGTAGAAACAGGTTGAGTGCCTGGTTCGTGATGGAAATTACATCTTTTCTAAAATAGATTATGACCGCCAAAAGGGTTCCCACATGAAGAGTAACGTCTAAAAGTAGTTGGGGTTGTGCAAAACCCAATAGGTTTTGAAAGATGACGAGGTGGCCAGAGCTACTGATGGGGAGGAACTCGGTAAGTCCTTGAATAAATCCCAGAATGATTGCGTCTAATGTACTCATTGGTACCTTGAGAATAACCTCCTATTCCCAGCACAGAAAAACATTTCCTACACATCACATAGCATATTGCAAGGCTGAAATGTTTAGACTTAATGGGCTAACAAGCTTCCACCTTCAGTCTTCAGCCTTCTGCCTGTTAACCTGAATACCTACCTTTTTTGGCCATGAGTAAGGCCAAGTTTTTTCACGTATCGGGAGCTTCGCCACCGATCATTAACAGATGAAAGGCGAAATTAGCAAGAGGAATGTTTGAATGTGGACGTTAGGCTCTAGGCATGGGGCGCAAGGCATGAGGTATTGAGGCAAGCAATTTGCCCGCATTTCTTGACAGCTTGCTAGGCATACTCTATAAGGAATTAAAAGCGCATATCATTTCAGGCGGCTAATAGACGGGTTTTTATCATGTCGATGGACAAAACCCCAATGTCAATGAATTCATAAACAAGGATCGGAGGCTTACACATGAAGGTGAGGATTGGGGTTCTAACGGCAGGAGGGGATTGCCCCGGTATAAACAGCGCTATTCACTGGCTAGTCTATTCCGCGATGGACAAGGATCTCGTGCCACGAAGAGGCATGATGTTTGAAGTGATCGGTATTAGGGATGGATGGAAGGGTCTTATTGAGGTAAAGCCTGAAAAGAAAGAGAGTAAGAAGGAATGGATCATGCCCCTTAATCCCGACATTGTCAGAACTTGGGATAGATATGGTGGAACTAGGTTGGGAACGACCCGCATCAACCCCTTTGATCCCACCAATGACAAGTCCGACAAAATTATAGAGAATTGTAAGAAGTTGGGGATAGAGGCTCTGGTGGTCCTGGGAGGATTTGATAACCTAGGGGTGGCTTATAAGCTTTATAGAAAAGGGCTCAGGACAGTAGGGATCCCGAAGACCATTGATAAGGACATTTCAGAGACCGATTACACCCTGGGCTTTGATTCAGCGGTAAATATAATCACTGCAGATGTAGATAGGTTGAGGATCACAGCAGGATCACACAGCAGGATCTTTGTGGTAGAGTGTATGGGGAGAAAGGCAGGGTGGTTGGCCCTGGAGGCCGGAGAGGCCTCAGGTGCTCCAATTATCCTGATTCCAGAGCATGATTTCCTTATTGAGAGGGTGATCGAGCTCCTTCAAAAAAGGAAAAAGTCAGGTAAGCGTTACAGCATCATCCTCATCTCTGAGGGAGCAAAACCCAGAGGCCTGGAAGAAATCCATGAAAAGAGGGGCAGAGATGGATTTGGTCACTACTATTTGGGGGGAGTGGGCGGATTTCTGGCAGAAGAGATAGAGAAAAACTCTGACCTCGAGGTTCGCTACGTGGCCTTGCGCCATTTGCAGCGAGGCGGGGCCCCCACCGCTTATGATCGCAGGATGGGCCGGAAATTTGGGATCGCAGCGGTTGACATGGTGGTGAATGAGGACTTTGGCCGGATGGTGAGCTTGAAGCACGGCGAGATCACCAGTGTGCCTCTCAAAAAGGCCCTAGACCATCTACACCTGGTGGATGTGGAGAAGTATTACAATACCAAGGATTACAAGAGCATTGATCAGATACTCTAGGGTCCTTCAGGAACATCCCCTGCCTGTTGCATATGGCGTGCCCGTGCTCATTGATAAAACGGGATTTAGGCCAAATGTGATACTAAGGAAGGATTTTGTCGGGGTTCAAGATCCCAGCGGGATCGAACGCCTTTTTGATCCTGCTCATGAGGGAGAGCCCGGCAGGCGGTATTTCCATATGGAGATACCGCCTTTTTGTGATGCCCACTCCATGTTCTCCTGTTATTGTTCCTCCCAGCTCCAGCACCTTTTCAAATAGCCTGGTTACTATGCGATCCACCTTTCTCATCTCCCGAGGGTCATTTTTGTCGAGCATGATATTTACGTGCAGGTTACCGTCGCCGGCATGACCGAATACAGGTATAGGCACCCCGTATTCGCGGGAGAGCTCTGAGAGGAATCGCACCATTTCCACCATCCTTGTCCTGGGAACCACTACGTCCTCGCTTACCTTGTGGGGCCTGAGCTTGTAAAGGGAGGGAGAGATATTTCTTCTGGCCTCCCACAAGGACTCGGCTTCAGTTGGTGAGCCTGCGGTAGCAAAGTCCAGGCACCCTTGCTCGGCACATATCTGTCTCACCTGTCCGGCGTAGTACTTCACCGATTCAGCGTTTCCATCCAGTTCAATCAGGAGCATGGCGCCCGCTGCCTCAGGTATTTCCAGGTCCACCTCGTCCCTTACCAAGGAAATACAAAGGGAATCCACCAGCTCCAATACAGAAGGCACGATACCCTTCTTCATGATCTCCGTTACCGTACTGACGGCGGTTGGCAGCCCAGGGAATAAGGCAAGCATAGTTTGAATGACCTCGGGTAAGGGGACAAGTCTAACAGTACCAGAGACGATGACAGCAAGCGTACCCTCAGAGCCCACAATGAGGCGCGTAAGGTCATAACCTGCCACCCCTTTCATCGTCTGAACTCCGGTATTCAAGACCTCCCCGGTGGGAAGAACCACTCTCAACCCCAACACATAGTCTCTTGTAACCCCGTATTTTACAGCCCTTAATCCTCCCGCACATTCGGCCAGGTTGCCCCCAATTGTGGATATTTTTATGCTAGCTGGATCAGGGGGGTATAAAAGGCCTTCTCTGGCTGCGGCATCCTTCAAATCAGCAGTTATTACCCCGGCCTCTACGGTAGCTGTCATATTCTCCTTATCTATTGACAGTATTTTGTTAAACCTATCCATGGCTAGTACCAGACCACCGTGGATCGGTATGGCACCCCCGCTCATTCCGCTACCCGCACCTCTAACCACCACAGGAAACCTCTTCCTTGTTGCCAACATGAGTATGGACGATATTTCCTCTGCACAGCCAGGGATTGCCACGGCCTCGGGCATGGCATGGAGCTTAGTGCCGTCAGAGCCAAATTCACTGATCTGGACCTTTTCAAGCTTCAGGTATTGGCTTCCTACGATAGCTTCAATTTGAGAGAGGGTCTCTTGGGAGATCATTATTCCATGGATATGCGGCTATTGAGTGCCCTTTGAAGTGTCATTTTGTCCATATACTTAAGGTCACCCCCCATTGGAACGCCTAGGGCGATCCTTGTGACTTTGATATCAGGCCTTTTTTCCCTGATGAGCTGAGCCAAAAAGGATGCAGTAGCCTCTCCTTCGGTGGTGGGGTTTGTAGCCAATATTACTTCTTTGATGTCTTCCTTTTGGAGACGAACCAGTAGTTCGGATATTTTCAAGTCTTCAGGACCAATGCCGTCCAAGGGTGACAAGACCCCTTGCAACACATGGTACCTGCCGGTGAATACACCTGATTCCTCTATGGCCAATTGATCTCCCGGACCTTCTACCACGCAAATTCTTCCATCGGCTCTGGAAGGATCTGCGCAAATGGAGCAGGGATCATCATCTGTAAAATTGAAGCAAGTTGAACAAAACCTTATCTTCTCTTTTACCTCCAGCAAGGCGCTTGCTAGGTCTTCGGCCTGTTCCCTATCGCTCCGGAGGATATAAAGGGCCATACGCGTGGCGGATTTTTGTCCAATGCCAGGAAGCTTGCACAAATGGGCGATAAGCTTTTCCAAGGGAGCAGGATATATACCCATGGCTGTTTCCTACTAAAAGAGACCGGGAATGTTGGGAAGATTCAAAGACTTAGTAAGTTTTCCCATCTCTTCATTTACCATTTCTCTGGCCCTTGTCAGTCCCTCGTTCACAGCAGCGAGAATCAGATCTTGTAACATCTCGGTATCCTGTGGATCTACAACTTCAGGATCAATCGTTATGGATACAAGTTCTTGCCGGCCATTGACTACCACAGTGACCATGCCGCCTCCCGCACTGGCCTCAACGGTTTTCTCGCCCAGTTCCTCCTGGAGCTTTGCCATCCTGGCCTGGAACTGTTGTGCCTGCTTTAATATATTTCCCATATTTGGTTTTCCCTTCACTGTTAGCCTCCTTTAGTGGAATCTTTGGAAATTATTTTCCCTTCAAATGCCTCTAGAACCTTTCTCACATTTGTTGGAAGTGTTTCAGATTGTACGGAGGTCCTATCTGGCGCGGGGATCTTTTTCTCATTGTTTGTGGTTTTGGCTTTTACTGGTGACTCAACAAAGTGGACACTGATTTGGTCCCCCCAATAAGCACCGCAAAAGGTTTCTAGGGCTTGTTTTTTCTTGGGATCATCAAAATAAGTAGAGGAAAAGGTTTCTCCTCCTTTTTTTAGTTTAAGGATATTTCCCTCCATTCCAATATAGTGCCATTGTTTAAGGATGTTGGCCATAGGCCTGTCCTTCTTGTTCACAAACTGAACAAAATCTTCCCAGCTTTTGCCTGGTGCATTGGTTTGGGACCAGACTTGCCCTGGAGGTTCACCAACTTGTCTCGAGTCTTGGGGTACGTGATCCAAAAGAGTCCTTTTCAGGTTTTCAATTTTCTTGAGTATCTGTTCAAAGGAAAGGTATTGGCCTAAATTGCAAAGCCTGATCAATACGGTTTCCAGCACCAGTCTAGGATGCGAGGTATACCGTAAATCTTCCTCCCGCTTAATCAGGAGGTCCAGGATCGCCTGCAGTCTTTCCATACCTGCTTCTTTAGCAAGCGCTGCAGAAGCCTCTAACTCTGCGTCCCCCATGTCAAGAAGTGACTCGCTAGTCCCAATGAGATATATGAGCAGATCTCTGAATCGTTCCATAAGTGCGCTGTAAAAGGATTTTATGTCATAACCAGCATTGTATATTTTTTCAACGATTTCTATGCATCGGTTTTGATCCCCCCTAATGATGGCCTCAGATGTTTCAGCCATGAGGCCCGTGTCGACCACTCCCAAAATGTCAAGGATGTCCTTGCCAGTGATCTTTGAGCCCAAGGAAGAAACTACCTGATCAAGGAGGCTTTGAGCGTCGCGCATGCTCCCGTCGGCCTCCCGGGCTATAAGAGCAAGTTCTGCCTTCCCAATTTGTATCCCCTCGTCTTTTGCTATGCGTTCGAGATGGGAGACTATTTCACCATGGGGGATTCTTCTAAAGTCAAAACGCTGGCACCTGGATAAAATAGTTACAGGCACCTTTCTTGGCTCAGTTGTGGCGAAAATAAACTTGACGTGCTGGGGAGGCTCCTCAAGGGTTTTCAAAAGTGCGTTAAATGCCTGCAAGGTGAGCATATGGACTTCATCTATTATATATATACGATAAAGGCCGGATTGTGGCATGTATTTGATATTTTCCCGTAGCTCCCGGATCTCGTCAATTCCCCTATTAGACGCTCCGTCAATTTCCTGCACATCAACTGAATATCCCTCAGTGATCTCTGTACATGAAGTGCATTGATTACAGGGGTTTGCGCCTTTCCTGTGGGCACAATTGAGGGCCTTTGCGAGGATTCTTGCGACGGATGTCTTACCCACACCTCTAGGCCCTCCAAAAAGGTAAGCATGGGCCAATCGCCCTGAGATGATCGCATTCATGAGGGTCTCGGTTACGTGATTCTGCCCAACCACGTCGTGGAATGTCTGAGGTCGCCACTTTCTAGCTAAGACTTCGTGAGCCATAACAACCTTTTATTGATGTATCCACTCCTCAGTGTTAGATAGCTAGGTTTCAGTTTGCCTTAGGGCGCAGACGGATTAGTTGAGTGGCCCCATACACTCACCTACGTAAAACTATTCTGCAATATGCGATTGGAATAATGGAATGGTGGAATAATGGTGTACTGAGTTGTTATTCAGAAAAGATCAGGTCCATAAGTAAGTTCTCTTAAATCCATAATTCCAACGTTCCAGTATTCCAGATTCCCTTCTGCTAACCGCACAGTAAGACACAGTTAGCAGGGATTGGCAAGCACGATCAAAGCGAACTAGCGATAAAAATGGCGGAGAGAGAGGGATTCGAACCCTCGGTACCACGTTTTAGTGGTACACGCGATTTCCAGTCGCGCTCCTTCGGCCAGCTCGGACATCTCTCCGCGACCATTCCGTCTAATCCTGATGGCGGAGAGGGTGGGATTCGAACCCACGTGCCTCGCTCTTCACGAGACAAGTCGATTTCGAGTCGACCCCGTTACGACCACTTCGGTACCTCTCCGCACCTTATATCTATGGGCCTTTTTTCCTCTTCGCCCTAAAAAGCTCTTGTATCAGTGAACGACATTCGGCTTCCATCACTCCTCCAGTTACCTCCATGGTGTGGTTCAGCCGTCCGTCACAAGCCAGGTTATAGAGGGAACCTGCTGCTCCGGTTTTGGGATCCGCTGCTCCATAAACCAAATGCCCTACCCGCGCTAATAGGGCAGCGCCCATGCACATAGGACATGGCTCAATGGTAACCACCAACGTGGTACCTACCAGCCGGTAATTCTGAACCCTTGTTGCTGCCTTCCTAAGGGCCAGCACCTCAGCATGGGCGGTAGGGTCATTAAGACCTATCGGCATGTTATGTGCCCTTGCAAGGATTGACCCGTCCGTGGCAACAATAACTGCGCCAACAGGCACTTCCCCTTCCTCTAACCCAATTCGGGCCTCTTGAAGGGCTATGTTCATCAGATGGTAAAGATCAATCTCCATTAGATTAAATATTTTTACATATTTGGTCTTGATCAGTCAACAAGATAGGGCTCCTTGACTCACTTTATCCGTGGCACCCATCTTGCAGAAATTTGTCAGGAATAGATTCCTGGGCCCAATGGTGTCTGAATGGCAGATACGTAGAAGTATTTAAGTTAAGTATAAAAAAAGACGAAATGCCTTAATAGATGACCTGCAAAAACGTGGTGTGAGGTGCTTAGAAAATAATGCTCTGCTTACGCATTTTTGAAGCATGCGTGGCTAGAAAGGACCCGTGTGCGGGCCACTTGGTTCAAAGGAAAGGACGCATAACAACAGGTATCGAAATATTGACAGAGACCAGCAGAACTTTGACATAAAACACTGCGTGATCATCTATCCATTAATGGAGGTGTGGCATTGACCTATAGCTTGGGACAGGCAGAACTGGATGGAATAGAGGAGATCCTTAAGACGGATCTCATTGATGTGGGAGTCCACTGCGTGTTCTTGATAGATATGGCAGGAAATATAATAGCCAGCCTGGATAACGGGCAGAATCAGCATGACATCTATTCCCTGGCCGCTCTAGCTGCTGGTAATTTCGGGGCAGTAAGTACAATGGCCAAGATTATTGGGGAAGAAGAGTTTTCCCTGCTATTTCACAAGGGACAGAAGGAGAGTATCCATTTTAGCAAGGTGCTTACTGATTTCCTCTTGATCACGATTTTTGGCCAAGAGATTTCGCTCGGGTTCTTGCGCCTGAAGGTCTCAGAGGCAATTGAGAAGATAAAAGACACATTAGGGCCCTCCTTGAATGTATAAAGGAGCACAAATTACAGTGGATTGGCGTTAAATGAACATGACACGCGCACGAGGGAATTAGATGGCATTTGTAAATCTGAAGAACAAGGAGGTTCAGGTAAAAATAGTCTATTACGGGCCAGGAAGGGGAGGAAAGACTACAAATCTTGAGTACATTTACAAGAAGTTTCACAGCCGGATCAAAACAGAAATGGTCACCATAAAAACACAGGGAGACCGAACCCTGTTTTTTGATTTTTTACCGTTGGGTCTGGGGCAAATAAAGGGATATGACATCAAGATCCAATTATATACCGTCCCAGGGCAGGTGAAATACAATGCCACTAGGAAGCTCGTGCTAAGAGGAGTGGACGGTGTTGTTTTTGTGGCAGACTCAATGGCGGTCAGGCGAAAGCACAATATATTGTCTCTGAAGAATTTGCAAGAAAACCTGGCTGCGTATAACAAGAGTATTTTCAAGATTCCCTTGGTTATTCAGTATAACAAGAGGGACTTGGCAAGCCAGGGCATTCCGCTTTTGCCCATTTCTACTCTGCAGAGGGATCTCAACAGCAAATTAAAGGCACCTGCGTTGGAGGCAAGCGCCTTGGAGGGGAAAAACGTCGCAGAGACATTGAAAAGGATCATTTTACTGACCGTGGCTTCTCTGGAAAAGGAGCTCAGATAGGAGGTCTAAATTGCAAGGGATAACAGGTAGCACATTAACAGCAGAGGTGGAAAAAAAGCTGGATGATCTTTTCCAAGAGGAAGAGACGATTGAAGAGGGCAAGGGTGAACAGGATGTGGAAGAGGCTCTCGGATTGGGCGATGGAGTCCAGGCCGGTGAATCTCATGAGGGGTTGGAAAGCCAGAACACGGCAGAGCAGTCTCCCTTGGCCTCCCTAAAGTCTATTGTTCTCTCATTGGACTGGGAGATCACAGACGAGGCAATGGCAGAATTTCTGAAAAAGACCGAGGCCATTCGTTCTGAGTGCGAAGGAGATCAAGTACTCAAAATCTTTGTCCAGATGCTGTTTGCATTGGGAAAATATATAAAACGACAGAAAGGCGACTCCAACCCCGAAGCAGTAAGATTGCTCAATACCACCTTTCAGAGTTTCGAAAAGGTGTTCGAGGACAAAGAGCTTTCTGAGACGCAAAAGAAGGATATTCTAGATCAGAAAGTAAAAGAATTTATGGAGCTCAAGCGCGCTATTGGTTCCAAGCGTACAGTGACACCGGCACATACAAAAGCCCTACAGGTAGATAGGACCCTCATAAGAGAGACAGTACAAGAGGCTGTGAAGCAGGCCATGGAAGATCTGAAAGAGATGATAAGAGAGCAGTTCGAGTCTCTCAAGGACGAACTCAAGACGTGGAGCGACAAACACGGCAAAGAGCACTAATTGTTACTGGAGTCCATGGAAATCACATCAAAAGATATATCGAAAAGGGTTTTCAGACGGGTCCAAAGAGACGATATGGGTGAGTTCTCAATGGACAGCAAGATGCTGAAGACCCTTCTGGAATTGGACGGCAAAAAAACCGCGGAAGAGTTAGCCCTATCGCTGGGTTTTACGGTCAAAGAACTTGCACCTGTTGTTTCAAGGTTAGTTGAGTTAGGCCTGGTTGAGCCGGTGGTGGACAAGGCCTCCATGGTAAACCATGACTTTTTTGCGTGCGTTCGCAAGGAATTGTCCTTGGCCATAGGCCCCATTGCTGATGTGCTGATTGAAGATGCTTTGATTGACCTCAATTGCACTGTTTCAGATTTTCCAGCGAGTCTCGCCGCTGAACTTGTATATATGCTGGCCAGGCAGATCCAAAGGGAAGACAAGAGAATTGTGTTTCAGCAGAATATGCTGGAGAAGTTAAAGGAGCTAGGGTTGGCCACAACTCAGTAAAAAGTGTGCTGCCCGGTATAGGTGTGGGAGGATAGTACTTTGAAGAATCGTGCCGCAGCCCAACACAAGCTAGTTTCCATGTACAAGCTTGCTCTCCCTGTGGGAGAGGGCATAAGCACATGGAATGAAAATAATATGGGTAATACCAAAGACTATGAATATGAGACGCTAAAGACAAACCTAAACAATTGCGTTGACCATGGATAAGCGGTCAAAAGGAGTTTCGAGATGATCGTTATTTGTGAGGAATGTGGCAAGAAATACAAGATTGACCCTGCCAAGATCAAGGGTGATGAGGCAAAGGTCAGGTGCAAGGCATGCAACCACGTATTTATGGTTAAGAGGCCTGATACAAGCGAGGAGAAGTCAGATAGCCTCGTTCCTGAAACCCCTGAGGCCACCCCAAAAGAGCCAGAAGTCACTGGGCTTTCCGACAAGAGAGAGAGGGTACAAAAAGAGCTCAGGGAGGAGACCCAGCCCATTTCCATTCCCAAGAAGCGAAAGATCGGGCTGAGAGCAAAGATGTTTATACTTTTCGTGCTCCTGCCAATTATTCTCATGATTGGTGCAGGCGTATTTTACATGCGTCAATTAAGAGACCTGTCTCACATGCTTACCAACCAAAGCTCTCGGATAGTTTCGCAGATGGCCGAAAGGACTATTGAGGAAAAGGCCAGGTCAGTGGCCTCTCAGGTGCAATTATTCTTGCTTGCCCACCCCTTACTCAAAAAAGAGGAGTTCAACAAGTACGAACCGTTTAAAAAGATCGCGGTTCAAAAGGTGGGTAAGACCGGCTACAGTGCGCTCTATGAGCTGCCGGGGTCTGACGGGATATGGCGAACTTGGGCCCATCCCAATGACAAGATAATAGGCATAGACATGAGCAAGCTTAAAAAGCCTTTGGGAAAGAATTTTGAGGGCTTCTGGAAAATATATACGGCGGTCAAAGGCGGGCGAGAGGCCAGAGGTTACTACAAATGGCAGGATAAGGATGGAAAGTTCAGGGCCAAATTTATGGTTTGCACTCCTGTCAGGGGCACCAGATACGTGGTAGCGGCAACAACGTATCTGGATGAATTTACTATTCCAGTGAAGAAGCTTGAGGCAAAGGCTCAGGTTCTCACCACAAGGGTAAGGAACTTCAGTTTTGCCATTCTAGCGGGCACACTGGTCCTGATAGGTCTGATAGTCTCCATATACGGCCATATCCTAACTCGAAGAATAAAATCCCTCACAGACTTGGCCGAGAGGATAAGCGTTGGTGAGCTGGACGCAGAGTTAAAAATCAAATCGACCGATGAAATAGGTGACCTTGCAGAGGCCATAAGCCGAATGCAAGAAAGCATCAGGCTTTCCATTGAAAGGCTGCGCAGGAGAAGGTGAAATATTAATCGTTCAAGGTAACAAAAAATATGGTGACGCCGAAAAGTGGGAAAGTCATGTTTGTTCTCCCAAAAGAAAGACCTGTTGTTGAAAAGCTAAACAGCTACTATCTCCATCTGAGGAAGTTGCTAGAGCATTATCAGGGAGAGCTTGGAAGTGGTGCCATCCATTTCAAATCTCCTTTTGCCGAGGCTGTGGTCTACTTTGACAAAGATGAGATGCTTAATGGACTATTCAGGCGAGATGTTGAAGTGATCAGAGGAAAAGAGGCAGTTGATCGAATCTTGGACGAAGTGAGTAATAATAATTTTACCATAAGCATATATGAGATACCCTCGGAACAAATATACTTTTGGGCCAACATGCCGGATTCTGAGGAGATTTACAAAGACCTCAGCACAGAGTTCACTGAGCTAGGCGGCCTCATTGCAAAAATGAAGGCCGAAAAGTTGACGGGTTTTATCAATGTAACTTTGAGTGATGGAAATGGCGGGGGGTTGGTATTCCTCAATGGAGGACAAGTGGTGGGAGGGTCTTTTTCCTGGGGACCTATACCTGTGGAAAGGGTGAATGAGGGCGTTGATAACTTGATTGAAAAAAGCAAAGAGCTTGGAGCAACCTTCTATGTGAGCAAGATATTACCGCGGAATGGTCGTTTGAAAGTGGAAAGTTCTCCACGAGTGCCAAAGAATTCGTGGCATGTAATTGGTGCGCTAGAGGAACTGCTCCGGATATTTGAAAAGACATTCCATTCAAATGGGAGAGTAGGAAAGGATTTTAGGACGCTCCTAAAAAAGAAGTTCCTAGAAAAGGCCGAGAAGTATGAATTTCTTGACCCTTTTGCGGGAGAATTTGAATATGAAGATCACAAGATAAGTTTTGTGGGCAAGGCATCAGACGAAGAATTGGCCAAGGGGGTCATTGAATCGGTCAAGGAACTGGCAAAGGAATTAGGTTTAACCTCCAAACTGTTGGGTTCTCTGGGCCCATGGTATCAACAGAACAAAAAGGCTTTGACCAGATTTGGGATAAAGCTTTATTAGGGAGTCGAGTGGAAGGAAAAGTCCTTATAATTGACCGTGATCCGAACTTGATTCAGGCGGTCCGTGAAGCCCTCAAAAGGCAAGGACAAGGGTTTAGTGCCATAGTTGCTAGGGATGGGAAGAGTGCGGAGAAGTTATTGCGATCTGAGCCTGTTACCCTTGTTCTCTACAATTTGAAGGTCCCAAAGGCCAGCGATATTGAATTGTTGAAATATTTAAGTAGGTCCTACCCAGATGTGGAAGTCATCGCCATAAGTGGCCTTGGCGGGGAGGAGCTTCAGAAGATAGTGGGCACAAAAGCGGATATTGAGTGTATTGAGAAGCCCTACGCTATAGATGGAATTGT
>Ga0116200_10000301_pt1 | contig 15201 bp, 16 predicted proteins | sample Mar14436cmmetaG_FD_94478 | JGI IMG/M metagenome (GOLD analysis project Ga0116200, IMG submission 94478) | Marine hydrothermal vent microbial communities from Guaymas Basin, Gulf of California to study Microbial Dark Matter (Phase II) - Marker... ... | reverse complement strand
GAATAGTTCAGCCTGAAAAAGAAGTCTCACCTAAGTTAAGGAAACTTATTGAGGCCTATAATCTTGATGTAGATATAAACGCAAAGATATGGCAGTTATCTACGGGGGAAAAACAAAAAGTGGAGATTTTGAAGGCGTTATATGCAGGGGCTGAGATATTTATTTTAGACGAACCAACGTCTGTTCTGACACCTATTGAGAGAGAAGTATTCTTCAAGATATTGGAGAGATTAAAGAGGAATGGAGCCTCAATAATATTCATTACGCATAAGCTGGAGGAAGCACTTAGGAGCGATAGAATCTCCGTGTTGCGTAAGGGTAGGCTAATCGGCACATTTTATCCAGATGAGGTCACAGAGAAAGAACTTGTTCAGATGATGGTTGGAAAAGAAATAAACAGCATGCTTTTCTCGCAAAAAATGCCTGAGAAGACTATAGGCAGAAAAATTCTTGAAGTTAAGGATCTATGGGTGTTAGGAGATAAGGGATTGTATTCAGTGCAAGGAGCAAACTTGGAGATACGAGAAGGAGAGATTTTAGGCATAGCGGGTGTTGCCGGCAACGGCCAAAAGGAGCTTGCTGAAGCTATAGTAGGTCTAAGACCTGTAACTAAAGGAAAAATATACATTGATGGCATCGATGTTACCAACAAGCCGGCGAGGTACATATATGATATGGGTGTCGCCTTTATTCCTGAAGATAGGGTTGGGACAGGCATTGTTCCTGATCTTTCGGTATTGGACAACTTTATCCTGAAGACCTATTATAAGCCCGAGTACACAAAACATAAGATCTTCCTTAAATACAGCCAGCTTAGTAGGGAGCTAAAAGAGGCTGTCTCCAAGTATGGTATAATGATTCCTGATCCAGATTTTCCTGCAAGGACATTATCCGGTGGAAATATTCAAAAGCTCATATTAGCTAGAGAACTCTCAAGGAAACATAAACTCGTTATTGCCCTCCATCCGACTTACGGTTTAGATGTTGCTACCACCAATATGGTTCGAGAGATCTTGCTCAAGGAGAGCCTGAAAGGAACATCTATCCTTTTAATCTCTGAAGATTTGGAGGAGCTCTTCATGTTAAGCGACCGTATAGCGGTCATGTATCGAGGCAAGATAATGGGAACTTTCGATCGTGATGAGGCTAACCTAGAAACCATTGGCTTTTTGATGGCTGGAAGAAACGTTGGGGTGACGCAGGCGGTATGAGGGTAAAGATTAGGAAAAGGGTTATCGAATCTAGAAAGAAAATCATTTTGCTTAAATTGCTAGCCGTTATACTAGCACTTCTCGCCGACGCTATAATATTTCTGGTAATGAATGTAGATCCTGTAAAGGCCTACTATGAGATTTTTGAGGCGGCATTCTTCACAGAGTATGGACTTACGGAAACAATAGTGAAATTCATACCCTTAGCCTTGATATCTTATGGTCTAGCACTAGTTTTTAAGGCTCAAATCTGGAATATTGGTGCAGAAGGCCAGTTATTGCTAGGGGCAATAGTCTCGACATGGGTTGCCCTTAATCTAGGATATCTCCCACCCTATGTCATCATTCCACTAATGTACCTTTCAGGCTTCCTAGCAGGTCTATGTTGGGCTCTTATACCTGCAATCCTCAAAGCAAGACTACAGGTGAACGAAGTACTTACCACGTTTATGCTCAACTTAGTTGCTCAGAAAATATTAGAGTACTTCGTTTATGGTCCTTGGAGAGACCCACATGGATGGGGATTCCCACAGACGGCCATGTTCTCGGAAAACGCGAGACTTCCACTCATCCCTGGGACAAGGATACATTACACTACGCTCCTTATAGTCGTTCTCTCCGGCATTGTACTCTACGTACTCTCGTTAAAGACTACCCTCGGATACGAAGTAAGGGTTCTCGGAGGAAATATTAACGCTGCAAAATATGCCGGCATAAACATTACAAAGATCATTATCCTGACGATGATCATCAGCGGAGGGCTTGCGGGCATTGCAGGGGTCGGTGAAGTCGGAGGTATCCAGTTTAGGTTGAGACCAAACATTTCTCCTGGCTATGGATATACTGGGATCGTAATAGCATGGCTTGGAGGACTTAATCCTTTGGGGATAACTTTAGCAGCCTTTCTATATAGTGGGCTTCTAGTAGGTGGAGATGCGCTACAGGTAGCTATTAAACTTCCGCAGGCTACTATTAACGTCTTCAATGGTTCAATCCTCTTTTTCATATTAGCTTTCGAGTTCTTTACAAGTTATGAGATCATATTTGAAAGGCGATAGGAATGGATATATGGGTATCCATTATTAAAACGATAATACAGGCAGGAACCCCTCTGCTTATAGGTACACTAGGTCAGATTGCAGTTGAACGTACTGGGGTTATGAACTTGGGGGCTGAAGGTATAATGATTATGGGAGCTATAACGGGTTTTGCAGTTGCAAAAATCACAGGTAATCCATGGCTTGGACTAGTAGCGGCGGCATTGGTGGGAATGCTTTTTGCTCTGATACATGGAGTTTTGTCCATAACACTTCAAGGTAACCAGACAATCTCGGGTCTCGCTCTCACAATGTTTGGAATAGGTCTCAGCGGTCTAATAGGTAGGAATTTTATCGGGATACCAGCAGAACATGTACCGAAGATACCGATTTATCCTCTGAATAAGATTCCCGTAATAGGCGAAATACTGTTCAATCATGATCCTCTTGTATATTTATCGTTCGTTCTAGTACCAACATTCTGGTTCGTACTTTACAGGACAAAGATAGGGATTATTGTTCGAGCCGTCGGCGACTCGCCAGAAACAGCTGACTCCATGGGCGTTAACGTATTCAAAGTCAGGTATCTTGGAGTAATGATAGGAGGCCTACTCATAGGTCTGGCAGGATCATATCTATCCCTAATATACATTCCTGCTTGGACAGAGGGTATGACGGCTGGTAGAGGCTGGATAATTATTGCGCTAACTGTTTTCGCGATGTGGGACCCACTTTATGCTCTAGCTGGATCATACCTGTTCGGTGGAATCGAAGTTCTGCAATATCATCTTCAACCCTACGGAATACCACCAGCTTTTCTGAGCATGTCCCCTTATATCGTTACGATCCTAGTACTCTGTATTGCGAGTAGAGAATCTGTGAGAAGAAAACTAGGTGCTCCAGAGACTCTCGGAAAGCCATATTCGAGAGAGAAATAGCAAATATCACTAAAAAAGAGGTTGCTAAATTTAAAATAGTATATTGGAGACTATCTAATTAATATTTGTTGGTGTTGTTTCTTTTATATGCATATAATGGGATCATAATGTTCTGACAAGATTCGTTGGTTGTTTTCTCTAATTATATTATAGGGATTCACTATTCTGAAAAGAGCATCCCTTGTCTCATATTCGAGTAAGATTTATAATTTCGAGTTTTAATAATTTTACCGGATATGATAGTTGAAGGTCGAGTTGGTTCGAAAGGAGAGTTGTTTCCCCCGAAAAAGATTAGAGAAAAGTTAAAACTCAAACCTAATACGAGGGTAATCTATAAGGTTAAAGACGGTAGGTTAATTGTAGATGTTATACCCAGTATTGAAGAAGTGTCGAAAGAAGATAAGCCTGTAAAAATATCAATCAGAGAATTCTACGAGTTTAGAAGAGAGTTATCAAGGAATGCTGAGCAATGAAAATACTATTAGACACTACTTACTTATTACCATTAATTGGCATCTCTGTTAAAGATATTCCAGATGATCTGGTAGTTAGATTACTTAAAAGAGGATATAAGGTTTATATTAATGAGATAACATTTTTTGAACTTTCAGCTAAAGGAGCTAAGTATATATCAAAAGGTATGCTTAGCTGTGAAAGAGTTATTAGAGGCTTAAATGCATTAGCTTATGATGGAAGGATAAAGAGGATTTCATTATATGATACTGATGTCCTCCTTACCTCGTTTCAAATTCGAAAGAAAATTGACGATTTTATAGATTGTTTGATTTTCTCAACAGCCGTTAATTACTCAGACATATTTCTAACTGAGGATCAGCGAATAATAAAATTGTTCGAAGAACAAGCCATAGTTAACGAAACGATATCTTTAAAACCTAATATCGAGATACTAAACTTTGATCAATTTACTAAAAAATATGGTATATAAGATATACAGAAACATGTAATTTAACGCTCTTGTAGGAAACCGTCTAGTTAATGTTTTTAAGTTTTTGTTGTCTTTAATGTTGAGACAAGAATGCTCTTTTCAGAGTAGTGAAACCAAAAAGTAACTAGAGAAAATAGCCAACGAAACACTAATAGATGGTCCCGTGATATTTCAAAACTACTCGAAACGTGGAAATAATAGAAAAATATGCTTAAAGATGATTGATTTTTATATTTAGAAGTTTGCCTACTTCTTTTAATTCCTTCAACCAGTGACCGAATGTCATCGAGATATGTTGAGAACCAACGAGTATTTCGGGGATCTTCTCAACGTCACCATCGACACTTATCCTAACTATTATTCTACAATGTATTCCATCGAAACTTTCTTTTACCTTACCCTCTATTGCAGTAGCCTCCTCCAGCGATGAATCCATGTTAAATAATGTTACAGGTTGATCTGGCTTTATGGGAGCAAAACCCGTGACTCCAAACCTTCTGCCATGATAATCCCTTATAGTGAATTTTCTAGTTGTCATAGATAAAGGTACGATATCATGCTCTATCGTAACTTCTCCTTCTCTAGCTTCAAACATTCCAGGCCTATAGCCGAAGTTTCCCATCATAACGGAGTTGCCGCTTACCGAGTGAAGAATAAGTGATGATAAGAGAGCTGTAATATCCCCTTCACAGCCACATACATAGCCTTCGTCAATTAACCTGTTAAATGCTAAGCATGGTACAACGGGCCTGACCTCAGTAAACCGTCCACAGTTTACGGTAACTGCGTTTGCATCTTCACGTTTTAGAAGGTATTTTAGGGTAAGATAAACTTTTGTAGCTTCTAGTAGATCATCCTCGGTTGGCTCCAAAATTTCTTCAAAGCTTTCTTTCCATTTTACTAATTCCTTCTTTACCTCATCTTTATTAAAACTATCAAAGACCTTAAAGAACTCACCCGAGTCAATATGCTTGAAACGTATGCCAAACCTTTTCTGTACCTTAAAGAAATCCCATGGTCCATTAGGAGCAGAAAAGGAGGGAATCTCGCCTATATAGAGAAACTTGCTTTCCTTTAGAAATTTTTTAACCCTTAATGCCCTCAATACAAGAGGATCCGGCTTACGGATAATAGGCAAAGCATAGAGCTTCAGCGTGTAATCTATCAGAGGAGTGCCTCCTAAATTTCCCTGGAGTATGGCATCAGTATCATATGTTAACTCGGATGCAAGCTCTCTAACGTGCCTATGCTCTGTAATAATAAATGGTTTATCGATCTCTACAAAGTCCAAGTTTAAATTCTTCTTAAATTTCTCAACCATCTTGTATGCCCTTTTCTCAATTTCTTTCGGATCTAATCTTTTTACAGGAGGAGTACCTTTTATATCCGGTGAACATACACTCCCATAACAGTAGTTATAATGATATATACCGACGTAGACAGGCTTTATCTTCACAATCCCTCTTTTTCTTTGCGTCATCATCTTATTTAGACTAAATAAGGATAAATACTTTTTTGTTAGGCAAGAAATACAAATCATAACAAATTTCTAATCAATTAGGCTTGTATTTTATCCTATTTGAAAGAAAACAATAAAAATAGCTAGATACAATATTGTAATGTGAGTATCGTTGAGAAAGTTAATAGTTTCTGATGTTGAAGGCGTGATACTTCCTAGGAAAATAATACTTTTATTCAGAATTAGTAAAATCATAGGGTTCTATACCTTTGTTAAGAATATCATTAGGGGAATCCTATATGAACTGGGATTTCTCTCTCTGCAGGATTTGATCAAGAATTTTTACAGGGACTTAAAGGGATTACCTCTCAATAGGCTATGGGAAATATATTTAGAAGATGAAGTTATGAAGAGACTGGAATCCCTTAGAAAGTTAAAGGAGAATGGCTTTGATATACTTCTGGTAAGTTTGGGTGTTCCTCAACAATTTATGGATAAGATAAAAGAGAAAGGTACATGCGATGAAGCATACGGTGTGAAAGTTAGGGTTGACACGGAAAATAGGATTATTGATGTAGTAGAAAATGAAGTGCTTAGGGATGGAGGAAAAGTTAGACTAGTTGAGAATTTCTGCCGTTTGAGAAATGTCCGCTATGATGAAATTATTGTTGTAGCTGATGACTGGAATAATCTTCAATTGCGAGAAATAGCAGACATTTTCATAGGCTTCAACCCTGATAATAGAGTCGCAGCTAAAGCCGCCATGATAATTCAAGATGACAAGCTAGATTCTCTTATCAATTTTTTATTAAGCAGTAGTAAACCAAAACTAAAGGAGAAATATATCCTTAGAAAAATGGCACATATATCCGGTATATTGCTGCTTCTCATGCCGAATTCATTAGCCATAGGATTACTTCTTTTAGCTATTCTCTTGTATAGTATTGAGGAAATACTTAGAATATATGACATAAATTTCCCTATACTTTCACAACTTGTTAGATTCTTGGGTAAAGGCAACGAAATTAGTGGCCCCGCATTAACTCCAATATGGTACGCTATCGGTTTAATACTTTCTCTGTTAACACCGTATCCATATATAGGTATAGTATCGTTAACGTTACTGGATAGTACTTCGGGAATAACAAATTTCCTGGTAAAGGGACATGCATACCCTTTTAACCAGAATAAGAAGATTGAGGGAAATATAGCTGGAATAATTGTAACGACATTAGCGCTATCTTACACTACTAACATCGTACCAGCATTACTGGTTTCGCTTGCTGCCGCTTTAGCTGAGACCTTTTCGTATATGGTAGATGACGATATAACGATACCTATCTCAGCTACGGTTTCCTATCATTTTATAAAAAATTGGTTTTGCTAGCCTATGATATCCTCTATTAATCTTTTAAATTTCCAAGAAGGTGCTCTTTCAAAGTTCCACTCGTCTGACGTGTACTTTTTGTAGAGCCTTTGTGCCAACAGTAATTCCTCCCGAGATGGGAGGTCAAAGTAAACATCAGCATTAAGCAATTCCCTATACCCTTCTACTAAGGCATTTACGATCTCATCATATCCGATGCTTCTCCCGAGCAGGTTCGTCAGCGTAGTCACTCTATATTTTACGCTGGCCACACCTTTATCGGCCAGCTTCTTCTTAGAGATCTTCAATACACTTGCAAGCTTACTGAGATCAGTACTTACTAGCAGGGCACCATGGAGGAAGAGAGTATTCTTCATGTACTTAGCCGCACAGCCAGAAATTTTACGATCCCCAGCGACTATATCATTTACATTTTCGATTCTAGCTTCAACGCCAATTTTTCTTAAAGCGTTTATAGCCCCACTTAGTAGGAACTTATAGAGGCTATCTACCAGTGTTTCTTCAGGGAGAATTTCCTTCTTTACAGTAATCGCATAGTTGATATTTCCAAGGTCATGATATACTGCTCCGCCACCCGTGAATCTCCTAACTACTTTTGCTCCTATTCTCTCAAGCGCATCCATCCTAACTTCTTCCTTCGCGTACTGGAAATATCCTACGATGACAGCATTAGCATTCCTCCATATCCTTAGTGTATCATCCTTCGTCAAATCATAATGTCTAGCCAAAAAGAACGCCTCTTCAAAGGCTAGATTACGGTAGGGATCATCTGGTGTCTCATACAACAGTATTCTCAACCTACTCATTCAAGGCCACCTCGACAGCCTTCTTTATAACATGTACGAAGTCATCGACGGACGAACCAATAAACTCAACATTATTAAGTTTTTCACGAACAACTTGCTCCACTACATTTGGATCGGCAATAGAACCCTTTAAGGCTTTCTCTAGCTCCCAAATAGATTCCTCTGGGTGAATCATGAAGTCTCCTGAAATGATGATAGATTCGATTCTATTGCCAAAAACCATGGCCTTTGCCTTTATTAATCCCTTCTTAGCCTTGTACTCATAATATCCTTCTCCCATAAAAATACAAACAACAAAATGATTTAATAAAATTACGTAATTTTTTCTTCGCTGAGTTATGTAGTTTTTCCACAATACATAGCATGTTATTACAAGACTTATGAAACTATGATGTTAATACTCAAAGATGTAAAGAAACACAGCCGGAAAATATTCGTATAAGTAGTGTTTTACAAGCCTTCTATTATATGTAGCTAGCTGGTATTAACCTAAAAATTTTATTAGACCTAACAGGTTGATTATTTATGAAGATACATTATCTTAGCTTGTGCCTATACTTGGTGAAAATGTGAATCTTCTGGATATCGCTAGGAGAAGAAAAACTACTCGAAGTTTTAAAAAGGGAGAAATACCTCCGTTAAATGACATATTAGAAGCGATAGAGGTTGCTTTAGAGGCACCCTCAGGATTAAACTGTCAGCCATGGTATTTCCTCATCGTTTCGGATAGTAAAATAAAGAAAAAGATTAGAAAATTTTGTGAGCACGAAGAAAGGTTGTTCCATGAAATGGCTCCAGACTTCTTTAAAGAGTGGCTGAAGAAAAGAAAGATAACATGGAAGAAGAAATTTCTCACGGATGCGCCCTATTTGATACTTGTTTTTAGCGATATGAAATGTCCATATGCTATACAGTCTACGTGGTTATCGATAGGTTATCTATTACTCGCATTGGAGGATAAGGAGTTATCATCACTGACATACACGCCCCCAAATACTTCAAGGCTGAGAAATATTTTAGGTATAGATAGAAGGTATAGTTTACAGACGATAATTCCTGTAGGCTATCCTAAAAAAGAGAAGATGAAGGAGGAGAGAAAGAAAATAGAGGAAAAAGTCTACTTTAATAAATGGGGAAAAAGCATATCAAGTATATTAGACAGATATAAACATAGGCTAGCCTGAGAAAAATTGTATATGATTAGGTAATAGAGCCGAGTTTATCGTATGGATCTTAATGCTATTTTTGGAGCAACTTTATCTCGGATATATTTGGGCAATCATATTCAAAACTTTATCAAATGTCTAGACTATATATGCCCTGTAATGGGTATATTCATATCGGCGATAGTTTTAAGGAATCAAGTAATACGGGCAGACGGCTTTGCAAAGTATAGTAAAAAATCTTCTAATAGGAGATTCGGGGAATATTGAAGAGCTTGTAGAAGTTAGACCTTATTCACATATGCGACATCCAATGCATTTATTTCTATCATTTCTACCGATATCTCTAGGACTAATCCTTTCTTCTATGCGTATGAGTTTTATTATAGGCCCTCTAAAACAATTATAATTCTTTTAATGGCAGTGAAAATAGATGAGAAGGAATCCTTGGAAAGATTTGGTGAAAAATATATCTAATATAGAAAAATGTTCCCGCATTTAACCTACCTCCGTCTCGTATTAAAAAGTCTTCATGAAGCCATAAAGTTTACTCAACGTATATTTATCAGTAAAGAAACATGATAAATATGCATGCTAGGAACTTTGAATATATGGTGCTTGAAGTCGAAAAATTAACTGGCATAAGAGAATTTATAGCCAAGAAAAAAATCTATCCGATGGAAAGCGTAGCTACTACATCATCTGAAATATTAGGAATAGAGAAACCTTCCGATGCTCTAAATACTTTAATAGAAGAAGTTGTTCGGGATCTAAAACCTTCGTTTCGACTCGGTATTATATCATTGGATGCCTTAGGTCTTTATGCTTGGTACTTTCACCGTGAATCAATGCCTTTTCTGACCTCCCATATAGTTGAGAAATCAGTTATTTTAAAGGCTGTTATGCCCTCGATAACGCCAGTAAACCATGCAACTATGGTCTCAGGTGTACCATTAGAGATACATGGTATAAGAACATATGATGACAACTTTAAATGCGAAACGATATTCGACGTTCTGCGGAGAAGAGGGCTCTCAAGCATGGGATGTGGAAGGCCTAACTGGACAGGACACAGACTCTTAGCAAGATATGCCGATATTAAGTGCATATCCCCTGAATCAACCGATGATTCACTCCTAGAAACTTTTCTAGAGAAATGCGAAAAGAGTAAGCCTACATACTTTATAATACAGTTTGGAGACCCTGACGATTATTTCCATAAATATGGACCCTACTCAAACAGGGTATCTCGGATATTATACAATGTTGATAGGAGGCTTAAAACACTTATAGATGTTCTAGGTGAGGAATATTCATTTATGATTCTCGCAGACCATGGTCAACATACATTGATTACAAAAACAGGTGAGATTAAGGGAAAACACGGAAAGTCCTACAAGGAAGATTTACTTGTTCCACTAACTTGGATAAAGTCTAGAAAAAGTTAAATTATTTAGGTTGTTGTTAACTTTTTAAATGTTCTAATAATGAGATGTGGGAGAGAAAATGAGCAAATTTTTGATTGTTTCATGGGATGATATCGAAAAACTGGCTTTAAAAATAGTCGAAGACATTCTGGACTCAAATTTTTACCCGGATGTTATAGTAGGTATCCTTCGAGGAGGATGGGTTGTTGCAAGGCTTGTAAGCGATTACTTGGACATAGAGGAAACTGGGAGCATTGGGATAAAGTTTTACTCGAGAATAGGGAAGACGATTAAGACCCCCTTGATTACCCAGCCATTAATAGCGAATGTTAGAGACAAAAAGGTACTAATAGTAGATGATGTCTCGGACAGCGGAAGGACGCTTCAAGTTGTCACAGAGCTTGCGAAACTTTACGGGCCCAAACAAATTAAAACAGCGTCCCTCTATATTAAACCTTGGACTTTAATGATTCCGGATTACTATGCTGCATCCACTGAGAAATGGATATTCTTCCCATGGGAACCAGCAGAGATACTGCGAGAGATCATAGAATCGGAGAAAGTTGAGATTAGAAATAGGAATAAGATTTACGAGATCTTAAAAAGGGAAGGTATACCAGTCGATAAAAAGATACGCAAGTTAATAGACATAATAGAGAAAGTTCAGAATAGCAGGAAATGATCTGATAACGTGCATAACTTCAAAAGAGAGTTTTCCACATGACTAAGCACAACCTCAGGACTAAAAATATCAGTTTAACAATAATTTTTACCTCTATAGCGTTAATCCTCGAAATTCTTCCTCTCGACATTCCATTCCCGCTATTTTCAAAACTAACAATAGATGTTACAGGCGTTCCACTTCTTCTTACGTTTTACCTCATAGATTTACCATCAGCGATAATGGCCGTCCTGTTTATAGGACTAGCAATCGCTCTTCCTAGACCTCCTTTTAGGCCTCCAAATCCTTATGGTGGATTCTTTAAGGCTGTAGCCGAGTTATCAACTATTCTAGGCATATGGTTGACAAAAAGATTCTGGAAGGGTTCTAAAATGAGGTTTTTGTTGCTGTCTATTGTTGGTGGCTCTATCTCGAGAGTAGCTATTATGTCTTTCGTAAATTATGTATTCCTGCCACTTTTCTATGGGTTACCAAGGAGTATTGTGCTAAAAATTATTCCAGTAGTAGCCGTCTTCAATCTTATTCAATCCGTAGTTAATGTAGTCCTAACATATGTTTGTCTTGAAAGCGTCAAGGAGAGACTCTCTCTGAATTACCTGGAATAACCTATCCTCTAAGGACCTCAACCTTAATCTTTACTAAGCCGTCTTTGACGTTAATAAGTATAGTTTCAAATGCAACTACGCCGGGAAAACTAGTGTTTGAGATGCTTCTTTTAGATTCTTCGTAGATCGTACCTTTAACCTCAACTATGAGAGGATTGTTATGGAAAGTTATGGAAAAGCTCTCGCTTGAACCGATTAAAGGCGAAACGACGATTCCTTTAGTACGGTAATCGGGCCCATTTTCGAGTACGAGTTCTACACGGAGCTCTGCTGAAGAGTTCCTTATTATAGAAACCCTTATCTCCTTCCATCTGGGTACCAGTCTAAGGTGAAAAGCTCCTGTTCCTTCTATTTTGATATAGCCTTCTTCTAAGCCTACCGTCGCATTGAAGTATTTCTGCCTTGGAAACTTTCTCATATAGGTTGAGATAGTCTTACCGTCTACGATTATCTGAACGTTAAAGATGTCCTTACGGGATTTCTCCGCTGTATACTCAGCCTTAAGAGTTATGTTTTTATTGATGTTTAGAGGTATTGGAGAACTTTCAAATATTTTAACAAGCTTGTCGCCATAGAACATCTTGACACCCTTTAAATAGAGCACTAGGTTGCTACTGAGAACGATAGTCTTGTTGAACGATATGAAAACTGTATAGGGCTCCTCATCGACTATTTTGACCTCCTTAAAATTAACTAAGGTGCCATTAATCGAAATAGTATTGTTGAATGGAGAATAGGCTCTTAAGGTATACTTTCCAAGTCTAACCTTCGAATAAAATACTTTGAGGGAAATATTCTGTTCGGATACGTTGACGAGAAGCGTTCTTTTAAATACTTTCGAACCGTTGTACATCCAGTATAGGAACCTATACTTATATGAATCCGTTCTTATATCCTCAGCGTCGACTTTTAGGTACACGCTTCTATTGTACTTTATGGCGAACGGCAGGGTTATATGTGAACCATTCAGTATTACACTATAAATAGTTGAGTTTGAATCGATAGATATGGAGTATTCTTTCTGCTCAACTTTTTCGAAATAAGCAGCTATCGTGGTATTTCCACGTATATCAAGAGCAATTGAGACATCCAATATGGCATGAGATCCATTTATTATCCATTTTGAGAAACGGTATTGAGGGTCTGGTTGAGCATTCATGTATGCCCTTACAATCTTCTTACCTGTGAATATGAGGTAAATCCTCCTTATCTCTGTACCATTTAGAAATATTTTCCCACCCTTTTCGCTAAAAACATAAATGCTTATACTACCTTTCTCCTTTACGCGTCCAAATGGCAGGAAAGATACTTTAAAAACACCAATATAGAAACTAAAGAATAGTAAGAGTATTATCGCTACAACAGATAAGATGATGATATTCCTTTTACCTATCTTCATAACATTTTATTAAACTAACTAAGAAATTTATTAAATTATTCAACACGATTTTAAAGACTGATTCGCAAAATGCTACATGCTTTCCATCTTAACTTTGTTTAACTATATCGTCTAAAATTTTGTCTAATATTCATTGGGTAGCGAAAGATTAATACTAATGTACTAGGTAAGAATTTTAGTCACATAGATCGGAAGATGAGAATAATGGAGCCCTCTACCGACCAAAAGATTATAAGAATTAAAAATGTTCTTCTAGGCGGTAAACTTGGCCAAACACCGCTAGTGCTTATCGGAAGCATCTTTTATCATAAACATCGGATAGTTAAGGACCCCGTTAAGGGAGTCTTTGATCGAAAGAAGGCAGAAGAACTCATCAATTTACAAGATACACTAGCTGACACGACAGGATTACAGTGTATGGTGGATGTCATGGGTGAGACCAGTGTCGCTTTAAGTAAGTATATAGACTTTGTGGCTTCCGTTACCGAGTCTCCTATACTCCTAAACGGGATCGATAGCAGGGTTAGGATCGAAACCTGCAGACATGTCCGTGAAGTGGGTCTTTCCGATAGTATAGTCTATACTTCGATAAACTATACGTCCCCTAGAGAAGAGTATGAGGCATTAAAAGAATACCGTATAAGAAACGTCCTTGTTCAAACTTTCACACCTTCAAGTTTGCTACCTCAGCAATCCTTGAAAATATCAAAAATGTTCATAACGAAGCTGAAAGAAGTGGGTGTCGAAAATATTATGTTTTTACCGCCTGTCTTAGATATACCAAGTATAGGCCTAGCAATTGAATGTGTCAAGTTAATAAAAAACACTCTAGGGCTACCTGTAGGACTTGCACCATGTGGCGTCGTATGGGGCTGGGAAAAGATTAAGGGAAATGAGATTGCGCGTGTATCGAGCGCAGCCTCAGTTATAGCGGTATCAAGGCTTGCAGGTTCAGATTTCATAATTTATGGATCAATAAGAAAAGCTAAGTATGTGTTCGAGGCTGCAGCACTTATTGATGGTTTAATTATCTATAAATCTCGGATACTACACTCAACTAGACCTTTAGTAGAGGAGAATCCATTAAATAAGTTTGTAAGGAAGAGAAGCTAAGAATCTACCAACACCACTTTTTATCTCGAATATATCTCCAAAGTCTTGGAGTCCGAAAACATATTTCATTGAAGGATGAAGAGAGAACTCCTAAAGGCATACTGACATTAAACTTAGAGATCACGTACCGTATTTTTTCTATTTCTTGGGCTGGAAAACTTCCAACCACAACCGATCTTCCAGAATCAATAAGGGAATAGTGTAGGTATGGTATCTTTACTAGAATCCTACCTATAATATGAGTCTCATCGCCTTCGAAGTACAGTGCTTGAAACTGCTCAGTTTTAAAGAAGATAGTGTTAAATAGCCAATATTTTTCGAGAACATGCTTAGTATAGTGGTAGCTCAACACTTGTCGTGATATAAGTGGAAAGCTAGGATCATAAGCCCTTAACATCTTTATAAGAGTATACACCTTGCCAAAGGGTTTTCTATACTTTGAGAGAACTATACCAATATCAATCACGTCAGGAGCGTCATAGCTAGGTTTCCATTTGGATAATTTTTGTGAATATTTAGGGTATAATTCTAGAATGTCCTCAAGATTAATGTTCAAGAAATTCCTAGTATAATCGAAGTAGAATAGGTTTTGCTCATACTTCCACGTATTAATCTCAAGCCCTTTTACTAAAATAAAAGGTTTTTCCTCTAATGATTTAAGGAAAATGTCTAAAAAAGTGAATGGTAAAAGAAAAATCATAAACACAAAACTTCTTTTACCAATCAATCTGCCTTGACAAATAGTAAAAGAATTTTCTCGTAAAGCCTCTGTCTTCTCATCGAAAAGGGCGAACACGAAAATTAGGTTCATCATCCTAAAATCAGGTATGAACCTGAAGAACGCCTTAGTTTTAAGTCTTTCAAGAGTCTTATACACGGTAGAGAAGGGTAAATTGGATCTTCTTGAAAGTTCCCTAATTGTCCGACAATAAGAGAATAATTTCAGCAACATAAACTCATTGTACGTTAAAGGGACATGTATGCGGTGCATCATTTACACTCATCGATTAAAATAAGATATCTAGTTT
>Ga0116200_10000299_pt1 | contig 15249 bp, 27 predicted proteins | sample Mar14436cmmetaG_FD_94478 | JGI IMG/M metagenome (GOLD analysis project Ga0116200, IMG submission 94478) | Marine hydrothermal vent microbial communities from Guaymas Basin, Gulf of California to study Microbial Dark Matter (Phase II) - Marker... ... | reverse complement strand
TTGCTCGGCTGTGCAGGGGAGATACACACGGAAACAGCTGGAGCGGGCTCGAATCGGTGAGCGGAAGCACGAGCGACCGAGCCAAGCCCAAAACCCCAATTAATATTACGCCTTCTACGGTTGTGACTGGGCAATCATCTCCGTCTAATCTTGCGGAGGTTGCTCCAGAGCTTACCTTTTTCAAATCTGAATTTTTTTATCATATAAGAAACTGCGATATTTTATGCAAAACCCCTAGATGTATTGTGCAAAATTCTTATTATCTGCCCGCCGAGGGGAGGGGGGATATATAGCGGGGGGAGTCGTGGTATATAATTCTCCTACAATAAGCGCAGTATACTATCCCATCGCAAAACCTCAACTCATCTTGCTTACAATATGGGCAGAGTTTCTTTTTCCTGTGTTTCCTTCTATGTTCCTTTGACTTATTCTGGCTTTTCAATCCAACCAACCTCAAAGTGAGCTTTTGGCCCAGGTATATCTCTATGTATTTTTAGCCACATACCCTCAGGTATTCCCTGTGTCAACATAGCTGCCAACTGATGCACCAACCTTCTAGGTGTGATGTCCCAATAATGTGGAAAATACTTTTTTGTCTTAGGGTCTACATGCAACCTTACGCATTCAATAATTTTTGTAGGTGGTGCTCCTGGCCATCTCGGGGTTATTGTTATCTTCCCTAGCTCCCAATCAATAGGTTTTAAATATACAGGTGTGCATGGTTCTAACTCTAATATCTCATACGGTGGTGTAAGCTCCTTAAGCTCCTCTAGCTTAATTCTCATAGTAGACCCACCTCCCTCAATTTCTTAATCTTTTGTAGCAACTTCAAATCATCTTCAGTAATGGACATCTGATTTAAACCCGCCATTTGTGGGTATGTTTGTTGTTGCGTATTTTGTGTAATCGGGCTAGATGTATTGCTTACAATTTGCTGAGTTTGCATACCCTGTTGCATATTATATTGGTTGGTGCTATTAGACATAAATGTTGTTTGCATCTGACTCTGATTTGCTGCCTGTCTCTTTTCAAAGTATTCTTTGAGTGCCTCATACACAATATTTATCGCTTTCTTTGGGTCTCCAAGCTGGTCAATAATATATTCGAGAAGTGCTCTGCAATCAGGGCAAATAACGGGCATCATAAGCTCTTTTCTGGGCCATTTCTTTCTACATATCATGCAATCTCCGTAGGTAACCATTTGTTGCGCCTCCTCTGGTTTAGGTGGTTCGGCAATTTTATCAGGTTCTCCCTTCTCGTAAGCTTCCCTTATTTCTTCAAGCCTTCTATCGACATAATACTTCAATACAGACACACTCCAATCATGCACTAATGTTGAATCGAGTGCCGCAGCTATTTCTTGAGGTGTCTGTAAACGCATAGCCTCTTTAATATGACCAACCTTTAGTTTTCCACTTCTTAATGCCTCTTTATACTCATCAGGGAGTTCGTTTAATGTTAGATAGAGTCTCACCCACTTTATATCATGCCCTGTGGCAGCTGCAAGTTCCTCCTCAGTAAGACCAACATCTCTAGCTTTCTTGAGTGCCTCAGCAACATCCATTGGGTTTTGTGTTCCTCTGGCTGTGTTTGCTAGCACATTCAATAAGGTTGCCTTAGCATCATCCACCTTAAGAATGGTTGCGGGTATCTCTTTCCATCCGAGCTCTTTAACTATCTTAAGTCGATGTTCTCCGTCAATGAGTTCATATTTGCCGTCAGGGAGTTCCCTAACCAATATGGGCACAGTAAAACCATGTTTCTCTATGCTGGCCCTCAATTCAGCTAGCTTTTCCTCATCAAAGGTTGCTCTAGCTCTTTGTTCAGGGATGATGATTTTATCTATTGGGATTTTTTCCACCCTCATTTTTTATTCACCTCTTTTCTTGCTTTCTTGGGTTTTTAAGCATGCGTAAAGCTCAATCACTAAAAATAGCTTTCTCACAACTTCTCTCAGGATGTTCATTTTCACTATTTGAAGCTCAGCAATTCGTTTTTTCAATTCTTCCTCTTCTCGTTTCATTTCGATATAATCCCTGATAACTTCACCAAGCCCTCTTATCTCAGCAGGTAAATCAACCTCCAACTCAGCCACCTCCCGTTATTTCTTTTATGTAGAGGTCAACCACATGAGGCTCATATCCGATATCATAGAGCATGCTTCTTGCTTCTTGCTCATCAATAAGCTTGTTTTTGAACCATCTAAGTATGTCGCTCTTACTCGGCTTTTTCGGTCTAAGATATTCAGGTAGAGGTTCTTCAGCACCAAGACCCAATCTCAACTTAAGTAAAGCCAACTCTTGCTTAATTTTTTCCTCTGGTATGCCATAAGTCTTGGCTAATTCAATAAATTTAGTGTCATCGATTCGCTTTCTCTGCCATGCAGTTCTCAAGGCAGACAATACATCTTTGGCAAACTCATAGTCTCTCTTTAGTCTTGCGTATATTTTGATTCTTTCAATTTGAGCATCCGAGTAACCGAGTTGTTTAAGCTCTTGAGTCAACTCCACTTCAGTAATCAGACCATCCGCAAATCTAGCAACAACAACACTTCTGCCAAATTCTCTGGTCTTTTCCTCTGGGTTCTCTCTGCCAACTTCTTTCATTCTGGCAATCTCCGCATAATAAATAGCATCCAATACCTCTGGCACTCTGATTATTTCAGCTAGCTTTGCTCTGAGCTGTTCCTGTGTAATTTGTCCCAACCTAAACTGCCATCTGACAGCTGCAAGTTGCGCCTCAATAATTTCTTTGGTTCTTCTGAAGTTTGCCGCTCTGACTAAGAAGTTTATCTCGTCATCGATATAGCGGATTTCCTTAAGTATTTGCCTTAGCTGTGTCTCATCACACCAGCCCATCTCATACAATGCCGTTATGGCTGACTTTACCGCAGTTCTCTCATCCAATAAGAGATTCCAATATTCACCTTCATAGACTTTGTCAAGCCAATCCTTATGGTAACCTCTCCAGCTGATTATTTTTTTAAATTCCTCTTTTGTGATTATACCCCAACGGAGCATCCACCTTGCATCGAGCTTGTCAGGTAGCTTGTAAATAAGTGCATTCACAATGTCAACATCGCTTTTCTTAATACCTGGTCTTGGAGTTGGTTTGTAATCATGCCACACAATATACTTTCTGAATTCATCAAGACTGATAATACCTCTGAAGTATGCCTCTTGTAGTTGCTCAAAACTCGGTAACCTCCAATGAGCCTCCCAATAAGCTCTACACCAAAGCTCATCGTAACCATGTTTTTTCATAGCCTCAGCAAATTGTTTCGGTGCTTTGGGTAGCTTCTCAAGTGGGAAACACTCTTTAACCACGAATTGAACCAAATCAGAGGGGGAAGGGTATGCTTTTGTCAATTCAACAAAACCTTCCTCATACTTATCGCCAAATCCATGTTTACGCACAACCTCTCTGAATTCTTCCTCAGATAACACACCTCTCCATAACATCTCCCTCGCTTCGGTAATGGTTGGGATTTCTGGCGTGAATTTAGATTTGTAGAATTGCTTAAGAGGGGTTGCTAGACCTACACCTAAGGCAGTTCCTATTACTATTCCTGTAAATTGTTCGGGGGAAATAAGCTTGTTCACGAAAGTACCTAACTCACCTACCTCAATACCCGTTGCCATAACTTTTGTGCCTAAAGCAGATACTAGAGAAGTCGTGGCTAAACCATACGAGGCAAAGGATGTATAGAGAGTAAGTGTCGGGCTTATATCCCCTTTCTTCAGAGCATCAACTGCAACATCTAGTAAGGAGAAGATGTTGCCCACCATAGAAGTAAAGATGTTGAGGATATGTTTTCTAAACCAATCCAGAGCTGTGTGAATAATAAAGACTGCAGTATTCTTGAGTGCAACAAGACCTTCCCACACTCTAGAAGTACCCATTTTGATAACATCCCAGAGGAATGAAACCGCAGATTGGAATGCACTACTTATTGCTTGAGGCAGAGCAGCTACTTGTTGACTAAGAGCTTCAAATTTACCACTTACCTTCGCAACAATATCAAGCCATGCGGTCTTTATAACATAGAAATTATCTCTTGCCCTTTCCCATGCCCAAGTAGTTACTTTACCTATCTCGCTTAACCATTCAACAATATGCCAACCCCATCTTTCTACCAGAGGATAGATGTAAGAAGAGTAAAGGTTATAGATCCATGTATAGACTATGCTAATTGCACTTCTGGCGTTGTTGTACACTATACGAGGGAGATCAGATACCCATTGCCAGATCCAACCCACATATCTATATATGAGCTGGACATGAGAAAGAGTAGTGTCCCAAATCCACCTGTAGTATTCGAAAATCCATTGTATGCTTGGACGGAAAACATACCACCATAAGCTCTCTAGGTGAGACTTGGTTTGCCTAGTTACCCAATCTGCTGCTTGCCATAAAGGATCTGTCCATCCATGAAATTCCTGAATAGTACCCTCCCAATAAGCGATAATCTCATAACGCAGATAGTATTCTGGTCTCGGGTCTCTGATAAAGAACTTCTTATGGAATTGTTCTGCAAAGATTCTGTGAGCTAGATAGACATACTTCCTTCTGGCCTCTTCGGGTGTTAGATATGAAAAGTCTCTAATCTGCATACCCCTAAAGCTTTATTTCTTTTCCAATAAATCGTAGTCTCTCCTCCTCGTTTGCTCTTATGTAATGAGCAATAATTTTCTCTTGTTCTCCAGGGTTCTTATCCTTGAGCTCTTCATAAGGAATTGTTACTATTCTAACCCTACCAGCTGAATCTTGGTATGTTACTATGACATCATACTTGCCCGCTCTTCCTGGCTCTGCACTAGGCACTTTTGCCACATCAATAATTTTGACAGTTGTAGTTCCTCCAGATGCAACAGGGTCCTCACCCATCGAGACTCACCTCTCTTTCTCCTATTTTTCTAAAAATATAAACTTTGGCTTTTTTAATAGCTTTGCTCTTCATGAGTTGTTTTGCATAGTCAATAACTTGCTCAATAGTCAGTTCATAAGGGTGAGAATCCATACCTCTCCTCTTTCTGCCCAATATATCTTCTCCTACCACAAACCACAGAGTTGTTCCGTCTTCCACTATCATCTTTCAGATTTAATTGTCATGTGGCAAAAGTAGTATATATATATTCACTCACACCACATGCCTCGGTAAAAAAAGTAAAAAAGAGGAGAGGGGTTTGGCGTTCACTTCTACGGCAGTCCTTCTGGCAGGTTTTCTTTCAGTTGCTTAACTGCACTAGTCAACTCATCCGTTATTTCTAGAATTGTTTGTGCCAGCTTTTGGAGGTCAGCATCCTTAGGGAATCTCCTTGCCACTTCTATCTGTGCAGATTCATAAAGTTTACCAGCCCAAAAGTGCACATAGAAGACATCTCTGGCATCGTCCACTCTAACTTCCACGCCGTTTCTGTAAAATCTTATGTAAAGATCACAGACCGTTGCTAGCTCAATCCCTGGGTCTTCATTCAATAAATGGTAGAGGAGGACTTGTTGAGCTCTATCCATCCGTCTCGCCTCCTTTAAGGGTTACATAACTTTTCTTCGAAACATTTATCACAAAGCCACACTTCATACTCGCCGAATGCTGTTATTTTCTTTGTTGCCTTCCTCTTCCTACATATCTCGCAGAGTTTCTCTTTCTTCATGGCTATCACCCGATTATCAAATCGAGAGGGTTAAACGGTTTGTCCAATATTTTGTCAAAATCTAAAGGTCTTCTGCAGTCTCTGATTCGCCATTGATAAGAATACTTGCCTTTTTGGTTAGGATCAGGGATGAGTTCGTGCTTTATTTTGTAATCAACGTGCCTTTGGAGTGTGCTGGCAAGAGTTGCGTCTTCTTTCTCACCTTTATAGTCATTCTGGAAGAGAGCAGTTGTATGAGCAATGGCAAAGGCATAGCTTGCCTTTTTCTGCCTGAGTTTTTGCTGAATCAGGAGGAGAACTTGAGTGAGCAATTGTCGGGCTTTGTTGCGTGCTTCTAGTTCTTCATCGCCCCACATTATGAAAATGTCTCTGATGGCTGTTATTGAGTCAATGACTATCACGCTGGCGCTATTTAAATCCTTCACTTTGTTCCTGAGATCCCAGGGCGAATATAAGATTGTAGGCTTGTCGTTGAGGAATTGGGACATAGCTTCTAGCTGTTTGTCTTTAATGTTTGGATCAATGGCGAAGTATGCAGCTGGTTTCTTTGTTCTCTTGGCTATTTCACCAGCTAGCCATGCCATTATGCTGCTTTTGCCTGTGAAAGGCCTGCCGTATAGCAATACTAAGCTACCTTTCAAGTCATCCAGCGATATAGGGGGATTCTTCATTTCTTTCTTCTGCATGCTTAATCACCTCCTCTCTTTTTTGTAATTCAGGAACTAAGGCGTTTACAATCGAGTAGATTGCTTGAAGAGTTGCTACTAGTAGCTCAATTGGAGTTAACCCACCTTTCACAGTAACCCAGGTTTTCTGTCCTCTGACAACCGCTATGAGCTCGAAGTCTTCTTTTTCGAGGATATCTCTGATAAGGTTCTTTAGTTCTTGCTTTGCTCTCTTCCCCTCATAGTAAAGAGTTTTATTCTTGTTCATCCCCTAAACACCCCTCTTCCTCCTCTTCATGCTCTATTTTCTCAAAAAATTTGAACACTAAGTATTCCTCGCCCTTTTCATCTCCCGATAATAGGACTCTGGGTATTAGGCCAAAAGTTTCTGGAATATCTATTGCAATGTCACATGCATCTTTTAGCTCTTGCACAATACCCCGAATCTTTTTCATTAGCTGTATCTCGTTTGATTGTAAGTCCATGAGCACTTTATCAGCCTGTGTCATCTCCACAGCTTTCGGTAGTATTTCCTTCCAACCTTTTCTACAAAGGTCAAAGACATACGCTACATTCATGTTAAACCCCCCTTGCATGAAGTTCTAAAATTAATTTGCCGTCTTTCACTTGCATTTTGATGTAATCACTCTCTTGCCAGCCGAGCTCTTCGATAATTGCTGGTGGTATGGTGATTCGGTAGGTTCTCTCTTCCACTTCCTTGTATTCATTACCTTCTTTCACAACGCGTTTTCTTCTAGCACAACCCAACTGCCTAACGCAGATTACAGCTCCCATCTGTCCACACCTCCATTAATTTTCTCCTTTTATATTTTGTATAGCATCGCTAGAGCACTTTGGGCAAACAAGGATAGTTTCAAACAAGATTCTCGGCTCTGGTGTTTTCTTGAGGGTTAGCAAGCAGGTTAGCTTTGGCGTTTTGAACACGAACCCACAGTTTTGGCACTTATACATGGCAAACACCCCGTAAGGATTATAGGGTGTAAGGGGTATATAAAGGTTTCGCACCCCCACACGGTGGCAACCGTCACAATCCCACTAAAAAAAATACTATCAAATATTATAATATATCATAAAGGATTGGCGTTTTTTCCTGCCTTTTTTGACCCAAAAGAAGGAAGGAGAGAGGAGCTAAAAAAATGCCATTGAGCTATTTGCATTTTTTTCAGCCCGTATCTGCCTTTTTGAAAACGACCTCTCTTCCTCTCTTTTCCTTTATCAATGCACCTTCTTTCACTAATGCCTTTAACGCCTTATCAATGGTGCCTTTACTTGCTTTATACCTAAGAGCTTCTAGGATTTCCTGTCTTCTCATTTCTCTTCCTGCCTCTTCGAATAAATTCTTTATTGCTTTCTTGATTTTATCAACGAGATGCTCAACTTCACTTACAACACGAGCCAGCAGAAATTCTGCCTTTTCATCATCGTGCAGGGGTGCACGGCTCAACGTCAACAACAACAACAATAATCAAATAATATAATATATAATATAGACTGAGTCGTCATCTCCTGGCTGATTTTTCAAAAATAAGGAAAATACGAGGAGAAAAGAAGGCAGGAGAAAACGACTCAGTGGGTATTGAGCGATTTTCCTGCCTTCTTATATACGACTTCCTTGCCCTTCTTTTCCTTTTCTAAGATTCCTGCTTTGACTAGAGCGTTTAAAGCCTCTTGCACAGTCCCCTCACTTGCCAATCTCTTCATCCTTTCCATGATTTCCTTTCTGGAGATTTCTTCTACCTCCGTTTCGAAAAGCTCTATAATCGCTTTTTTAACCTTCTCGACCTTGAACTCAGCCCGTTTTTCGAGTGCAATAAGTTTAAAAGTTAACTGTTCATTTGAGAAATCAGCCTCAAACACGATGCTCAGCTGAGATACTCCATCTCTGTTCTTCAATATGTCAATAGCATACCTCCCTGCAATCTCTGTCTCTCTAAGCCTAAATACTTGGTCTGGTAGGTTTCTCAAGGCAGAACTCCCTCTCAACTCATCTAAAGGGTCAGTTATCGCTCCGTAGGATTTCCTAGCATGATGTATAATTAAGATATATACATTATATTGCTCAGCAATGTCAAGAAGCTTCCTGAGCACTTCCGTTACTTCTCTTTCGTCATTCTCATCTACTGCACCCTTGATAAAGCTCCAGTTGTCGAGTATAACCATAGCATACTCTCCTTTGCTGAGTAAATACTTTAAGAAGTTTATCCATCGCTCCTCGTCAGCTCTAAAACCAGCTCTTGTGATAATCTCTATTTGAACCCCTTGGATGCTGTGAAGGCTTAATTTTTTCAATCTCTCGCTGAGATTCGCTTCTTTGTCCTCTTCAGCTATATAAAGAACTTTACTTCCCTTACATGGAAAAGTAAAGAATTCCTCGGCATGACTTACACATTTAGCTAAGAAAAGCCCTAGCCATGTTTTTCCAATTCCAGCTTGCCCAAATAGAAACCCCAAGCTTCCTTTTGGTGCTAATCCTTCAATAACCCAATCTCTCTTGATTTCTTTGCTTGCAAGCTCAAGAGCTGTTTGTATCTTTGGCAGACCCTCAGGAAATTGTTCCTTTAGCTTCTCTTCCATTTCCTTGCGTATCTTTTCCCTTACTGCTTGCTTTAGTTTCTCAGGATCGCTAAGCAACTCCGCAAATTCCTTGCCTATCTCCTCTTTGATTTTCTCGACGTCTGTCATTGTTGCACCTCCAGCTTCTTCCTCAGAACTAGATTTTTAATTGCTTCCTTGAGTAGATCCTCTTTCTTTGTCAGCTCCCAGAGTAACTCTTGAAAACTCCGCTTATTCTCTGCCCACTCGAAGATTTCTCTATACTTCTCCCTGATTTCATCTAGAGAACGAGATTGACTGTGCAAGAGTTCACTTATACTTCTTGCTATCCATTCATCTTCATCAAAAGATTTATATACACCTTTAGACCTAAACCTATCCAATGCCATCTTTCTCACCTCCCTCCATGTGAACTTTCAATATTCTCTTTCTTTCACCTACCTAAAATACTTTGACAATGCCTCGAAAATTCTTTTCCATATGGAAAAAAATTAAAACACTAGATTATAGAAGCATAGCTAAAATCAGGCCCAAGAACAACCCCGCTCCGTATTCTCTCAACTCTTCGAAGGCATGATCCCCAATATACCACTCTTCATCTAGCTCATAGAGAACGAATGTCAGGAAGAAAATCAGAGGCAAAATAGGGTGCACTCTGACAGCAATCACCGTAGCAATGCCAAATAATACATGGAACACCCAACCATAGCGCTTTATCAGCCTTTCTGGTTTAAGTTGCTTTCTAATCTTCTTACCCTTTGACATAGTTGCTCCACCTTACCTTCGAGCTTGCCGAGTTTATACCATATTGTTGCTCCCTGTGCTGCAATCGATATGAGCACCACAACTACCTCGCCATCCATAGTCTCACCCCGATGTGTTCAGCTTATGCTTGAAAGTTTATCTTTACCAAGTAGTCTGTGTTTGCACCAGCACTTGTGCTCTTGAGGTAAACCTTGAGTTTGTAATAGTTGTCGGGGATTCTCTCAATATGCTCACTACCTGCAGTAAGTGAACCGCTGGCTATTTCAACATCATCCTCGTTGAGGTCATCTAAGTCGCCAACAATTCTATAATCTAGGCTGTTAGAGTCGCCTGTGTTCTTAATCAGCACTAACTTATTCACGAAGTCTCCACAATACTCATCGATAATGGTTGCCCAATCATCAGTAGTTGTGCCTTCCTTCTTGTCCGTTTTTATCTTTCTGCCAACTATCCAAGTCATTTTTCACATATACCAAAACCTTATACTACCTATTTGAATTGGGTAGTAGAGGTTCTCTTTTCCGCAATGTGGGCATTTAATTTTTGTTATACTAGCGTCTCGCTCAAATGTCCTACCGCAATATTTGCATTTGGACTTGACTTTCAACGCCATGTGTATGCACCTTCCTTCACCAAACCGAAGAATTGAACCCTGCCCACCGCATAGTCATTACCGATGTTTTTCACCTTTATTCGAACTGTCATGGGGTTATCCAAGCCAACAATATCTGATTTTGTCACTCCTATCGGTGAAACAGTTAATGCTGACTCAGCTGGGTAGAATGTAGATATGGTAAAAGTGCCACCTATCTCTGCAATAATGATTTCAATTTGCACAGGCTGATTAAAGTCACAAAACATTCCCTTAACTAGCAAGTCATAGCCTTGTGGTATATATGCATAGTCATCTCCCGTTACAGGGTTTACTAAGTAATCTTCCTCATTTGGTGCAAGTGGTAATCTTGCCGTAGGTATAAGCGGTGATGGACTCTCCAAACAAGTGAGTGTGCCCCACAATATTGACTCATTCGGGTCTAACGCATAACCCCAAATTTGTTTGCTCTTAAATACCTCATGTGTGAAGTCGGGTCTTTCACCCGTAATCATCATACCTCACCATTAAATTTCTATGAAACCCAACGCTCTCATAAAAGCTCTTCGGCTTGCCTCACTAATAGCATAAGCCAACTCTGGCAAGGGTTTAACACTCACATAGAACCTCACAATAATGGTGTGTTTGTATGATGTTGCCGAGCTCCAACCCTTAACTCTGAGTGTAACTTCCCTCTCTGGTAGTGGCCAATGGATGTCATCGGCAATCTCTTCACCATCACCTCTTGCCCAGCTTCCCTCAGGTCTCGGTGAGAGTTGCTTAGGCCCATAAAATACCGCTACTCGGGTTGTGCCAGCACATCCAGACGGAAAACAAAACTCGATCCTCTCCAATAAAGCACCCTCTATGTCTATCGTTTGCTCTACAGGGTTGTTCTCGGGTGTGTTTGGGGGCACTTCCAACTCCAACCAATAAAGGCTCATTTTTCACCGAGAGGAGCGTATTTCATGAGCAACTATATTAAGATCATATCCTCTTATTTTTCTTCTGGGGGCTATATAGAGAGCCTGAATCTTCTTGAGGCTCAGTATTCCATCATAGATGCGAACATCAGCAACAATGCCTTTGTAATATTCATAGAGAAGCTTACCTAAATATATCTTGGATGCAGACCATTTGTTAGCATGGGTGTATATGTCATCTCTGTCAAGCACTCCGTTTATATAGATCTGAAATCGCTTTGTTGTGAGATCTCCTGTTACTACTATGAAATACCATCTATTTTTGTAGATTTTGGTATTTGAGAGAAAAGCATAACCACTATCCCCCCAATAGATCATAAATTTACCCTCTTGCCAATTGCTGTGATCACCGAGCCTCACAACAAGGAGATCTTCATCACTGCCATCATTACTCATCACATCATCCTCCTTATTTTCCTCATACCTGTATGCCCAGAAAGATAGAGTAAATTTATCATATTGCCCCAGGCCCCACTCAGGAATCTCTACAAAATCGTCTACACCATCGAATTGTAATCCTCTCCCCCCTATTGCCTTTACCCTAGTTGCTCCATAGATTGTACCATGATGCTCATAGATACTTTGGTCTGCCGCAAGTTTTCCTCCTGGCTCTCCAAACTGCAAAGCTAACACACAGGAGCTGTCAAGTTTGGGATTCAGAGTCATTGTTCCCTTAAGAAAAATTATTGAAAAGCAGGAATAATAAAAGTTATTCTAGTTCACCTCTTATAAGCACATAAGCTTCTCTCACCTGCGTTTCATTGTTGTTTTTGTATCTTATAATAACACGCTCTCCCGAGGAAATGTCTTCGATAAACTCATCTTCTATGACTTCTGCATCTCCCTGATAAGCTCCTCGATAAGGTGCAATTTGTTTGATGCCTCTCTTTATGGTAACCTCTAGTTCGCCATTAGTGCCATAAGGAAAAGAAACTCTTACGCTCTTGGTTACAAACTTTCTGGCTTCCTCAACCTCATACACCGTAACCTCATTCTCCTCTGAAGGGTCAGCTACTATATGGTAAGCGATTGAGATTTTCTTGGGCATCTATTTCCCCCCTTAGCTTATACCTAAGACCAATCTTAAGACTATTGAGCAAAATGTCTGTGTTGCCCCTGCAGTTGCAGAGGCTGTGGTTACATTTATTCTACCACAAAGAACCTTGCCTGTGAGTGTTTTAAGTGTATCGGCTATGTTGTTTGAAATTTTTGAGCCACCTTCTCCCTCAAAGCTCACAGAAGTAACCACAGCACCATCGCTCTCATTGTATAGCTCAACATCTACCTTTGCATCTGTGGCACTTGGTGCATCAGCTCTTGCCTCTAAATATGCCTCTTTGAGGTGCTTGACCATCTCAGAGGTGAGTGTAAAGCTACCCGTTCTCTCTTTCACGCCTGTGCTATCGATAGCAACAGACACGCTCTTAGCCAATAAGTGAATAGGTATGGCAATTTGTATGGTGTTCTCTACCAAATCATTGGCCTCAACACTTTGTTTTCCAATCTGGTGTCTCCTTATTATAGCTGGCATGCTTCACCCCCCTACTCATACTCGAATACAATGTCTATGTTAACTGAGTCCGTTCTATTGTTTTCGATTTTGAAGTATATCTCTGAGCCTTTAGTTACTCTTATGTTTGGTTTGTAGCAATACTCGGGGTCGCTCCCAATAGCTGAGCCAGGCACATAGTCTTTGGTGTATGGCACTCCACCAACACTTATGTATACTTTCACATTGCTAAGGCTCTTGTCATCCCTCTCGATAAGCATGACTTTCTTTATGGTGATGTCTTTATTGGGACTCCACTTTTTCTCTGCACTACTACCACTCGATATTGTTCCTGTGTTTAGGGTTTTGAATTCGGTGGGCATCTTTTATGCACCTCCTCACTATTTCTTAGTCTTTGAGTATCTTACTACTGCGTATATTGTGCATGTCATATCGTTTGTTGAATCAGCTGGTATAGCACTCCCTGAAACATTGACTGCCTTTATGCTCAATGTGTAGTCTCCTGGCACTTCAATAGGGTTGCCCTCAAGGGTGAAAACCTCCTCCTCTCCACCAGCAGCAGGTGGGTTAGGTGTTGCCATTATGTCGATACCTTTAGGCCCTGGTTCACTTGTCAATATGTCCAATGGTCTTCCCTCTAAGAAGAACCTCAGTCCAATCATACCCTCAGTAATGGTTGTGCCTGCGTTTGCTACTCCAGCCATGAATATGTTGTCGAAGGTATATTGTTCAACAGTCTTGGGTGTCAAACTGTAAACCTCTGTCTCTGTATCAGCTGCCCAATTAGTTCCAGCCTCAGCTAAAGTAGCTGTGCCCGTTACATAAGTCATGTAGTTTTTCCCTTGCTCATTGAATCTAGCTGCATACTGTGCTGGGAGTACTTCTCCACCCGCTAGCTTTCCAATAAGACCAATAGCTCTTATTCTTGCCCCAGATGGCCCTTCTACCTCAAAAGTTTTCTTGGGTGGTATCACATAGTATAAGTCCTTCAAATCAAGTGGCCCTAAGAGGTTACTCTCAGTTTTCTGTGTAGGAGCAACTCTATTCACAATAGGCCCTGTCTTTACACCATCAATAACCAGCCTTGTATCGCTTGAGGCATTTGTCCCAATCTTTTTTATCACATAGAATGTATCTGCTGGCATCTCGTAGGTTGTACCCTGTGTGAAGGTTTTGTTTAGCTTAAAGTATTCAACCATCCTTATCACCCCTCAATAAATTTTTATAAGAGGGGTTATCCACCCCTCCACTTGCCTTTGAGTGCTTTCAATCCTCTTAGGTTCTCTAACATTCTTTCTTCTCTGTCTTTATCAGTAACATCAGCCATTTGGTCAATTTTAGCTAGGTGGTCTAAAAGTAGTGGCTGGAATGCTTTAATGAATCTGTCAACTTTGGCCTCTCTCTTGGTTACACCTTCAACGAGTCTCCCAGCACCAATATTCTCAGCGTATGCATACCACTCTTGCATGCTGGTTGTCTGTAAAGCTTTCTTTCTTAGTTCTTTCTCGATAGCTTCCTTAATTTTGGTAGCCCACTTTTTCTCTGCGGCTATCCCTGCCTCAATAGGGTCTTTCTTCGGGTTCTTGATTCCAATTCTATAATTGGTTTCACCAACAGACTTTAAAGTCTCAAGTTGCTTTTTCTTCCATTCATCAGGTGGCAAAACTCTTTGCACATTGACCATCTTTATCACCTCGCATTTCTCCTCGATATTCAAAAACTATATATAAGGTTAACTAATAGATATGTAAAGTCATAACTACATATGAGGTGAGCCAAATGCCTGTCATACAAGTCTACCTCCCAGAGCGAGTCTATCTATTTCTCCTAAGAGAGGCAGACCGCCTCAATATGACAATCGGCAAATACATAAAAGAGGTTTTAACAAATTATGTAGATCAGCTGTCAAGTGGTCAAAATACCTCTGAGCAAGCTTTAAATCTTAACAATAAAGAGGAGGGGACATATTATCATGGCTAGGCAATACCGCATAGTTCATGAAGATTTCTTAGTTGAATGGCTCGGTATTACTTACCCTCCTGGCACATGGAGAACCAATGTTAGGCTGGGTCGCATAAGACAACCCGCTCCTCATGAACTGCCCCCCGCAGAGAGAAGGCTTTTAAGAGGCGCTTTCGGTGCTCAAGCCGACGCAATAGTTCTTCTGCCAGATGAGGTCCATATTATAGAAGCTATGGTAAGGCACGAGCCAGGTGCTCTTGAAGACCTCATAAAATACAAACTCCTCTTTAAAGAAACTGAAGAGTTCCGCTCACATTGGAACAAACCAATAAGACTCATACTGTTGACACCGCTAAAGCTCGGTTTCTATGAAAAGCTCGCCAACTACTTAGGCATCGAGGTGGCATATTATAGGCCCGCATGGATACAAGAATACTTAAACACATACCCGCCTAGATTTCGCAGAGGTCGCTTATATAGTGTAGAGTGGCCATCTGAGCACAAATAATAATACATAAGACACCCTCCCGCCAGATAGTATACC
>Ga0116200_10000298_pt1 | contig 15261 bp, 22 predicted proteins | sample Mar14436cmmetaG_FD_94478 | JGI IMG/M metagenome (GOLD analysis project Ga0116200, IMG submission 94478) | Marine hydrothermal vent microbial communities from Guaymas Basin, Gulf of California to study Microbial Dark Matter (Phase II) - Marker... ... | reverse complement strand
GTCTGGGGCTGTGGGCAAGGTTCGTCTGCACCAATTACGAAGAGGGCTGCATCCATTACGGCGGCACCGGATAACATAGTAGTCATTAAGATCTCATGGCCGGGTGCGTCTACAAAACTCACTTTTCTCAGGAATTCTGTTCGAGAGCCGCAGAGGGGGCATATAGGTTGTGTGGTGTAACATGTGGGAGGAGGGTGATTGGGACACTTATAGAAGGAGGCATTAGCATATCCAAGTTTTATTGTGATGCCTCTCCGAAGCTCCTCACTATGTCTACTAGCCCAGATACCTGTTAATGCCTCCACCAAAGTTGTTTTACCATGGTCTACATGTCCTAAGGTACCGATGTTGATCTCTGGTTGCACAGCTTTCCCTTTCTCCGTTGGAGTTCACCCCTCCTTAATAACGAGATTAATCTGATAGATATCTTCAGTTATGACTTCTCCTCTCACAGTTACCCTCTTTCTCTCTCCCTTCTCCACCTTCCTCAGACCTACTCCCTTAGATAACAGAACCTTTCTCTTCACCCCCCCATGAATACCTTTTATCATGGGAAAGCCGGAGCGGTCGGATCCCCCTGTTATAATTAGTCGTTTCCCCTTTAGGCCAAGGAGAGAGCCTTCTATCTCATCACCTATTTTGAGGTTGAGTAGAGGTCTTGCTTCATCCCCTTTTAGCTCTACGGTCTTTGCAGTCCCTGTTTTAGGATCTGAAATCACGCATTTGAATTCTGGCATATCATACCTTTACAGCTATGCATGAGATAAATATTTACCTCGAGAAGATTAGTATCCCCAGAACCTTCTTCCCTTCCTCTTGAGCTCGATAAGAAGGTCCAGAGCTTTAAGCTCATCCTCCGAAAGCATATCCCTAAATTTAGACAGAAGTATCCGAACATGCGACTCTGGGACATCTACATAGAAGACATCCCCCTCGTGCATATTTCTCCCTATCACACCCCTGTCTATAGAGACTGCTATCTCCATATCTTTAGACGCCGTAGGAATGGCTTTACCTTTATCTTGTATCTGCAGTATACTACCTATCGGCTTCCCATCATCTGCGCGGATGAGACGTACACCGGGAGCTATCTGACCATACTCCACACGAAAACCTGCTATGGCAGGTTTGCTTCGTCTGAAGACGTATCCTGGGAGGAGACGGATCACACCTGGATGAATTAATTTAGAAAGCTCTTCTTCAACCCTCTCCCTCCTGACGCTCTCAGACCATTCTATGAACTCGTCTAAAAGACGATAAATCACATTACCCTGGAATATCGGGATGTTAAACTCTCGGGCAAGCAACTCAGCATCAGGAAGAACTCTCACATTGAAGGCTAGAATAGCTCTCAGAGATAATTCTTCGGAGGAGACGGAGGCTTCCGTCACATCACGCTTAGATACATCTCCTACATCAGCCAGCCTTACAGGATACTCTCTGCGTCTCAAGGCGTTTATTATCGCCTCAAGAGAGCCGAGCGTGTCGGCCTTAACTACGAGACCAGCACTTTCGGTATGTATTCTGAGGGAGCTCACTTCAGAGGATACTTTACCTATTACCTCTTCGAGGGAAATATCTTCTGAGACGGCGTAGAGTGGAGCACCAGCAAGGGCTTCATCCAAGTTGGGAGCTGCAATCTTCACTCCTGCTGCAGCAGAAACCTCATCTATTCTCTTAAACTTCTCTCGGGGGTCTCTCATCTCATCGAGAGGTTTTGGAATGAGAAGAGCTTTAATATGTGTGACGATGGGGCCATTTAAACCCCCAATAACAATTTCGTCGTTTTTATGAAGGACACCATCATATATAATGGTATTGATTGTAGTTCCGAGACCTTCCTCTTCAACTACCTCTAACACCACACCTTTCGCAGGCCCCTCAGAGACCCTAAGGTTCTCTGAGAGATATTGCTGAACCAAACCTATTAATACTGCAAGAAGCTCAGGAATGCCTTCCCCTGTCTTGGCACTTACTGGTACAACTGCAACAATTCTTCTGAAATCGGAGATATTGTCAAACCTATCAGCCCGGAACCCCAAATTGGAAAGCTGACCTATCGTTCTATACATGTGTTCATCAAGCCGTTTCTTCACATCTCTCGATTGTTTGGAGATACTATCGAGAAAACAAGCATCAGGATGAGGTCTCCATCCGGGTATTAAATCTATCTTGTTCAGCGCAATTATGAAGGGAGTCTTCCTCTCCTTCAGAATCTCGAGAGATTCGATAGTTTGAGGCTCTACACCACTTATTACATCTATTACAAGGATGGCTATGTCAGCTATCGACCCCCCTCTCCGTCTTAGGTTCATGAATAACTCATGACCAGGAGTGTCGATAACCAGAATACCGGGAACTTTGACCTCAAGCTTGATGTGCTTCATTAAAGGCTTACATACCGAAACTAATGTATCTAAGGGGAGGAAGCTGGCGCCCACATGCTGGGTTTAGGAGAGGCTACTCATATCCCCCCAGCTTCCCGTTGTGCGACAGCAGTCCCTCTTATTTTGTCAAGTAAAGTGGTCTTTCCATGATCCACGTGCCCTAATACAACTAGGATAGGTTGACGTATTCTCAATTATCAACACCTGAAAATGAGGAGGGATAGGATGAATTTAAAGGTCATGTAAGATATGCAGCTTCTGATGGCCGGACATAGGATGTTAGTTCAGATTCCTTGAAGAATATATTAATCTCTTTCTCTGCCGACTCTATAGAATCAGATGCATGTGCAATATTTTTTCTATTGGATATTGCATAATCTGCTCTTATACTTCCGGCCTGAGCATCCAGCGGATTAGTGGAACCAAGCATTTGGCGCATAGCTGAAACTGCAGACGGACCTTCCACGACTATGGCTACAACAGGGCCACTCATCATGAACCTTAGGAGTGGCTCATAGAAAGGTTTATTTCTATGCTCTTCATAGAGTTTTTCCGCAGTTGATCTATCCATCTTCAGGAGTTTTAAGCCAATTATTGAAAAACCTCTCTCCTCAATTCTGGAGATAACCTTTCCGATAAGACCTCTCATTACACAATCAGGCTTCAAAAGCACAAGAGTCCTCTCAACTTTTAGAGGCATTTTTCACCGCCCATTTATACTTCCTTCGATCTCTACCGAGCTTAAGCATATTTTTCCGACACTTTGAACTGCAGAACCACAGCAGGGAGCCATCATTCTTCACATACAAAACACCAAAACCTTGATCGAATTCACGGCCACAGAAGACACACCTATGTTTTACAGGCATAACGAGATACCTCCTCAGTGGCCACCTATTCTTGCTTCTCTTTCCGTCTCCCTTAATGCAAGAAGGTCGCCAACCCTCACTGGACCTCTCACGTTCCTCAGGATAACCCTGCCCTTATCTTTCCCTTCCAATATACGGACCCTTACTTGAATAACCTCTCCAGTCACACCTGCACGCCCTATGACCTCGACTACCTCTGCAGCATAGGATTCATCCTCTGAACTCATTTTATCCGCTTCCCTCCATCAATGTCTTAACCTTAGCAGCGATATCTTCAACCATTTTTTCGGCGTTTCCAGGCTCGACTATGCAGACAGAGGCAGCAGCAACCTCCAACCCAGCATAATTTCCTAATGCTTTCTTATCTGGCACCACCACATAGGGTATTCCACGATCTTTACATAGGAGAGGGAGGTGTAGAACTATTTCGATCGGTTCTACATTCTCAGCAATATACACCAATTTTGCAATACCTCTCTCCACAGCCTTGGTTGTCTCATTTGTCCCTCTTTTGACTTTACCTGTCTCAACGGCTATTCTCAGCGCCTCATAAGCCGCCTCAACGAGCTCAGGCGGTGTTTCATAATGGGCAGTAGGCAGCTTCGGCATTATCTCACCTTCATGGTGAATATACTAACCAATATATAAAGAGTGATGTTTCAGCAGGGAAGATTGATGAATCATCTATGTGTAAAGAAGGCTCTCACAAGATTTGTGGACACATCATCTATTTTTATAAAACCAAAACGTACAAACTGCACAACATCGCCCCTTCCCGCGAACTTAGTTATATGCTTTTCACAATATCCTCTTGTGATTGAGGCATCAGGCATTATAACCTCCACCTCGATGAAATAGTCTTTGAGAACCCACTGAATGAAGGGAATACGCAATTTCTTCGACGACTTCACATCTCGCTCCACAGGATTGGAGACGAAATAACTGTCAACCTTTTTCAATGGTGCTATATTAAAAAGACCCATCAAACGGCACTCCCCATTCAATAAGAACCTTTGATCCCTTGAGGAGAGAAAGAATATTTTTTCACCACTATTCAGTTTATAAGTCTTGTATCCTCTATCCCTAAAAGTTGGGTGGAGTGGAAGATTAACTTCCATATCCCTTTCTAACATTATATGTACCTCGATTGGTTCTGGAACGAAGAAGAACCTATTTGCCTTTGAGTCTATGAGGGATCTGTTGAGACTTTCAATATTCTTCCAGTCCAGTGAGGCCTCTACAGGTTTTGTTCCGAGCTCTAATAGAACATTGACTATAGTTTGAGGGTGGAAACCTCTTCGTCTAAGGGACCTTATAGTTCCTAAACGTGGGTCATCCCAATTTAGATACTCACCCTTTTGCAGACCCTCTCTAATTTTACTCTTCGAGAGAATGAGGCCCTCCAGCTTAATTCTCCCCACATGTATCGCCTCAGGAGGTTTCCAATTGAAGTAATTAAAGAGATATGTCTGTCTGAGTTCGTTAGCTATATGTTCCTTACCTCTTATCACATGGGTTATCCTCATAAGGTGGTCATCTATTGCACAGCTCCAGTTGTAAAGGGGCCAGACGACGTATCGTCTGCCAGTCCGGGGATGAGGAGCTTTATCTATCCGTAAGGCCGGCCAATCACGCACAGAAACATTGGGATGTTTCAAATCAGTCTTAACTCTGAAAACTGCCTCACCCACGTCAAACTCTCCATTCAACATTTTCTCCCATAATTCCAAGTTTTTTTCAGGAGATTGGTCTCTGTGAGGACAGGGGACGCCAAACTTAACAAGCTCTCGGAAGTGCTCTCTGTCACAGGTGCAAATATAGCCATGCCCCAGTTCCAGAAGCTTCTTCGCATAATTGTAGTAAATTTCCAGCCTATCAGATTGGTAGTAGATCTCATCTGGATGAATGCCCAGCCAATTAAGGTCTTCCAGTATCCACTTATAAGCTTCAGGAATTGGAGGCTTCACGGAGGGAGAGGTGTCTTCGTAACGAAGCAGATAGGAGCCACCGTATTTTCTCTTAAAGGCTTCACATAGGACGGCAGGTCTTGCATTTCCGAGAGTGATTGCCCCATCTGGATTCGGAGCAAATCTGACCCTGACTGGGCCACTCCAGTTGGGCAATGGCTCCACGAGACGGTACTCCACAGCACACAAACTACAAAAATCTTAGTATATCCTCGTATGTATAAAGTTAGCTAATTCCATCAGTATAGTTCGAGAGGAAGATTCATCAAACTCTGAAAGAACAGCCTTCGCGTTCTCTATGTAGAATTTTGCCTTCTCCTTAGCATAGCTTATTGAGCCACACCTCTCTATGATCTTAACAGCTTCACGTAAATCTTCCTCTGAGGAAGGCTTACCAAAAACCCTATCAACTATGAGAGCATCCTTCCTACTCATATTTCTATATGCATGGAGAACTATTATAGTTGCTTTGCCATTTCTCAGGTCGCTTCCCACAGGCTTACCCGTCTTTTTGGGATCTCCCACCATACCAAGGATGTCATCAACTATCTGGAAAGCCATTCCGATCAAATAGCCGAAGGATGAGGCATTTTTCACCATCTTCCCATCCTCGGTGGCTGTGATGGCGCCACAGTAAGTGGATGCTTCGAAGAGGGCGGCAGTCTTCTTCGAGATCATCTCCAGATATATCTCTTCAGGAACATCCTTCTTGCCTTCCATTGTCATATCCATCCATGCACCCTCACATATCTGTATAGAGGCTTCAGAAAGTTTCTCCACAATTTTTGAGACTCTATTCGGAGGTAAGACACCTGCATAGGAGGAAATAAGATTCTTAAAGACGAAGGCAAAGAGGAGATCTCCGGAAAGAATTGCCGTAGGGACACCATACATTTTGTGTACAGTAGGTACACCATGTCGGAAATCATCTCTATCCATAATATCATCATGTATTAGAGTGAAGTTGTGAAGTAGCTCCAGAGACACGGCAGCAGGGAGGGCGATCTCCAAGGAGCCGCCCATTAGCTCACTTGTGGTAATAGCTAGAAAAGGTCTCAACCTCTTACCTCCAGATCTTATAATGTGTAAAGCTGCATCATACAGCTCTGTTCCCTTTGAGATCTTTTCTATCTCCTTATTCACAATCTTTCTTATTTGACTCAACCTATCTTGAAGAACCATTACTGCCTCCTCCCATACACCTCAGGATCTAAACCTCTACTTGCCATCCATTCTCTTATAAAGCCTGTCACCACCAGAGGTTTCCTACGAAGCTGAGATATGTCGGTGGCGCCCACTAGGAACATAGTGGAGCGTAGAAGCAGATGGAATCTTTGCATCCATTCTTTTACACCCTTAACGCCATCCGAGGCGGCTCGGAGCAGTGGGAGGGCTACACCTACTAACTTCGCACCCAGAGACATCGCCTTAGCAGCATCAATTCCTGTTCTCACACCCCCGGAGCATATGATCTCAAGCCGGGTGGAGAGGGATACCTCAATTAGGGACGCTACGGTTGGAATCCCCCAATCCCACAAGGAGAGACCCAAGTAGGCTTTCTCCTCATCTCCGGCATTACGGGCCCGATAGTATTCGACTGCTGCAAAACTAGTTCCACCCGCACCTCCAATATCTACATATTTAACACCTATCCTTTCCAAAGTTTCAGCAGCTTCTCGTGAGATACCTGCCCCAGTCTCCTTAAGTATTATTGGAACCTCTAAGTTATCTATTAGGTACTCTATTGCCTGCAGACCTCCAGCAGTGGTGGGTTCTCCCTCCCTCATTACAACCTCCTGCAGTTTATTTAGGTGAATAAATATGGCGTCTGCGTCAAGAAGGCTAACTGCCTCAAAGGCCATATCAGGATTCTTAGCCACTTGTGGAAGACCTATGTTCGAGATTACTGGAACGTCTGGAGCGTTTTCCCTAACCACTCTATAAGTGTCTCGCAGATCAGGGTTCTGTAGAGCTGCTCTCACACTTCCAACACCTATTGCAACCCTCATCTCCTCGGCGACTTTCGAGAGGATCCCATTGAATTTTTTAGCCTCTGGTGTTCCTCCCGTCATGGGGGATATCAGTAGAGGCATAGACAATTCATGACCCAGGAACTTGATAGAAGTAGATATTTCATTTAGATCTATATTGGATATAGAATCATGAATAAGATGAATGTTGCCAAAACCTGTAGAAATCTGCCTTGCAGAGACATCTCTCTCCAAGCATATTTTGAGATGTTCAATCTTCCTATTTTCTGTGACTGAACTATTACCATACAACCTTAGTTCCTAAAGTACAATCTCCCTTTAAAGCATTAAGCAAACGATTCTCCTTTAATCCATTAATTATCAAAATCTCGACACCATTCTTCGCAACGGGTTTTAGGTAAGACAATTTAGCATCCAAACCCCCAGTTACATCCATTGTAGAGGAGGGGAGAGAGGCAAGTTTTGGTGGTTTAGTAAAGGAGTAGAGGGAGATAACCTTACCATCCTCACCGATTACACCATCTTCACTTATACATAAGATCACACGTTGGACATTCAGGGAAGTTGCCAGAATAGTAACGAGGAGATCGCCAGAGGCAATAGTATATCCCGTGGATTTATCGAATACTACATCCCCCCGGAGTAGAGGAATGAAACCGAGACGAATAGCCTCTTCAATAAGAAGTAGATTGAGATAAAAGATGCCACTGTCGAGGGTTTCGAGATATGTGTAAGTGGGAAAGGGAACTACAGGTAAGTCGGAGAGATGCATATACCTCGAGATTAGTAATGTCAGATCATCCATCGCCTCCATCACATTACAAATCGCTATCCTGTCTTTTCCAGGTTTGGGAGGCATCAGAGAGAGACGATGAGCCTCATAATGTCCATAGGAGCCACCACCATGAATTATGACAAGTTCCCGGATGCCGCTTTCTGAAATCTCTTGCGAGAGCCTCTTGATACTTGTTATATTCGGCTTTAAGGGAAGATTCTTATATGTGACGACGCTTCCACCGAGCTTAATTAGAGTTAAACCTCTTGACATGACTTGACGCCACTGATAGATAGCGATAAGGAGTATACATTATATTTCCTTCGAAGAGAGTTCACAACCTTTAATTTATCCTCAGGCGGCAAAACTAGGGCAGCACCCCCTCCACCAGCACCAGTAAGTTTAGCACCTAATGCACCCTCTCTCATACTTCTATAGACTATCTCATCGAGCTCTTTTGAGGAGACACCTAAAATGCTGAGAAGGAGATGATTCAATAGAAGATAGAGACCTGCTTCCTTAGAAACAAAAGAACCCTTGATAATAATTTCTCTGAGTTCCTGTGTGATTCGGCCTATTGCACCCATACAAATATTAAACAGCTCAGGGTTTCTCCTTCTGAAGTCAGCTACCTTCGACACCATCAGCCCGGTATTACGTTCTATACCAGTATCCACTAGAATTATTGGGAAGGAATAGGATAGATCCAATTTCTTGGAACCTTCTGAGCGAGTGTACCAAATCACACCTCCATCCACCGCGATATACACGTCTACACCGCTTGGATTTTTGTGGATGATCTTCTCTCCAACCATAGCATAATCGATCAACTTTTCCCTCTGTATGGGCATATGTAATGCCTCCATCGTGGCATACGCTACCGCCACCGAGGCAGAGGCTGAGGAGCCCATGCCAGCACCGGGAGGTATTTCAGATTTTATAGAGATTGATAGACCATTCCTACTGTCAGCATCTTCGAGAATGGATTCAGCCACCTTTGCCATAGGATAGAGAGGATTACTCTCATTACTTACAGGCAATCTGAAGACATGAACACCATATTTGTCGGAGGATATCCTTATGGAGCGTTCTGGAAGAGGGATAACATTCGCCTTCACTCCAAGATTAACTGCAATTACTATTGCAGGATAACCATATACCACGGAGTGCTCACCAGAAATTATCACTTTTCCTGGAGCCCAGGCACAAGTCAACCTTCAGTTCACCTATAAAAGGCTACTGAGGCGTAACCTACCACAGCGGAATAATCACCAGTAACATCACCACTTGTATAGTATTTTAAGAGAACGGCTCTCTTTGCACCCAGCTTCTTGGCAGCTCGAAGAAGGGAGACAGTTGCCCCAAGGCCACAGAGGGATTCTAACTCCTCCGCTATGGAAAAAACCTTCTCTTCATTCATTTGAAGTATCGCCTCAAGGGTCTTTCTGTCATGCTCCTCTGCGATTTCCTGAGGCTTATAATGGCTCATATCGGAGGTGGCTAAGAGTAATATATTTGATTGGTCTACAGCCTCCGCTACAATATCACCAACATGGAGGGCGGTATCTAAGGTGAAGGTATACATGGTGATAGGCACGATCTTCAGATCTGGGCCATAAACATATGCCAAGAAGGGAAGTTGAACCTCTAAGGAGTGCTCTCTGAAATGCGCATCCGGGTTGTCCTCTATCTCCTTGGAGGATGATAGAATTTTGGAGACGAGTTCATCGTCAACATCCAACATTCCTAATGGTGTTTCCCATCTGGCATTCTTCATTGTAGCTACGACACCCCCTATACCATAGTGATTTGGTCCCATCATAACAACACTTTCGCGTGGGCCATGTTTCGCAGCCTCCACATATGCGTGTAGTGCAGCAGAACCTGAATAGACCCACCCAGCATGTGGCACAAGTATACCTACTAAATGTTCATTAGGGGTTTCAGATAGTATGGGAGTTCCTCCTGGGCCTAGGGGAGGTCTCGAAAGCTTCTCTATCATGGATTTAATCGAGTGAGGGGAGGAAGGGTACCATGAACCTGCATGTATCGCACGTCTAATGTACAACCTTTACAGGCCACCCTCCATTATAAGGGGTGCCTCAAAGGCGGAGTAAGATTCTGGAAGATCGCCATCAGGAGGAATTTCCCCTCTGACTCTTAATATTTCTCTAGCTAGAAGATAGAACAATACTGCGAGACTGCGTCTGCCTTTGTTATTTCCAGGGATTATGAGGTCAACATATGCACAGGAGTTATCAGTATCACATATGGCAACCACTGGAATACCCACTATCGACGCCTCAGTAATCGCCTTGTAATCAACTTTGGGGTCGGAGACGAGAACAACATCAGCTTCCCGATAATCCTTGTAATATGGATTTGACAACAACCCTGGAGGGAATCTCCCAACTATTGGAATACATCTAGTATACTCACAGAATTTCTTAACAGGCTGCATCCCAAACTCTTTGCCAGACACAACGAGCACCCTTTCAGGGGGGAACCTGGCAAGGAAACGTGAAGCAACCTTAATTCTCTCATTTATCTTTTCGAGATCAAGAAAACTTAAGCCATCCTGCCTTATAAACTTGATGAATTTACGCATCTCCTTTATTCGCACTTTTGTTCCTATTCTCACTCCAGTATTCCTGAGCTCTTCCAATGAAAGTAGAAGTTCGTCTTTGGATTTTGCTGATTCGTCTGACGACATTCCTTCAACACCACCTTCTCAATCTAAAAGTAAATCTCCTTATAACTATTCATGTGGAACCCTCACATAAGCCAGAAGCTCATCTATAAAATCAACATGTGTGAGAAACATCCGTCTGCAGCATATGCGTGTGACACCGAGGTCATCGAGCACCTCTCCTGGCGACTCACCCGCACTCACTCTACGTTTATACTCTTCCCATTTGTCGCCGATAAGTTTGCCACAGGTGAAACATCTGATAGGGATCATCATTCTACTATGAACACCTCATCTGTAGCTCTTTTGGAATCGCCTCCGGGCACCAGGACCACCGAATTTCTTAGGTTCCTTAAATCTTGCATCTCCAGTTAACATGTATCTGTCGAAATTCCGCAGTAGACGGCGGACGGAGCCGCTTCGAGACCAGTGAATTATACCCTTGGCCAGTGCGACCATCACTGCCCTAGCTTGACTGTAGGATCCACCACCTCTCACATTGATATCTACATCTACACTTTTAAATTCATCAGGCAGAAGGAGAATGGGGGTCATGGCCTTAGACCTGTGGGGTTCATAGAGCCAATTCTCTATAGGATAAGAATTAACCTTAATTCTCCCTGAACCTCTCTTAAATCTGGCTCTAGCCACAGAAGTTTTTATTCTGCTAGTAACCATTATTGGGAGTTTCCTTTCAGCAGGCATCTCTAACTACCACCCCATCCAAATTCTCTACATATATCTTCAAGTAGGATATGTTTCCTCGTTCCCGGTCTGAGCATGGCATCCTCAAATTTCTCGTATCTCACCGATTTATAATCATCTGGAACCCCTATATATACTCTGAGGCGATGCAATGCGTCTCTTCCACGTGGTTTCTTTCGGGGCAACATGCCCTTTATTACATCTTTGAGAACTCTATCTGGTCTGACGTAATGTCGAGGGGTGTGACGAGGGTGAACACGGCTTCTAACACCCCAGAAGATCTGCCAGTCATCCTTCACGCTTCGTTTTTTACCTGTTATAACAGTCTTTTCAGCATTCACTATTATTACTCGCCATCCCTCTAGGAGGAGCTTAGCTACATGAGAGCTTAGCCTACCAAGCACATGATTCTTGGCATCCACGTATATTGTTCGCTCACCTTCTGCACACACTTCAGATCACCCCAATAACTTAATGTTAGAGCCGTTGGGATTCTTCTCTGCTAACTCTAACAGAGAGAGACAGTTCCCCCCTGCTTTAACAATCTTCTCCTTTGCTCTCTGAGAGAATTTATATGCAGAGACAGTGACAGGGTGTGTGAGTATGCCACTGCCCAGAACCTTTCCTGGGACGACAACAATGTCACCTTCAGAGGTATATTTGGAGATGTGTGAGACATTCACCTCTCTCCTAAGTCTACGGGGGGAGAGGAGCATCTCTGACACTTTTATCCACAGCCTCGAATTGTTACGTTTACCGATTTTCTCTAATTTTATTGCAGTATTATATAGCATTTCATTCACCCTTCTTTTCAATAGTACTCACCTCAATCTCCTCTAAAAGTTTTGAGGATTTCTCTTTAAGAATCCGTATGGCCTCCACTAAAATTTCTTTAGGAGGAAGAGAGCCGGTAGACTCGACTCTGAAGAGAGCTTTGGAACGATCGTGAGAAATAGATATGGCTGGTGGGTCTAATGGACATACTTCCATACAGAATTTACATAGAGAGCAAGCCTCAAGATCTATTATTTCTAGATGATTATTCGAAATTCCTAGAACAGATTTTGGGCAATTCTTTACACACTCACCGCAAGCATTGCAATGCTCCTTAATACATATGATAGGTTGGAACTTGTAGATAGCTGTGCCTACAGGCTGCCACTTGGCATGCTCACGACCATATCCAAGTCGGGCATAGGCCTCCAATCTGAGTTTACCATGTGGCGGAAGCTTTGTTATCGGTATGGAGTTAGAGACAGGCCTCACTTCAGGATCATCTCGACTTCGCAGATCGCCTGAATAAACAACACGAGGATAGTCAGAGGCCGTAACATCTAGGTAAAGGGAGACTCTACATTTCGGACAACCCAATTCACTTCCACAGTCACATTCATCCTTAGGAACATAACGCCCCATTGGAGTTATCAATGGAATCAAACCAAGCCTATGTGCGATTATCTCATCATGCATGGGGGAGTCATTCTCGAAGAACATTACTTCATGTATTGCAAGCGTTGGCACCTCAGCCAGCATGGTACGTCTGAGAGAGTTTGCTAGAGCAGGGATAATCCCAGATAGGGAAAAGGTAAGAACATTCCCTTCTATTTTCACATTTTCTAATAGTGGGGGCAATCCCAGATATGCTCTATGTGGGCATAAACTCACTAATTAACTTATCCATCAGAGATACTCTTAAAAGAGAGATACTCGTCCCCTAAGTGGGAAGATGGGAGAGAGAAAGACCGAGAGATGGGCAGTTATACATATTTACAGCAGCTATAATAACACTATCGTTCACGCTACAGATATAACAGGAGCTGAAACTATAGCAATCAGTAGTGGAGGAAGACATGTAAAGGCAGATAGGCTGGAGTCATCACCATACGCAGCAATGATGGCAGCTTCCACAGTTGCTAAGGAGCTTCTAAGCAAGGGTATAAAAAACGTCCATATTAAGGTGAGAGCTCCTGGAGGGTCGGGAGCCAAGACACCGGGTCCTGGTGCCCAAGCAGCTATAAGAGCTCTGGCAAGATCAGGGTTGAGAATAGGAAGAATAGAGGATGTAACACCTATTCCTCATGACGGGACAAAGAGACCAGGTGGAAGAAAAGGAAGAAGAGTCTAAGTCTTATGCTGCTTCTTCCTTAGCTTTCTTCGCACTTTCCCTCAGCTTTATTAGTGGTTCTTCCTCTCTCAGAACAAGATAGCTGGGGATGGTTACACGTCTATCTCCCACCAGCACTTTGCCATGTACAATAAGCTGACGGGCAGAATAGATCGAGGGAGCTAAACCTTTTCTGTATACTATGGTTTGAAGACGTCTTTCAAGTATGTCATGCACAGTCAGTGATAATACCTCATCTAATGTGGCATTTTCACTTACTAAACCCAGTCGGTACAATCTATTTATCAATTCAGATACTCTCTTTTCTTTCTCTTCACCACCTAATGCCATATAGAGCCTGGCTGAGCGTCTGAATCCTCTTAAGATTGATCTGGCCTTCCAGAGTTCCCTCTTATTTCTTAAGCCATATTCTCCGAGGATTTGAAGCTCCTCCCTTAAAGCGGCTTCGTTCCAAGGATCTCGAGGAGTGGAGTATTTCTTCTTCAACCGTCTAGGATCGCCCAAAATCTACCCCCTCCGTTTCCTCACGACACCTACAGTCTTTCCCTTCCTACCAGTCGTCCTAGTTCTCTGACCTCTCACCTTCAATCCGAGTGCATGGCGCACTCCCTTCCAAGACTTTATTCTCTTCATCTTTTCAATATCGAATCTTACTGTGATGTCCCAATCGGATCCTATTATGTGCCGAGAAACACCCATTTCAGGGTCTCTTTGTCTGTTTAACATCCACTCAGGAATACCATACTGAGTGGGATTCTCAAGAATCTTTTCTATCTTCTCCACTTCTTCATCTGTGAGGTAACCCAGACGCATATGTAATGAGAGACCTGCGGCCTTAACTACAGCCCTAGCCATATTTAGCCCTACACCTTTTATCATCCTTAATCCATGATCAATTCTTCTAGAACCATCACAGTCAGTACCTGCAATCCTTATTATCGCTCTGTATTCTCGGCCTTCCAAACCTGTGTGGTAGGAATTATTAAAAGTAGGATAAAACCTTTTGCCTCTAGATGAGGAAGATATTTTTGCGTGGTCGACCTGGTGTTGGAAAATCTACAGTTGTGAAGAGAGTTTATGAAGTTCTCTCTACTAGGGGTGTCAAAGTCGGCGGAATAATGACTTTGGAGGAAAGAGTGAAGGGAAGAAGAGTAGGATTTAGAGTGATAGACCTCACAAATGGAAGAAGTGGGTGGCTGGCGAGAGTGGGAGAAGGAGAGCCAAGGGTGGGTAAATATAGAGTTCTCCTCCAAGAGTTTGAAGAGATCGGTGTAAAAGCATTATATGATGCGTTAAAGAGTTCGCGTCTCATCGTGTGTGATGAGATCGGTCCTATGGAGCTGAAGTCCAGAGAATTCCGAAAAATTATTGTGAAGATAATTGAAGGAGAAAAGTCAGTACTGGGGGTAATCCATCACAGGCTCTCAGGGGAGCTACTCCAGAAAGTGGAGAAATATGGAGAAATAATTGAGGTCACACAACAGAATAGAAATAGGTTACCAGACGAGATAGCTTCTCGACTACTGCAAGAACTGAAGAGAACATAACTTAGATGTCAATACCTATGAGAAGGGTATAAATTTAAGCGAGCTTTAGAAAGTCATAGATATGAAGATAGTTGCTGAATCGCGTAAAATTGGTGATATACTTCGAGATGGAAAAATTTATGCAATTCCAATTTTCCAGAGAAGTTTTTCATGGGAAGACCAACAAATTATGGAGTTTTGGGAAGATATTGTTACAGTTTATAAAG
>Ga0116200_10000297_pt1 | contig 15270 bp, 16 predicted proteins | sample Mar14436cmmetaG_FD_94478 | JGI IMG/M metagenome (GOLD analysis project Ga0116200, IMG submission 94478) | Marine hydrothermal vent microbial communities from Guaymas Basin, Gulf of California to study Microbial Dark Matter (Phase II) - Marker... ... | reverse complement strand
TGATTAGGAATTCCAAATAACATACTACTTAAAAAATATAATTCGTAAAAAATAGTTTGAAAAACAAAAATTTAGGTTTCCTTTTCAAAATATTGTCCTGAAATCTTTCAATATTTGGGTTTCTGGGCATATACCTATAAGCGCTACTCTAAAACTCTATCACTTTTCCAACATATAGGGGCTCAAAGTTTTTTCCAAAAGTGTACATAAATAATGCCATTGCTTCAAAACCCGTGCAATGACCTGCATAAAGTTTTTGAACACCTAACTCCTCTAGACCCCTTATTGCATCCTTCAATAATTTCTCGTTAGATCCCATCAGATGGAAACCTCCTATTAGGGCCTTAACAGGTTTATTCAACAAGCTTTGAGCATGCATTATTATGTTTAAGATTCCACTATGACCACAACCCGTTATTACAATGACATTCTCTCCATCTTCTACAACTAGTGCTATATCATCCCTAACAGGATCTTTGATGAGCTCCTTGTCTTTCACAATATATCCAACTCTCTTATCCCAAGTTACTCTCTCGATCTCTCCACTACTCCAAACTCCATCAAAAATCTTTAATGGCTTCTTATCAAGAATAAAATTCGCCCCAAGTTTTTCTAAATGTTCTTGCGAAAAAGGAATTCCAATTTCCCTACGCTTGGGTTTCAGTGCGATCCTTCTCAAGAATACGTGAGGGTGGGCGTAGATGTCTATGGAGCTTTTTCTTGCCTTTAAAAACTCTTCCAGTCCACCAGTGTGGTCGTAATGGCCATGGGTGAGAAACACAACATTAACCTCCTCGGGTGAAATGTTAAGGGCTTTCATATTATGGAGCAAAACCTTTCCATCACTTCCAGTATCTACCAAAACCCTCTTTCCCCTGTGTTCAACTAAAACTGAAAAGCCATGAGATCCGAGAAGGCCCTTCTTAAACCCAGCATGATTCTCAAAGAGTACTGTGATTTTCATTTCTCACCCCTCAAACGGAAGCCTTCCAAACTCAACCTCCAAAGTCTGTGTTGTTCTCCAAATAAAAGCTCCTTCTCCTTTAAGAACGTGCTTTCTCATATCACCCTGAGGAACACCATTCGCTTCGTAGATCATGCTCTGCAAATCTGGATCGTTGTACAGCACTAAAGTTGGCCCTGGTATGTTGAGAATGCTCTCCCTAACGTATCTTGAGCCCAAAAGGGTAACCCTTCCTCTCATGGGCTGGGTCAATAGAGGGATAGCAGCACTCCCTGGGGTCGTGTAGAAGAGAACCGCCGCATCGTCAATTCCAATCAACGTGCTTCTTCTATCTTTAACAGCTGCCGCGAGGATTAAAAATGCCATTCCAACAATACTTATGCTGTAGGTTCTTCCGAAGTCAACTAAAATGCTTTTACCGAGCTCCGGAGGTTCGCCCTCAAAAAAGACCTCGTCAAGGAAAGTGTAAACTTCTCTTATAACTTCTCCGTAGTGCTCTTTTGACTTTGCTGCATCTGTTACACTCTTGACTTTGCCCCCTAGGATGTCTGCATAGAGCTTATCTGTGAGAGAGCGGTCCAATCCGTATATGGTTTGAATTATTGTGGCTGCAGTGTAAAAGTTCTTTAAGAGACCCTTTTCAACCATCTTTATGGGATCAAGACCTGTGGGCTTGTTATCCTCTATCTTTATCACGGTGTCGAATTTCTCCTTGGGATACCTCCCCCTTGTGTCGAAGAAAATCAGCCCATACTCTTTTTTGAGAAATTGGTCTCCTATGTATTCTATAACCCTTGTAGGGTCGTCATCGATGCCAAAAACCTTCAGAGTTCTGCCATGATAAACTGGGTCATAGTATATCTCTTTTTCATCTTCCAAAATCTTCACAGCAAGTTTGCTGTACTTCATAAGGTTCACCAAAAAGAATAGGGGGGAGAAGTATAAACGGCTTTCCCTTGATATCAGCTGGTCACCATCCTCCCTTTCCTCTTCCACGTCCCATTCCTTGGCCTCTTCCTAAGCCTCTTCCACCACCCATGCCACGGCCTCTACCCGTTCCAGCTCCCCCTTCAGGCCCAAATATAGCTTGGGTTAATTCTCCTCTTAGAAATGCTCTTATTGCTTCTTCTACTCTCATTGTGGGAGGGGCTGAGACGAACTTTATGCCCGATGCCTGAAACACTTGAGCAGAATTTGGTCCGAACTGCCCAGCTATTACTGCTTCTACTCCTTCATTTATGCAAAATTGAGCTGCCTGAACCCCAGCACCTCTGGGAGAGCTTGCACCTGGATTGGGAACTACTCTAACATTCTTTATTTCCCCATCTTCAACGTCCACTATTGTGAAAGTTGGTGTTCTTCCAAAATGCTGACTAACGAAATCCTCTAGTCCACCTTTTATAGTAGCCACTATGAAGCGCATCTTACTCACCTCATAAAATACCAAAGAAAGTTAGGGGGGTCTAACTTAAAAGTTTTGCTTATGCACAAAAAGGTAAAAAGAGGAAGCTCAGTAATAGCCCGGACCATATGGCCAGTATCTTCTTGGTGCACCGTAAAGGTACCAGCAGGAACCTCTTCCATAAATCCATCCTGGTCTCTGCCAGGGTGGAAGATAGCTGAATGGACCGTTCCCTGGCCAAGGTCCACCCCATCTTCCTCTTCTGCCTCTACCTCTTCCCCATCCTCTTGGCATGAGCGTCACCTCCATTTACTTTTGACCAAATCTAACGCAAAAATAAAAATTTCAGAGGAAAGAATTCACCACTCCCACCAGTAACCCCACCAGGGGTGGTAGTATGGATAGTAATTCCTAAGCCATGCATAATATCCCCATGGTCCTCTAAAGAGCCACCAGCACGCTCCTCTTCCAAAAACCCATCCAGGCCTCAGCCATGGCGGGAGCCAGCTGAATGGGCCCCTTCCAGGCCAGGGCTTCCACCAATACCAGCCCCAACCCCACGGCATCACCACCACCTCCAAGGGGCGTTCTTTGGGACGAAAAATGGGCAAGCGGGATCGTCAGCATGAACAGCTAAATTCCAAAATTCACACTTGCCGTTCTTATAATGGATGCAATCCTTGTGCCTTGGTGGCTCTGGTATTGGTGGTCTTGCTGGCATTGGGAATGGAGGATAGTAAGCCTGCGGCTGAGGAGCGGGTGGGTAGTATGGTGGGACTTGAGGTTGTTGAGGTGGATAGGGTGCCTGTGGTGGTGCCTGGAAAGGCTGTGGATATTCGGATGGTTGTGGAATCTCGCCTTTGCTTACCTTCTCAACAGCTTCCTTTATTGGGGTTCCCGGTGGAAATGTGTAAACCTTGACTCCTGCAGCTTGTAGAGCCCCTATTGCATTAGGGCCTATTTGGGGGGCTATTACTACATCCACTCCTTCGTCTATTAATCTCTGCACAACCATTGGGCCCGCTCCACTTGGAGCATTCATAGCTTGATTTTGAATTACCTTCACGTTCTTTATTTCTCCGTTTTCTACGTCAACTATTGTGAAAGCCGGAGCCCTTGCGAATACAGGGGCTATTGTGTCATTTAATCCTCCGCCATTTGCACTTGGTATTGCAATCTTCATTTCCCTCACCTCCTCCTATTATGTGCATATGCACAAAAACTTAAAAGCTTTTTGGTGAGCCTAATTGAGAGGGTCTAAATAGACAATATCTACATCCCTAGCTTGGGGACTCTTCCCTTATTTGTCCTTTGCTCTAGGAATTTAAAGCTACAATCTTCGCAGATCTCATAGATAGCAAAGAACTCTGGAGTAATGGGCACTGGTGAGAGCACTATCATCTTCCATCTCAAACACTACTTCTATGCACCTCTTATCACCATCATAGCATATGCACAAAATTTTTAAACTTTTAGGTTTCCCTAACTCTGGAGGTGGAGAAATGCAGATAGCCGTGAGCGGGGGCAAAGGTGGAACAGGGAAATCAACGGTAGCCATCAACCTTGCGATAGCTTTACAGGAGTATTTTGACTTAACCCTGGCGGATTTAGACGTTGAGGCGCCAAATGACCATATCCTTCTTGGAATTGAGTTGCAAAACGAGGAACCAGTCAAAATGTTCATGCCGCGCTTTAATTATTCGAAATGCATAAAATGCAAAAAATGTGCAGAGGTCTGTGAAGAAAAGGCAATAATCACAATGAAGGACGGGACACCTTTCCTAATACCCACTCTGTGCTCTGGATGCAGGGCTTGCGAGATAATTTGCCCTGTTACAGGGGCAATATTAGAGAGCCAAAAACTTATGGGGCATACTTACCTTACCGAGACTCCTTACGAGTTTCCTTTAGTTACCGGAAAACTGTTAGAGGGAGAAGAGAGGGCAATGCCCATTGTAACTGCAGCAAAAAAGAGGGCCAAATCCATTAACAGGGAACTCCTGCTTGTAGATACTGCCGCTGGTACAAGCAATACCGTCTCCAAAGCATTAGAAGATTCAAAGCTTCTCATAGCGGTCACTGAACCTACTCCATTGGGCCTCCATGATTTAGCTCTCATCCTAGAGCTTGGCAGGCTCATGGGCATGGAAGCGTGGGTTGTGATTAACAGAAGTGACCTTGGGAAAAAGGAAAGAATAGAGAAGATGGTGCAAAACTACAATGCCGAGATAGTCGCAGAAATCCCATATAGCGAAGCTATCATCAGGAGTTACGTCAAAGGGGAACCAATAGTTCTAACCAACAACAAAGAAGCAGAGATCTTCAAAGACCTTGCTGAGAAAATAGCCAATTATTTGGGGTGATTAAAATGCAGATCGCAATAGCGAGTGGAAAAGGTGGCGTTGGGAAATCAAGTGTTGCTGCTTCACTCATATACATACTCAAAGATGAGTATCCTTTAATAGCGGTTGATGCTGATGCCGATGCTCCAAACCTTCACCTCATCTTTGGTGTTGATAGATGGGAAAAGGAAAAAGAGCTTGTAGGTGCAAAAGTTGCAAAAATAGACAGTGAAACATGCATAAAGTGCGGTATATGTGCTGAGAGATGTCCTTACGACTGCATAAAGATCGTTGATGGGAATTATGTGGTTAACGAGTTAACATGTGAAGGTTGTGGAGTTTGTAAGCTAGTATGTCCTGTGGAAGGGGTAATTACATTAAAAGAAGTTCGCTCAGGCATAATCCAAAAGACAACAACCAAATACGGCTTTCCATTAATTTCAGCTCAGCTTGATGTGGGAAGGCCAAATAGCGGGAAGCTTGTTACAGAAGAGAAAGAATGGGCTAAAAGAATTATGAAAGAGGAAGGAATAGAGCATATGATAGTTGATTCAGCAGCTGGAATAGGATGCCAAGTTATAGCAAGTCTCGGAGGAGCTGATGTTGCAATACTTATTGCAGAGCCAACTCCAGCTTCCCTAAGCGATGTAAAGAGGGTTTACAAAGTTGTTCAACACTTTAGGGAGCCAGCATATCTAATAATCAACAAAGCAGATTTAAATCCCGAATTTAAGGGTCTATATGAATTTGCCGAGGAAGAGGACATACCAATAATTGGTGAAGTCCCCTACGATAGAGCAATTCCGAAAAGCATGACAATGCTTAAGCCTGTAGTGGAAGCATTTCCAGAGTCAAAAGCATCGACAGCCCTCAGGGAGATTGCAGAAGTGGTTAAAGAGCAAATCTTAGGGTAGCTCCCGGCTTTTCAATTTTCTCATATAAAACCTCCTTCCTCTATATTCAAGTTCTATCAGTTTTCCCTCATCTACAAGTTTTTCCACAACACTCCACTCGGCGTTAGCTTTCTTCAAGAGCTCTCTTAAGGCATCTTCACGCATTGGATGAACTGCAGTGATGCTGAGTATATCCTCCTTCACGTTTCCTGTGAAGGCAAAGGCATTGCCCTCATATCCTATAAGGTACTCAACCCTCTCTTCTCCAATCGCATCGGCAAAGGTTTGGAAAGCCATGTTGATAACCTCCTCTCTAGGTGGCTTTACCCACTTTTCCCAAGGAGGCCTCGTAGGAACCGCTATGTAAGCTATATCTGGTTTTAATTCCCTTAAAAACTCGGCAATTTTCTTAAACTCCTCTCCATAGGTTATACCATCGATGAGCATAGTCTCAGTCACGAGCTTACCATCGAAGTCTTTTCTAAACTCAAGCATTCCTTCAAGAATTTTATCAAGTCTTAAGGTCTTATGAGGCCTGTCTATCCTCCTCCAGAGATCTTCACTTACCGCATCAAGCTTTAGGGAAACAAAATCGAGCTTTAGGAGATCCTCCTTAACGTCCTCTCTCCATATAAGAGAGGAGTTCGTTAAAATGGCCAGAGGAATGTTGAGAGCTTTCAACATTTCTATTTCCTTTCCCAGGTTTGCATCGAGGGTAGGCTCCCCATCGGGCACGAAGGTTAAGTAATCTATGCGCTCCCTTCTTTCCTCAGCCTCCTCAGCTTTTCGTTTGACCTCTTCAAAGATGAGCTCTGGAGGATAAAAGGATCTCCTTTCGATTTCCATCTTTAGAGTTCTCCCAATCTGGCAGTAGACGCATGCATAGGAGCAGACTTTATCAGGGATATTGTTTATTCCCAGACTCCTACCTAACCGTCTTGAGGGCACTGGACCAAAGGCGATCATACCACCACCAGAATTAGGTTAACCTAAAGGTGTTTAAGGTTTTTGGAAATTTTATTAACTTTGAACTCCAATACTTATTGTCATGACAAAGTGCAAGTTGTGTGGTTATGAATCTGAAGAAATCACCGAATCAATTGGAGTCTGTGTTGAGTGTTTAAGAAAAGAACCACAAAAAGCACTGAAAATAGCAAGGGAATCTCACAAAAAATGGAGAAAGCTAATAGCTCTGCCCATCGAGCCTCCCAAAAATGGGGTTAGATGCTCCCTTTGCGTGAATGAATGTGAGATCCCAGAGGAAGGCTCTGGCTACTGCGGGATAGTATGGAACAAGGGTGGAGGATTAATTCCAATAACGGGAAGCTATGATTATGCATATCTCCACTGGTATCTCGATCCACATCCAACAAACTGCGTTGCAGGGCCCGTTTGTCCAGAAAAGAATCATAGAGGGTTTTACAACTTGGCGGTTTTCTTTGCTGGCTGCAACCTAGATTGTCTTTTCTGTCAGAACATAGAGCACAAGTACATGATAAAAGACGGAAAAATGGATCCTTTTGAAGGAATCATCATGAGTTCAAGGGAGCTAGCAGATATAGCAATGAGGAGTAAGGTATCATGTGTGTGCTATTTTGGTGGCGATCCCACTCCACATAGTCCCTATGCGATCAAAACATCCAGAGAAATCCTAAAGCGGGCAGAAAAAGTAAAGAGCATAAAACGAATCTGCTGGGAAACAAATGGGCTTGAAAACCCCAATATAATTCGCGAGATGGCAAGATTAAGCCTTGAAAGCGGAGGAATAATAAAAATTGATTGGAAAGCTTATACGCCAAGTGTCTACGAGGCTTTAACGGGAATTAATGGAGAGAAAGCCCTTCAGAGAATAAAGGAAAACATAAGGGTTATATCATCAATGGACGAAAGAAAAGAGCCGCCCTTACTGGTTGTAAGCACACTAGTGGTGCCTCATTACATAGATGAAGAAGAGGTTAGAGGAATAGCAAGGTATCTCTCTCGCATAAACCCCTACATTCCATATATTCTTCTGGCGTTCGCTCCTCAGCATTTAATGCATGACGTCCCAACCACAAGCAAGAGACAAATGGAGAGAGTTTGTACAATCGCTAGAAAAGAAGGACTAAAACGAGTCTTCATCGGTAACTTCTGGCTCTTGAGATGATTTAGGGACTTCATCTCCCTGAGCGAGGATTATAAGCTCTCTCCCCTCAACGAGCATCTGGGCAACTTTCTTCCTTGCAGATGTTAAAGCTCTCCACACTGTGCCCCTTGAGACCCCCATTCTATGCCCAGCTTCCTCTTGGGTTAAGCCTTCGTAATCCACTAACCTTAGTGCTTCAAACTCCTCATAAGTCATGAAAACTGGCGGCTGTGGTGGGCCAAATGGTGGTTTGGCAGGATAAAAGTGCCTAACCTCAGGAATAAATCCTATAAATCGCATTTTCCGTCTTCTCCCTCGTCTCCAACCCATCCCGCGTGGCATTTTAACACCTAAACTACAGTTTGAATTTCACCTTTTTAGGTTTTGTGTGGGCGGCGTATTTATAAACCTCCTATCAAAATATAAACTAATGTATCTGCGAAAAGACCTTGTCCAGCCAAGGGTTTATCAAGAGGTAATCTACGCAAAATGCAAAGACAAAAACAGCCTAGTTGTTCTGCCAACAGGGTTAGGGAAGACTTTAATAGCCCAGATGATAGCGGATTATCGGCTTTCTAAGTACGGAGGAAGGGTTTTAATGCTCGCACCAACAAAGCCCTTGGCACTTCAACATAGGGAGAGCTTTTTAAGGCTTTTTGACCTTCCGGAGGGGAAGATAAATACTCTGACCGGGGAGATTCCCCCGGAAAAAAGAGCCGAAATCTGGAGAAAGAGCATTATAATAACCGCCACTCCTCAAACGATAGAAAACGACCTTGTTGTTGGGAGAATAACTCTCGAAGATGTTGTTTTGCTCGTTTTTGATGAAGCCCATAGAGCAGTAGGAAACTACGCCTACGTTTACATAGCAAAGGAGTATATGAGGCAAGCAAAGTATCCGCTTATTCTGGGACTCACAGCTTCTCCCGGGAGTGATGAGGTAAAGATTCGCGAGATTGTTAAAAATCTCTTCATAGAGCACATTGAGGTTAGAACCGAGAACTCTCCAGATGTCAAGCCTTACGTTCAGGGAATAAAGTTTGAGTGGGTTAAAGTAGAACTGCCGGGAATTTACAAAGAGGTCAGAAAAATTCTAAGAGAGATGCTCAAAGACTCGTTGAAGCCTCTGGCTGAATCGGGTCTTATAGAAGGGGCTTCTCCGGACATTCCAAAAAAAGAAATTCTCAAAGCGGGGCAAATAATAAATGCCGAGATGGCAAAAGGCAACTACGATATCGGAAAGCTTATGTTCTACCAAGCAAAAGCCTTAAAGCTCCACCATGCAATAGAGCTTCTCGAAACTCAGGGATTATCTGCTTTAAGGGCTTATCTCAAGAAGCTCTACGAAGAAGCCAAGAGAGGGAGGGCAAAATCGACAAAAGAGCTCATGCAGGATCAAAGGATGAAAAAAGCAATAGCCCTTCTTGTCCAAGCAAAAGAATTAGGAATTGATCATCCAAAGCTTGATAAAATGAAGGAAGTGGTTAAAGGGCAACTGAGTAAGAAGCCATCCTCGAAGATAATCGTCTTCACAAACTACAGGGAAACTGCAAAAAAGATCGTAAAAGAACTCCTTCAAGAGCAGATCAGGAGCATGCGTTTTGTAGGACAGGCCAACAGGGAGAACGACAAGGGCTTAAGCCAAAAGAAGCAAAAGCAGATCTTAGATCTCTTCTCGCAAGGAGAATTTAATGTTCTCGTAGCCACAAGCGTTGGCGAAGAGGGATTGGATGTCCCCGAGGTAGATTTGGTTATCTTTTATGAACCGGTTCCATCAGCAATAAGAAGCATTCAGAGAAGGGGAAGAACTGGAAGACATAGACCCGGTAGAGTTATTATACTAATGGCAAAGGGCACAAGGGATGAAGCTTATTATTGGAGTTCCCGCCATAAGGAGAAGCAGATGATTTCTCTCTTAAAGAAGGTGGAAGGTATGGTTAAAAAGGAAAAACAGGCTTCTCTCCTAGGTTTTGTAAAGCCCAAAGGGGAAGATGAAAAATCTAGGGAAGTTTGCGAAAAGATGAAAGGATCAGAGAAAGAAGTGTATGAAAAACTCCCCATAAAGCCAGTTTTTGTAAAAAGACCAAAGGGAATTGTCATTTATATTGATTCACGTGAACTTAAGAGCCAAGTTCCAAAAGTGCTAAAGGAGCTTGGTGCTCATTTGGAGATCAAAACCCTCGATGTTGGAGATTACATAGTGAGCGAGGATGTGGCCATAGAAAGGAAAGCTGCCAATGATTTTATCCAGTCAATAATAGACGGAAGGCTTTTTGACCAAGCAAAACGTTTAAAGGAAGCCTATGCCCGACCGGTTATCATTATAGAAGGAGAGGTCTACGGAATTAGGAACATACATCCCAATGCCATTAGGGGAGCTTTGGCTGCTTTAACCGTGGATTGGGAGATTCCAGTTCTTTTTGCCAAAGATGCAGGCGAGGTTGCCAGCTACATCTACCTTATAGCCAAACGCGAACAGGAGGAGAGAAAAAAAGAAGTGGCCGTTAGGAGTGAGAAAAAAGCTCTTACCCTGGCAGAAAGGCAGAGACTAATCGTTGAAGGGCTTCCCTATGTATCGGCAACCTTGGCAAAGAGGCTCCTTAAGCATTTTGGAAGTGTAGAGAGAGTTTTCATGGCAAAAGAGAGCGAACTAATGCAGGTGGAGGGAATTGGAGAGAAAATCGCCAGGGAAATAAGAAAAGTCATAACGGCTCCGTATGAAGAGAAGGAAGAGAAAAATATATAAGATTTTCAAAAATATCTGAGTTATAAAGAAATTACAGAAGGGGTGGTACTGTGTGCAATCTTCTTTCTATCCTAGAAGACCTGAAATTTGGTGAAACCGTCCTAGTGGGGTACTCCTCAAAAGCCCCAGTTTATCTGCTCTTCCATGAACTTATAAAATGGAGCAAGGAAAATAACTACCCGGTTCTTGTAGATGATTTCCTGGACACGCTCCATATGTACAAAGTCCAGATGGAAATTGTAGGGATAGACACGTCTCCTCTTAAGGATCTCAATGTGATAAAGATGGGAGGAAGCATAAAGATAGGAAACATCCTAGGAAAGATTTCAGTAACTGAGAGTGCAGTTTTGGAGGGAGAATATGACAAGATTTTCAATAACTTGTCTGAAGACAAAATAATAAATCCAGTACTGGGCTTTGATAAGCTTTTTATTCTCTATAACGACAGAAAAGACTACCTCAATGCTATATATAGGATGCTGAAATACCTAGGAAACAAAAAGAGAATTGCCTTTTACTTCATCAACGTAGATTTGATAAAATCGACCTTTCCAGAAATCTTGCCCATTATGGAGGAAATTGCAACGGCGGTTATCTCAATCGAGGAAAAAGACGAATTTAGGATAAACATTCGTAAGCCACTTAACATTTAGAGTGTGCCCCGGAGGAGCGAAGGGGACTCACAGCTCGCCACTCGCTCATCCCCCGCGGTTTCTCCGGGGCATTAACAGTTAGATGGAAAAATCAAAAACCTTCTCATAACTGGGGGGAATAAATCCCGAAAAGCTACATACCTCTGATTTATGAAAAAGGTTATATAGGGCTTCTTTTCTAAAATAAAATGGTGACAGCTATGAAAATTGTTGAACTGGACATAAAATTGCCCTATGAAAAAAGAGGAAAAGTTTTGATTAAAATTTTAAACATGGTTAGGGGAAAGCTTAAGGATATACACTTTTTGCCCCCCACAAGCAAAGGTGTTAGTGAAATAAGGATGGAAGTTGCAGAAGAGAACGTTCAAAAACTTCTCGCAGATATCAAAAAGATAGTTAGGGAGGGAAAAGTCAGCTTTAAGGTCTTAAGCGAGGCCTAACGCCGGAGTATTGAGGTAACTCCTGTGGCAGCAAACACCAGTAGCTGAAATGCTTTGTATGCCTCGATAATATCTTTTGCTTCAAACTCTATTGTCTTTCCATCCATTCTTCTTGCCCCAGGGAGAAGCTCTCCAACGTCCGCCATGCCGCTGTTGTTATAGGTGAGTTTTACCCTAACGGGATATTCAAGTTTTAAAGGCTTTGTTTCACCTTTTTTGTATTTTTCAACGGCCCTAAAGACAGCATTCTCAAGGTCTGTCTTTATTTTCTTCAGGCTTGGACTTATAGCGGAATAACGTGAAAATGCTCTCTTAAACGCTATTCTCTCCGCCCAGGGAGTAAAACTTCTTACATCTCCCTCAAGGAGCTTTTCATCTCCACCAACGAGGATTACCGGTATGTTAAAATGACCGACAGCATAGCCGTTTAGGAGGAATTCACTAACCTCAATGCCGTTTAGTTCAAGCTTAGCAACATTTGCGCCGCTGTAGGTGTGGTCGAAAATCGCATAAGGAGTTCCAGCCTTTGCATGGTAGCCTAAGAATAGTGCAACATCGCATTTTTCAGCTCCAGCGATCATGGCAATTGGTCTTGGGTATCCTCTGACGAGATAAACATACTCAGGAAGGTTCTCTGGAAGAAGGTTTACCATGGGGCCATGACTATCAGCCACTACTACCTCCTCAAAACCAGCCCGATGAAGGGCATCTGCAGCTGTTAAGGTTATTTCTGTGGCTATTTTTCGAGCTTCATTGTAGAGGGCACCTTTCTCCACTAGATGCTGAGGGCTCACTATGAACGGCATCCCCTCCAAATCAACGGAGATAAAAGCCTTCATAGTACCACCAAACAAAGAATTCGCTTAATTCTTAAAATATATTTCTAAAAGGAAGAAAAGAACTGATCAAGGGTTAACTTCCTTAATCCCCTTTATTATGTTTTTCAGTCTTTTTCTGGCTTCTTCAAGGGAGCCTGCTTTCTCTATTGCCGTTCCAGTAACTATGATATCTGCACCGGCCATTGCTACTTCTTTTGCGTCCTCATAACTCCTTATGCCACCTCCAACAATGAGCGGTACTTCAATGGCAGCTTTAACTACCTTAATCATTTCATTCGGCACATGCTTTTGAGCACCACTACCGGCTTCAAGGTAAACAAGCCTCATCCCCATATACTGGCCAGCCAGAGCATAAGCAGCTGCAATTTTCGGTTTATGCCTTGGAATAGGCTTGGCATCACTTATCCATCCAGCCGTTTCACCCGGCTCGATGATCAGATACGCCATGGGTATTGGTTCAATTCCATAGCGCTTTACTGCAAAAGCCCCAAGTGCCTGAGCCCCAGTAATGAAAAAGGGATTTCGTGAATTGAGAAGGCTCATGAAGAATATGGCATCTGCGTATTTACTTATTCCACCATGTGAGCCGGGAAAGAGTATCACCGGTAAGCTGGAGCTCTCTTTTATTGATCTAACAACTTCATCAAGGACCTCTCCCTCCGCTCCTGTAGAACCCCCTACCATTATCGCATCCACGCCTACTTCTTCACTCATTTTAGCAAGCTTTCCGGCAACGTTAGGAGAAACATCATCCGGGTCTAGGAGAACAAAGTGAAGTTTCTCCTTCTCGAGCTTCTCGTGAATATATGATTCAACTTTTCCTATCCTCAACATTCTCTTCCCTCCAATCCATAATCTCTCTAGAACTTTTAACCCTTTTCCAACTAAGCCCCTTTGAGTTTAAGATGTTACATATTGTTTCATCTGGAGGATGCATAGAGTAATATAAATTCGTCTTTACGCTAAGATCGCTCGCCCCAAAGCCCTTAACCCCCTGAAAAACCTCTCCTACAATTTGAGAAAGTGCCTCCTCAATCCTCGCCCTGCTGGGTATTAAATAAGCACTCAAAAGCCGTGCTTTTTGAAGAAGAAAATCAATGTGCCAATGAAGGCGTTTTTCTTTTTTAAAATGCCTTGCAACTCTTTTTTCAAGGGAATTCATAGCAGAGCCGACGTAGATGTAATACCCCTTCTTCAAACAGAACTCTCTGGCTTTTGTTTTTATTTTTGTATCCTTATCTAAATAGATCACAAGGAGATACGAGCCTCTCATGTTTGAAGATCGATGAGAAGATATATAAGCCCTTTGCAAGGGCAAGGCAACAAAGTATATAAAGCAGACCAACAGAGTAGAATTTGAAAAGAGGTGCCCAATATGGTAGATAAAAAGAAAAAACGCCCCATTGATGAGTTCCCCTGGCAGGAATATGACAAGGAGGAATTTGAAGAGAAATATCCTCATCTAGCTAGAGAGCTTGAGGAAAAGCCCGGGCTTGTTATTGAAGGATACCGAGTAGAAGAGGAGGAAGAGGAATCAATAGATTTTTCTGGATACAATCCAACAGTTATTGACTTCATAAGAAGATGCGAGACCGACGAAGAGGCTTTGGAGATTATCAACTGGATGGAAGAGCATGGGGAGATAACTTCTGAGCTGGCCAAGGAGCTCAGAATAAAGCTTGTAAAAGAAGGAGTAAGAAGTTTTGGAAGCAAAAAAGAGTGGGGATGGTACGAAAGGCATAGAAAGCGTTAGATATTCCCAATTCTTTGGAGCACCATCCCTTCTATTCTTATCGGCTCCATTCTCCTTGCATGAATTATTGCTTGATCAAGTCTAACTTCACTTTCTGCATGTATCGTAAAGAGAGGATCTCCTTCCTTAACTTTTTCCCCGACTTTAACGTGGAGCAAAATTCCGGCACCTTTGTCCTCGGGAGCTCCAGCGGCTCTTGCTATTGTTGCTATTGCTTTGTTATCAATCTTTGTCACGTATCCTGAGGTTTGAGCTACGAAGGTGTAGGTTTTGTCGCCTATTGGGATGTCATCTGGCTTTATATTTGGATCCCCGCCCTGCTCAGCTATTATCTCTTTTAACTTCTCATATGCTTTTCCGCTTTCGAGGATTTCCTTTGCCATCTTTTTGCCCATTCCTGCCGGTGCCACTCCCCCCATCTCAAGCAGGATTCCAGCAAGTCCCGTGGCCTTCTCTACCAAGCTCCCCGGGCCTTTGCCCGTCATTATCGTTTCCAAGGCCTCTTTGGCCTCGAGAGCGGGACCAACAGTATGACCTATAGGCTGACCACCATAGGTAATTGCTGTTTCTACGTACTGGCCGAGCCTCTTCCCCAGTTCTATGAAATCTTTTGCTAGAGATCTTGCCTCTTCTATGGTTTCAACTTTTACTCCCTCTCCCGTTGGAATATCAATGAGGACATACTGAGACCCCATAGCGTATTTCTTTGACATTATGCTCGCAAGCATAAGCCCTCTTGGGTCAATGCTCAACGCCCTCTCAGCTTTAATCGTTAGATCATCGGCAGGAGCTAAATTAAGAGCTCCACCCCAGACCAGGCAGGCACCGATTTTTTCCACAATCCTCTTTATTTCATCCAGAGAGTGAGTTACTGGGGCAAGGACCTCCACGACATCAGCCGTTCCGGCGGCACTTGTTATTGCCCTTGAGGATGTCTTGGGAATAGTCAAGCCAGTTGCAGCAACAATGGGGACTACAAGCACATTTGTCTTGTTTCCGGGAACACCGCCTATGCTGTGAACATCCATAATTGGCTTTCTATCTATATCAAGCATATCTCCGGTCTCTGCCATTGCCATCGTAAGCCAAGCAATCTCATCCATGTCAAGCCCG
>Ga0116200_10000296_pt1 | contig 15276 bp, 20 predicted proteins | sample Mar14436cmmetaG_FD_94478 | JGI IMG/M metagenome (GOLD analysis project Ga0116200, IMG submission 94478) | Marine hydrothermal vent microbial communities from Guaymas Basin, Gulf of California to study Microbial Dark Matter (Phase II) - Marker... ... | reverse complement strand
TCTTGGGTCAATTATTTCCTTGGCCTTATATTGTTTAGCTGCTATGTATCCAGCAGCATATCCCAACTGACCATGAGTAACTGTAGGACCATCTTCAACTACAAGAACCCGTTTACCTCTAATTAACTCGGGTTTATCTACACTAATCTCAGATCTAGCCAATATTATCTTCGCCTTGCTGTTTATTTTCCTGACATTTTCAATAACCGTCTTAACATCTTCTTGTTTTGCGGCGTTGATCTTGTTAACAATTACTACATCTGCAAGTATAACATTTACTGTGCCAGGGAAAGAATCTAATTCATGCCCGGGACGTAGTGGGTCAACAACTGTTACGTAGAGGTCAGGTTTTATAAAGGGCCAGTCATTATTTCCCCCGTCCCACAAGATCATCTCGGATTCTTCCTCAGCTAATTTTAGGATTTTTTGATAATCTACTCCAGCATATACTATATTTCCCTCATTGATATGTTGTTCATATTCTTCTCTCTCCTCGATCGTACACTTATACCTTTCTAAGTCTTCCATAGTTTCAAATCTTTGAACAGCTTCTTGAAGCAAGTCTCCATATGGCATAGGGTGTCTGATTACTCCAACTTTTAACCCATACTCCTTAAGTATTGAAGCGATTTTTCTGGATACAGTACTTTTACCGGCTCCTGTTCTCGATGCTGTAACCGCTATAACAGGTTTAGATGATTTTATCATCGTATGCTCAGGTCCCAATATTCTAAAATCCGCGCCGGCCGCGAGTACACTATTCATTATTTTAATAACCTTTGTACTCAAGAGATCACTGTACGCCAACACTACTAAATCAACATTATTTTCTTTTATTAATTCTTCAAGCTTCTCTTCTGAGAGAATAGGTATACCTTCTGGATATAATCTACCTGCAAGCTCTGGTGGGTACCTGCGGTTGTCAATGTTAGGAATTTGAGCAGCCGTGAAAGCTACAACCCTATACTTTTCGTTATCCCTGAAAAATGTATTGAAGTTATGGAAATCTCTTCCCGCAGCTCCCATGATGATAACTTTTTCTGGGGATGTCATTGATGGCATAGTTCAAACCATCATCTCTAGATTATGTTTGGTTATTTAAAACTTTACATAACCATTACTTTTCTTAGCATTATCTTCTGCTCTTTCTGTGGAATACCCAAAGCTTTACATTATATTCTAAGCAATTAGCCTTTTTAGTTAAGGCTAGTAGTGTTAGAACTAATAGCAACACTTTTAGAGCTCTTTTACTCATATTCTCAGAGAAATAGTTTATGAAACCTAGGAAATTTCTCAACAAACAACCTCAAGAAACAAAACGCGTGATATTAGACACAAGTTTTCTGATATTATCCTTGCAGCTTGGTATAGATCCTTATTTTGAAATAAAAACTATTCTCGGAGACGCTACGTTGATAGTGTATGATGTAGTACTAAGTGAAATAAGAAAACTATCTTATGAAAGAAGCGAGAGGGGGATAACCGCTAGGATAGTCCTACAATATCTAGAGAAACTCATTTCAGAGGGAAAAGTTAAGGTTGAATCTTCCGAAAATGTGAAAGATGTTGATGTTTTTCTACTTTTGAAAGCAGATAAAGAAGACTCTTATCTAGCAACAGTCGATAAAGAGTTAAGAAAAAGGGCTCGTAGACTCGGAGTTAAGACAGTATTTGTTAGGTTAACGAAAAAGAAAATAGAAATTGACTAATTAGCTCTTTTTCAATGGTAGTTTGATATTTAGCTTTTTAACAAGTTCCTTGTATCTGTTTCTTACGGTAACTTCGGTTACTTGTGCCGCTCTAGCAACTTCTTTTTGAGTTCTCATCTCGCCTTGCATCATCGCAGCAATATATATCGCAGCAGCTGCTAAACCGGCAGGATCCTTGCCGGCAGTTAATCCCATTTTCTGTGCCTGCTTAAGTATATCTATTGCTTTTCTGATAGTTGATGCGCTGAGATTTAGTATTGCTCCTATCCTTGGTACGAAGTCTATAGCGTTAGGTAGGGGCACCTTAATAGCTGCTTCACGTACTAGAAGTCTGTAGCACCTAGCAACATCTTTCCTACCAGCCCTAGTATATCTAGCGATTTCATCTAATGTCCGAGGTATCTTCATTTCTCTACAGGTTGCATAGACCGCAGCAGCCATAACTGATTCTATCGAACGACCACGTACTAGGCTTGTCTCAAGTGCTTTCCTGTAGATTTCTAAAGCTCTCTCTAGTACCCTTTTAGGGAGTCCAAGCTGGGCTCCCAGTCTCTCTAGTTCTATAGCAGCCTGACTTAAGTTACGTTCGAGAGAGGACTGAACACGTGCCCTAACATGCCATTTTCTTAGTCTGAGCATTTCAATCTTTTTGCGTAGACCTATTTCTCTACCCGCGGCATCCTTACTTCTCCAATCAATATCAGTGGATAGGCTATCAGGCCCATATCTCGATATCGGTGCACCTACCCTACTTCTTTTCTCCCTTTCTTCAGCAGTGAATGCTCTCCATTCAGGGCCTCTATCGATTTCTCTCTCACTAATAACATATCCGCAGACTGCACATACGATTTCTCCGCGAGTATAGTCGTAGATCAACTTATCGCTACCACAGTGTGGACACTTTAGTATTACACTTTCATACATTTCTAGTAGATCTTCAACCTTTCTTCTATCGAATTTATCATCAATCATAAAGAGCAAGCCCGAAAGCTTTTTAAACTTTGCGGTATCTATGATAAAAACTCATATATAAACTTTTCTATTTTACTTCTCAGTACAGAAATCTAATAATGGTCTTAAGCAAATTAGCATATCATTAAAGGTATTTTTTATAGCCCCAACATCTATCTCTTCCGAGGATATTTCATAGTAGAACCCCTGTTCATCGAAATATGATTTTATCAATATCGACGGTTTACCAATCTTATCGTCAACGCTTAGAGCACCTACAACCTCCTTGGCGTTCTTCATTTTGATACAGATTTTTAATGTTAAAAATGGCATGGTGACATGTTCTTCAGAGCGAATTATCCAATGTTTCAAGAAATTTTTCTAAGAACTCTTCTGCAATTAAAGCACCGCCAGCATCTCTATGTCCGCCTCCAATACCATTAAATTTCCTTGAAATATTTTCTAGAATCTCTCCAATATGGAGTTCTTCCGATACATTCTTGGAAAGCTTTCTGACAGACAGCTTAATTTTATTCTCAACCCGTGAGGCGACAACTAGAAGATACTTATTAGTTTTAGTCAATAGAGAGTTAACTAAAATAGATGCTACCGCTCCAGTAATTCTTTCATTTACAAGCTGGTTTAAATTTATAAAAAGGATATTTTTCAACTCCTTTTTGGTAATATCCTTGGAATCTCGTATACTAGACATAACTCTTGCAAGAATCTTCCTGTATTCTTGGGCATGTTCATATGCTCTTGCAAGCACCTTCCCTCTATGACCTAGGCACAACATAATAGCTGTTCCATAGTAACCAAGTCTACCACAGGCATTAAGCATGTAAGCGAATTCCCTTAGATCCTTTAATGAACTATTAGGAGGTTCTAGTGTTAAAAAGTATCTTGTCCCGAAAATCCGCTCTGCCTCATGTACAGGTATCTTATTTACTAGCATATATTTTACCAATTCTGTAGCTAATTTCTTAGTCTCAGAGGGAGTTAACGAACTCAAGGGTCGATACTTTCCATCTTCGGTGGGATTAATACCTATTTCTTTCAAAAACTTTATACAAACACTTTCATTTCCTGAAAGACCAGGTATAAATGGATCCATAGTATATTCAAGTGCTTTAACTATAGGTCTAGAGGATACGCCGAAAAGCCTTAGTCCTATTTTTTCAGTAATAATGTTATACTTCTTAGACTCCTCTACCACTAAAGAGTTGAGACCTATCAGCGAGTATCTTCTTCCAACATCTTGTCTATCACCAAGAGCTCCAACCAAAGCAATACCACATAGTTTAACAATAGTATGCTCTAAGTTTCTAAGGAAAAGGTACGCTAATGTCGAGGAGCTTACCTCTTTAGATCCATCAATTCCCATTAGATTAGGATTTATCTCATGGAACTTCTCGCCTCTAGATAATTTAAATGTTGAAGGTTTATGGTGATCAAGTATAAAGACAATTTTCTCAGATAGCATCTCTGAGATTTCATCGTTAAGTCCGCTGCCCAGATCAGTAAACACGATGATTTCATATTGTGATTCCTTGATTTTCTCTATATAATCCTTAGTTAATTCTTCAGTAATCTTCAGGTGAAAACAATATTTCATTTTTTGAAAAAGGTAAACAAATAGCGATGAAGAGGATAATCCATCGGCATCATAGTGAGATATAAGAAGTATGGGAGAGGAAATTTTCTTCAGATAATCTGAAAAATACGATGATTCTTCTCTAAGAAAATCTAGGAATTTCGTGTAATCGCTATTTTTTTCTTCCATTAAACTCCTTCAGGAATACTCATTAAGCTATTATAATACTTCTAGGCAAATATTGATATCCTTTCCGGTCTGTACTTCCAGTCCTTGGGTAAAACTCCCTTTCTCTTGTAATACTTGGCCAGTCTGTATATCTTCGCTTCTATTAACTGTAGTCCTCTCTTGGAATGATAATCCTTGGGATGCTCTTCAAGATGGCGTCTAACTCTTGCCGCTCTCTTAATCAGATTGTATAAGTCCTCGGGCATCTCAGGTTGTATTCCATGTTCTTTCAGTATTTTCATTATTTTCTTGCCGGTTACCATCTTTACGAGTGGGATACCGTAGCTATCTCTTAGAATAGTTCCGATCATCGATGGTGGATATCCTTTCTTATAGAGAGAAATGACTAGCTCCTCAACATCAGTTGGCGTGTATCTAACCCATGAAGGTACACCTACCCTTGCTGGACGGGTCGAGTGAGACTGACCTTTCTCTTTAGATTTTCTCATTAATAACACCTACTCAACAAATTACTAACTTATAGCCATTGTGAGATATTTTAAAAACTTTTCCGTTTATATAGCTATCGAGACATTAGAATCCAACTCTAAAGCAAAGCATTAGAGTATATTAACCCACTCTTTATTCTTTTCTCCTCTCGGCGATATATCTTCCTCTTTTCCGAATTTCAGTAACCTTTAACTTTACCTTATTAGTCGTCCACAAACCCCTAACTTTTTCATATCCTTTGAAGAAATGTTCAATTAACTTGCTAGAGTGTAGAGGCCACATGTTTTCAATAGCCCTCATCAGTATATGCACGTCAACTCCCTGTTTCTCTAGCTCATTTGAAAACTCGCTTAAACCAAAGTCGATAAAAAACATCATGTCGCCGACCAAAAGAATATTGGATAACGTTAAATCGCCATGAATTATATTGTATGCATGCATCATTCCAACATATTCTCCTATCTTCATAAAGAGATTCTCCAAAGCATTTTTCTCTCTATTAGGGACAAAATCTCGAACTCTCTTACCTTCAATGTACTCGATTAGAAGGAGGCTTTGTTCATCGTCCAAGTACAAGAGTGAAGGCACAGGGATACCATTATTCTTGCATGCCACTAAAACTTTAGCTTCGTTCACTGTTCTCTTCCTTCTCAGAATTTTATCAAGTTTTGGATCTCTATATCTTTTTGAATAGCGATACTTTGCAACTACGCGGAACTCCATCCATCTTGATAGTACAATCACTGCTTCAGCTCCAATACCCAAGACTCTCTCAATTTGTAAGTCTCTCTTAATATTTCTAATTTCCTCTATTAATGAGTTTATTCTCTCCTCCATGGAATATCTACTTCATCCATTCTCCATAAAGGTCTCACATAGCTTTCATCCACAGGTATACTTACTCCGGCGTCCAACGCTAAAGCTCCTGTATATGCAATCATAGCACCATTGTCACCAGCGTATTCGGGAGAGACGGGTTTAAATACTGAGTCGTGGTCAGCAACCATCAGGCTTAGTTTCTCGGATAAAATCTTACTCCTAGCGAGTCCACCAGTTATCAAAACTTCTTTTTTGTTTAGGAAGGATAACGCTCTTTCAGAAACTTCAACTAACATAGAATATGCTGTCTCCACTAAACTATAACATACGTCTTCAAGCTTATACTTCTCTTCTTTAACCAGCTTTAGTGCATAGGTTAAAAGACCAGAGTAAGACAAATCCTGTCCCTTGACGGTATAAGGCATCTCAATATACATTTTTCCCCTCTGTGCAATTTGTTCAACCTTGGGAACTCCAGGATACCTTAGACCTATCTCTCGTGCAAAAACGTCTAAACAATTACCTAGGGGAATATCGAGCGTCTCACCAAATATCCTATACTTTTTGTCCTTGAACGTAGTTATTATAGTGTTACCTCCAGCAACGTATATAACCAGAGGGTCTTCAAACCCTGTGTTAAGTCTAGCTATCTCGATATGTGCTATCGCATGATTCACGGGGATGAGAGGTTTTTTATGTAAGAGAGCTAGAAAACGTGCAAGCGTAGCTCCTACACGTAGACAGGGACCAAGTCCCGGTCCAAGAGCTATAGCAATCCCATCAATGTCACTAAAAGAAAAACCCGAAACGTTCAAGGCTTTTCTTAAGAGTTCTGATGCAAATTTACTGTGATGCTCGGATGCTTCCCGTGGATGGATGCCTCCAGAGGCAGGCCTATATGTGTCGTTAACATTTGCGAAAATAATTCCATCGGATGACGCTATTCCCACACCAAATGTATGTGCCGTAGACTCTATTCCAAGGACTATCGTCATTTCTTACCTTTCCTAGAACCCTTTGACGTTACGAAAATCGTGTAGCCACATTTACCGCAATGCCATCGCTCGACAGGCTTTAAATGATGTGCCATTATTGAGCCGCATCTAGGACATAACTTATTTTTTAAGGAGATTTCTCCTGTGTTATAATCATACTCATATAGTTTATAAATCTTCGTCATTGATTTCCACCCTTTTCTTCTTTTTTCCCTTCATTTCTAATAATAATATACTCAGATTCTATCTCTAAAGCTCGTTCCCTAGATTCATACACGTGTACTGTAACCGTCGAAATGTTCATACCATACTCGGTTTTAATCTTAACTACGAATACGACGTCAACAGGGACATTATACAATTTAGCCACATATTCTCTGATCTCGTTTCTTCTCGGGGTACCTTTACCGAAGTGATCTACTCTTAGCTTAACTTCTTTTCTACGTAACAAAGGATTCTCTTTCACTTCAATAACCCTAATTGCCTCGTTCTCAGCAACAGACATTTCTAACACCGAATTAAACAGCAGTATAGATTTTAAAACGTCTGTATTATTTAAAAAACTTTCTTATGCTGTAAAATGCGCATCTCTTAAGGTAATCATTAACTATTAATATGTTAAGTGAACCTTTCCAATGACCATAAACTATAAAGCTTTTCTTTGGGGAGAAGATAATGGAAGGAATTACGAGTAAATCTTCTTCTCCTTCAACCATCAGAAGAATCCTATTATCTTTCCTCAAACTTTCTTCTATAACGTCCTTAATCCTTTTTACACAATCGTACGTTATGGTTCCTTTAGGATTATGACAATAGACAACAGTATTAAATTTTTTTAAAAAGAAGTCATCGATATGGTACCGATAATACCTTAACGTTTTTCCATCTATAATAGCGATATTAGGAGGCTTATTATACCTAAGCAGATTATGTGTAACTATGTCTCCGACGCTAATAACTATATGAGGGTCACATAATTCTACTAATTCTTCAAAGATATCTATGGATTCGGGAATCTCCTTGTAGAGAGCTACACCCATAGGTACTTTTAAAACCTTTCTCCCTATCTCATTAAGAAAAAGGTCTTTGTCGGTGAAGAGATCGATCATCGAACCTTCAACGCATATCTTCCAGGTTTAGTTATGTTTAATGAACGTGCTATCTCCGAGCTTTCCGGATCGATTATTATCGTTATTCCTTCCCAATCATCCGAGAAATCTCTTGAGCCACAATTAGGACAGATTTCTACATTGAGAGGAACTAAAAGTTTACATTTCATACAGGCCTTAAAGGGTAATGCTCTTCTAGGCACTCTTCTCACCCTTTAACTCCTGCTCTATCCATTCAAGCTTCCCCAGATACGGCTGTCTCATTGTAAGCCCTATTCTCAAGGTTTGTCGCCTAGAACCATAGCTGACACTAACTATTCTTGCTCTCACATTGTCATTCTTCCTTATAATCCTTCCCGTTTTTGAACCTAACATAATACTCTGTTCTCTGTTATAAGAGAAGTAATCATCGAAGATCTGGCTCTTATGTATGAACCCCTCGATAGGCCCTAACCTTATCAGTAACCCATATTCCTCCACCAATACAACTTCGCCCTCTACGATTTCCTGAAGGATAGGGGAGAAAACAAGTGCTTTAAATTTAGTTTTATGATACAATGCACCATCATTAAAAACTAGATGACCAAGTTCTGAGACCTCTAGATCCAAAATACTTACAATAAACCCTACATCTCTAATAATATGTCCCTCATACTCTTCTCTTAAGACACTCAAAACAGCTTCTTTCAGTGGTTTATTGAATAATGAAGGTGGAACTCTTACAATGTCCTCGAACTCGATAATCTTATACAATCTACACCACCAAAATATCCTCGTAGCTCAAATAATAAGAAACTTTATTTTAAACGTACCGCTCATATTCACAGAAAGAAAATAATATTAAACCATGCAACAAAAATAGTATAGATAGCCGGGGTCGCCTAGCCAGGTTAAGCCCACCAGCATCTAAGGGCGGCGGGTTGCTAACCCGCTGGCCGTAAGGCCACCCGGGTTCGAATCCCGGCCCCGGCGTCATTTCTCGGATAATCATCCCAGTATCTGGCAATCTCATAATCTCAATTTTCGAACATATCCTAACACGCTAACGGCATTTCTTAAGAATAGGTGTAAGTCATGGGCCCGGCGGGATTTGAACCCGCGACCCCCCGGTATCCTCCCCTTTTTCTTAGAGCTGTAAGGGTTATGAGCCGGGTGCTCTGCCTAGCTGAGCTACGGGCCCTCTTACTTAACAAGGTTTCAATAATCTTTTTGAAAGCTTTTAAATTTAAACCTTACTATAAATCTGAAAGGAACCTTTCCTAATTAGAAATATGGTCTTCTTCTGTAAGGTTTTACGAAAAGGTAGTGTTTCTGTTCCTTACTCAGCTCTTCGATAATTCTTTCCACAATTAGTTTAACGGGATCGATTTTTGTTCGTTCACGTATATCTTGAAACGAGGTGAACTTTTTTCTCTTTCTCTCATTAAGTATTTTCCATAGAGTCTTCTTACCAATACCGTACAACAGCTCTAAGCTATGCATCTTAGTAGTCAGAGGCTGAGCCTCGTTGAAAAACTCTACAAATTCTTTTTCCCTCTGCTCCACAATGATCCTTACAATATTCGGGAGCTCAGCTCTAGCTGTAGCCGTTAATTCATCGTAGGTTAATCTCTTGGATACCTTTAGTAGTTGGCTTTCTAATCCTCCTATAAGCGGTAATTTTTCTCCAATTTTTAATTCTAAACCTTCTATAAGCCTGAGTTCTAAAAGTGTAAAGTACTTTTCACCTATTGCCTGGGCTGTAGGTCTCGACGAGTACCCTCTACGCATCCCCGCACCATAACCATATGGTAGATAGTCTAGAATATAGACAAATTCTTCAAGTAATTTCTCACGTGGCTCTCTGTGAAATCTTCTTTCTCTCATTAATTTATCGCCTCTTATATAATATACTACAAACATATTAGTTAATTTCTATAAAAGATGAAGGCCTACCGATACTTCTCAATTATTTCTTTTATCTTTTTGATCTCATCCGTAGTAAATACCTTTGAGAGAGGTGCTAAAATACTCCTTATTTCCTCTATCGATTTAGGCATAATATTAACTATCTGGACAACAATTTCTTCAGGCAAGCCATAATCCAGAAGTTCCTTTTTTAAATTCTCTGCTTTCTCGTAATCTATTTTCGAGTGTCTAGTAGCATATTCAAGTGTAACACGCTCTATCGAAGACAATTCTCTTTTAGCCTGTATATCTTCTAGTACCTTCTTTAATTCCGGAATAGATATAATCTTTTCTGAAGATATCTTAGGCAATTTTTTCACCAATTATAAGAGAGATATATATTTAATTCCCGATAGAATATAAATAAGTTATTCAATACCTTTCTTATTCATAATCTCGTCTTCTTATAGAAATCTTATCGCTTAAAACTTTATAGTAAGGATATGATGGAGAGATTTAAATACTCAATTATGTAAAAATCTAATGCATTAAGGTGACAATCAGTGAGACATTCGAAGGGTTACCGTAGCAGGACAAGAAAAATACTAAGAAAAGAACCGAAGAAAAGAGGGTTGACAGGTCTAGGAAGGTTGCTTTTCCAATATAACATAGGAGAAAAAGTGCATATCGATATTTCGCCAGATAACATCTCCACGGCACCACATAGAAGATACCAAGGGAAGGTTGGTACAATAATAGAGAAGAGAGGAAAAGCCTATGTTATTGCCGTCAGAGTTGGAGGAAAAATAAAAAAGATTATCACAACTAAAGAACATATAAAGCCCTATAAAGCTTCTTAAACAACTTCTTGAATCTCCACTACATCTAATGTTATATCTAAGACCTCATTGTTCAAAAACTCTGCAAAATTTGGCTTAGTTCTTCCCCCGTCTCCATGGATCAATTCCTTAACATATAAGCCGCCCTGACACTTTATCCTGAATTCAACCTTGTTACCATCTAGTTTTCTTGCCTTTACTTCATAGACAACTTTTCTTCTGACTCTATCTGTACGCCTATGCAAGACTCTCTTTGGAGTACGTTGGATGATAACAATTTCTTTAAAGAACTCTTCGAGTTTTGAGAGTTCTTCATTTCTTACAGGTTTAGAAAATCTTGCAACAGCAACATATACTTTACTTGATATCTCTGAAAGGGCTTTTATCTTAGAGACAAAGCTTTTATCAACAAACCTCAGCCCATGGACAGAAATTAAGCCTTGAGAGTTTCTATTTATCTCCTCCTCCGCACGAGTCAAATCTATACTCCTAATCTTAGGATCCTTTACTTCAACAACAAAGGGTCTTCCATTACCTAGCATTCTTACATCAATATCTTCGCGACCCGCGGCATGAAACTTTGCACCCTTTGCCTGGGCCATTTCTATTAGTGGAGCGGTGATGATCTCTTCTATAGATGTATTATACTTTATCCTTTCGTCATGTTCGTAAAGCCATGGATTCTGCGGAAGTCCTCTGGCAAACTTACAGTAGCGACCATAGATATACAACGATTTAGACGAAATTTCTATAGCGTCTTTTACCAGATCCACAATTATCACAAGATCCGGTAAATGCAGAGAATACTCTTTACCTGTTTTCTCGCTGAACCTTTTTCCTACCTCCCTTGTAAACTCGCTCTTAAAAGATTCCGCATTTCTTAGATCATATAACGTCCATATTTTTTCTTCTCTCGCTACCATATCACTTGGAACTCGGCAACCAACCTGGAACGTCCTAAACTCATAATCTTTTGTCTTATCGATAATCCTATCGACTATTTCATTAAGTTCCTTAAGTAATCCTTTACAAATTTCACATTCCTTTATTGTAATTTCGACATCGTATTTCGCTAGAATCGTTATCGCAGGCTCAAACCCTGTTTCAGCTAAAGCTATGGTAATGTCTTTATCCTTTATCCCATCAGCAGTGGAATATGCGTCCATTAATAGAACAGTCTTAATAGATCTTCCTCTTTCCTCGTTTCTAAGGTTATACCCTGTGAACCCGAAAAGTCTTCCTAGACAATTATCGCATAAACTATGGTTTTTAATTACTCTGTATGCTTTATCGACTATCCTATCTGTCATAAGAATCTCCTATCCAATTCGTTATTCATCAAGACTATTAAGTTATCCGGAAATAATGCCTGTCTGGAAACCCTGACCCTTTGAAACTTTATCCGTTTTCCAAGATTTTTAAGTACAGCATCTAATGGAGTGTTCAAGGATACTACATAGACTATAGTATTATAGCCATTAAACTTTATTTCTCTTATATCAGTACCGTCACGGGCTTCAACAAGGGTATAAGGCTTAGAACCAATTTTTAAAAAATTATACAACTCTCCTCTTGATGCGAAAATTCCCGCATGTAATCTCTTCTTATCCTTCCTCAAGACGACGAACCTAATAATCTTCCTCATAATACCTCTAAGGGACTGTTCATCAGGTCTTACCTGCTTCAAATAAAGTCCCAAGATTTTCACTCCAATTTTTTCATTAAGAAAAAAGAATATCAGGGAAGTGTCTCTCCTCAACCCATGCGAAATCATTAATGCGGAACTTACACATCTAGAGAAGATAGGCAGGTATTTCCTGAACTCCTCAACATCCTTAACAACCACGATAAAAATTCTTCTCATCGATACTAAACACCAAAGTACTCCAATCCTCTCATACTCCTTCTACGTTGCCTCATCAATTTCTTCATCAATTTTTTACTCCTGTGATAGGCAGTAAGCAAAGCTTTAACATCACTAGGTCTTGTACCAGATCCCCGGGCAATCCTAATAATCCTAGACTTATCTATAATCTCTGGGTTCAGTAGCTCCTCGTATGTCATAGAATTCATTATGGCGATCCACCTATCAATACTCTCTTCGCTCATTTTCTCAAAGTCTTTCGGAAGCTTCAACCCTGAAGGTAGAAGCTCCATTATCTTTTTCAAAGGTCCCATTTTTCTCAGACTTTCGAACTGATCACGCATATCCAAAAGGGTGAATTTTCCAGATGCAATAGCCTCTGCCCTCTTCCTATCCAGCATTTCAGCCGCACGAAAACGTTCTATTAAAGTCTTCAGATCGCCCATGCCAAGAAGCCTGGATACAAAGGACTGGGGATCAAACAGTTCCAGTTCATCAATATTTTCTCCAGTACCTATGAAAGCAATTTTTGCGCCCGTTTTAGCCACAGCTGTTAACGCCCCTCCTCCACGTGCTGCACCGTCAAGCTTAGTAACAATAATCGAGCCTATAGGAGTAGCTGAATGAAATGCTTCTGCTTGGGGACCAGCCTGCTTACCTATGGTTCCATCCAGTACTAGGATTACTTCATCCGGATTGATAGCTTTCTCCATTTCTTTCATTTCTCTCAAAAGTTCCTTTTCCTCCTTATGTCTGCCCGCTGTATCTATAATAACGACACCTACCTTTTCCTTCAACATATAGTCCAATCCCTTTCTTGCTATATCAATAGCCGAACTGTTCTTCGGATCGCCATAGAAATAAACCCCGACCTGCTCGGCAAGTTGTTTAAGTTGATCATACGCGCCAGGTCTAAAATTGTCAGCAGCTATAAGACCAACCTTATAACCTTTCTTCTTTAGAAAATTCGCCAACTTAGCAGCGGTAGTAGTTTTACCTGATCCCTGGATACCAACCAGCATCATGACATAGGGCTGTTTATGAATTTTCAGCTCGTATGGCTGTTCGCCACCCAGTATCCGTACAAGTTCTTCGTAGATAACCTTTAAAAGTAGATCTCTCTTGCTAAATCCAGGAGGTAGCCTTTCTTCCTTAATCCTTTGCTCTACTCTCTTTGAAATCTCTAGAATAATATCTACACTTACGTCAGCTTTTAGAAGTTCACGCTGAATATCCCTAATAACTTCACGTAATGTTTTCTCATCGATTATCGGGACTTTCCTAATCTTAGAAACGATATTTGCAAGTCCTCTACGAAGACTCTCCATATAAACCACTTATTAAATAAGGGAAAGAGAAATATTAATTATCTTTGATCAGGTATTGTACTCCCTTTCTTCTTCTTCAAATACTCTGCAAGAGAGGCTTTAATAACTATACCTCTACCAGGCAGTATGTCAAAGACATACTTGCTGGGTTTAACAGGAGCCCACCTGGCTTTCCTGATATACATTATCCTCTCGATACCTCCGTTTATTTCCTGTATGCTCAAGACTATAATACCCGAAGCCAAAAACTCCTCAACTCCAAACCTGCTCAACTGCGTACTACCAGTAGGTATCTCACTTGTCATAACGGTCGTGAGCTCTCCCACCTTTTCTAATGCAAATACCATTTCTCGCAGAAACTCTCTAGCATACAAAACGTCTTCACTCTTACCACCATAAATTAACGGAGCAATAGGATCAATAACGAGTCTCTTCGCCCTAATCTTCTTAGCAGCCTTCAAAATAGACTCAATAATATACTTAGGTTCAATCTTCTTCCTCTCATCACGAAGATATATCTTACTAAAATGGGTCCTCATGTCTAGGAATAGTAATTTACCATCAGAGATGAGCTGCGACACATCCCAACCAAATTTCTTCAGACCATTAAGCAACTGTTTTGTCGGCTCATCAATAGCAATGTAAACACCGGGTTCACCTCTAAGGGCACCAGAGATTAAGAACTGCATTGAAAAAATAGTTTTACCACACCCTGTTTCTCCTGCCACCAAGTAGGTCTTACCTCTAAGAAATCCTCCTCCAAGTATTTCATCTAGCAAAGCTATACCCGTAGGCGCGTAATCTCTCTCAATAATAGTACGCTCTACAATGGTAGTGACGCGTTCGCTAGAAGCAGGGACAGATGGCTGAGGAGGCATAGTTTTAGCGAGCTGGCTAGTAGCAATCTGTTCACTTGGAGTGGAATAGGTTTGTTGTACCTGTTTAATCATAGGATATGGAGGTTCCACATTATAGATAACCTTCTGGTTATGTGGGGCAACATCATTAACAGTTTCTTTTTCGACAATAGGTTTATTCACATTTTCTATGGCCGGTTCCCTTGCTTCGACTCTTGACGTAATTTTTCTTACCGTCACGACCGTTCCCTTCTCAACCCTTTCATCCCTTTCTCTTTTCATGAGACAAGGAGGATTACTAGGGTCATCTACATACCTGTTCAATAACAAGCAATACCTTTTAGTCCGCATAAAGTAAATACAAGTATTGCAGGATTTCCTGACAGTCATTCTATTTCCTCACTTAAAGGAACATTACAAGCCTCGAAATTATAGAACTCCGACAAATATAAAAATATATTGTTTTGGTATGTGTGAAGAATATAAATTTATTTCGACTATAGTCGAAAATAAAGGTGTTAATGAGCTTGATAGGCTTAAAGCAATAGCAATAGAGAGTGATTAAGTTGACGGTACCCCTTTAAACAATAGAGACTGTCCGGTTAGTGTCTGTTTCTTTTATGGATTTTGTGTTGTTTTTGGTTTT
>Ga0116200_10000295_pt1 | contig 15294 bp, 16 predicted proteins | sample Mar14436cmmetaG_FD_94478 | JGI IMG/M metagenome (GOLD analysis project Ga0116200, IMG submission 94478) | Marine hydrothermal vent microbial communities from Guaymas Basin, Gulf of California to study Microbial Dark Matter (Phase II) - Marker... ... | reverse complement strand
GGATTGGTATATATGTCTCTTTCCCATTTTTTACATCACCCCAATATTATATAGATATTTTCTATATAAAAAGGTTTATGAATTTTCATATTCATACCCTTTCATCTTCCCAGCTACCACTGCTTGCAGTTTTTGAAAATAGGTTTATTGTGGCTATCATAACCCATATCACTGCCAGAACCGAAAATGCCAAGCATGGATACGCTATCAATTCATAATGATAAGGATAGCTCATACGATATAGAAATAGCCCTAAAACGAAGCTCATTGTGCCGAACATGATTACTTTTAGCGAATCCTGAAGGAATAATGTAATCACAAGAAAAATCAGCATGAATGTAAGGAGAATAGCAAAAATGTAAGGTGGATAAAAAGTTTGCTGGCTATCCATTGCATAGATATCGGAATTGTTTGATGCATTTGCGAGCACGATACTGTGCATCTCACGAGGATTTAAATCCGATAGGATGAAATAATCCAATTCTGTTTCGTTTACTTTCTTCATGCCATCAATATAAATACTCGCTGTGCTGGTTTCGTTATAATCCCATGTCCACTTTATAAAGTTTGTGCCAACCTCAGTAGAAAGATTTTCTATCTCGCTTGCTGATGTGATAGGCAGTGCAAAAATACTTATCATGCCTAATACAACCAGAAATAACCCAATGAATTTCTTATTCACCGCCATCTGTAAATTCATCATTTTTCTCCTCCCCCAAAATCTTTCTTGTTGCCTCTTCTATCTGCTTTTTCCGCTCTATTATTGTCTTATGGTCAATACCGAGTTTCTCTATCACAAAATCTGTGGCTTTGTCTATCCCCAGTAAGAGATTCCCTCGACTATTGTGCCACATAAAAATTTTTCTTCCATTTTCATCACAGATTTTTATCTCGATTGAGAATGGTGTTCTCTGTATCTTGCTCATTTTTTATCTTCTCCTCGGTATCATTAATAATATGGCTGCTAAGAGTATTCCTGCGAATAGAATTAGTAGGATGCCCTGAAACCCGCCGTAACTGAGATTGATTATGCCTGTTAAGTTCGTATATTGCTGATATGCACTTGTGTTTACGGCTGGTTCTGGCACTTCCGCTACCATGTTTATACCAAAGTATAACAGCACCATCACACCTATAAAAATCCCTACCATAGCCAATATACTTCTCATTTTTTATTCACCTCCTACTCCTCATTATCGAGTAAATTATCCCCGCTATCGCTACTATTATCAAGAGATAGGCGATATATGTCCATTCTGGTGGTAGGAACTGCCATATCAAGCCTCCTATGCATAATGCTAATAAAGCAGGCACTACGACTTTTGTGCCTCTGATAAACATTGCTACAAAAGGTAAACTGAATAGCATTAACCAGAAAATCAAGCCCATCCTGTCTGTGTAGGGCTCAGTTATTGTGTTTGTAAGACTCATTATGGATAGGTTGCCTTTTGTTAAATTTTCTGCATACTTGCTATAATTCCTCTCCTCGATTTCTGTTATAGATTCTAAAGTAAAATATTCTGTATTCCCAGTCATTACCAAATCAGGATTGTCAGTTGATACTCCCTTTGCTCGGTATTTATAACTTTTGCCTGGGTATAATCCATATCCTGATACCTTTTTGCTAAACTTGCCAGGTGATACGGTCATGTTCTCAGTTTTAAAATTAAAACTACTTCCATTTAAGCCCCACTCAAACCATACCGTTGCAGGAATGCTTGTATTCCCATTAAAAGTTACTGAGCTGGTTGTAATATTCGTTGCTGGTAAGGTCGTAAAATTATAAGTTCGCCACCTTACAATAAAACCTTGATATTCGGCTACAACTATTCCTGCTACAATACCTATGAAAATGAATAAAATAAAAAGTTTGAAAAGGTTATCCTTTCCTGTACTTCCAGTTCCTATCTCTCTATATCCATCGAACATATCATACAACTCTTATTTTTAAGATTATCCTCGGTCCTACACTGAATGCTGAAGCATCTACATATTTGTTCTTCCTGCCTACTTCTATCCATTTTTCAAATTTCTCTGGTAGTGTGCCTTCCTTCTCAGCCTGATACTTTGCTCTTGTTATCATCTCTTGTTCCTCTGGTGTTGATTCTTTTCTTAATACTTCCCAGAACCATTTCTTTGCCTGCTCCTTATCTGGTGGCATTATATTAATATTAATTGTATAATCTCCTTTTGGTGGCTCTTTTTTGATTGTTACATTTATCGTTATTTTTTTAACCCAGCCTCTCATAAACACTGGAAATGTTGGTTCTAATAGGAACTGGTTTGGTGTAATCTTTACATTGAAATACTCATTATCCTCTGGCACGAGTTTAACACCCTGCCAAGTCTCTATACCGAATCCTGTCCGATAGAGAACATCAAAACTAATCCATGAGCCTTGTTTTGTGGTATTGAATACAACCTCTGGATTGGCTGGATATGCGCCATGTCCGTAAACACCCCATCGGCTGTAATCATGTTGGTCGTAAAATCGTTTTGCTCTATCCCAATTTGGATAAAAATCTGGTTGAAGCCAGTAGGATTCATTTAAATCCGAAAGGTCTATATAGCCACTTTCCATTTCTCGCATTATTAATGGAAAATCTACTGGTTTTGGTGGGATATTCTTCATATAGTCCAGTGGTGGCAATCCTTTTATGCTCACTTCTTCATTTAATTGGTAGGTTTGATAGGAGATAGCTGCAACTATTCCTATTACTACCACTACTACTGCTCCAACCAGAATACCTAATCTGTTCATTTCAGCTAATACAAGTTGATTAGCTTGCTGCTTCGCTTTCTATCTGTAATGTCCGTGTTGTATCGCCCGCTGGTGCGTTTGTTATATTTGTCCAGAGATACATTGGCGTTGATGAACCTGCTGGTACACTTTCGTTTATCAAAACCAGAGTTGTATCAAACTCCGTTGCGGTTGTATGGTCTGACTGGTTACTTACCTTTATCGTTGCCCATGATGGTTTCGCTGATGTCAGGTTGCATGAGAAGTTAAGGTTAGCATTGCCCGTATTCTCAATAGTTATAATTGGCGTATTGCTCGATGCATCCTGTCCACTTGGCTCAATTAGGTTTTCAGTTGCAGATGATGCTGTAAAGTTTACCTGTGTTTCTGTGCCTGCAAAAGTTACTGTAAAGCTTGTATCTGAAGGTATACTCCATTTCACTGTCCCTGTCCAAGGATTGTCTGCATCATAGGCAATCGCAGTGCTCACTATTCCTGATATTGCTATCATCACTGATATTGCTAATGCTGATATTTTTCCTATTTTTTTCATTTCTTTTTTTCATTTCACCTCCTTTTATATTTATTTAGTTTTATACTATAAAAAATTTTATAGGACTTGAGTTACATTTATCGTAAGATTTTTTCCGGTCTCTTGCTCTTCAGCATGTGATAAATCTGTCCACAGCCAGATATTTATGGAACTATCGGGAGGTAAATCAGAATAGATTTCAACTAAGGTTGTATTCACTTCTTTTGCTCCAGAGGGGTTATTATCTGTATCTACTTTAAGGATAACATTTGGAATAGTGGCATTGAGTTGCATTCTTATGCTCAGGTTTACATTCCCTGTATTGGTTACATTATAAAACGGTTGTGTATCGCTCTGTCCTTCTGGTGCCCAGTTAGTTTTAGTTGATGCTCCCTCTATCCCTGTTAAATTGAAATGAGCATAGGTATAACCAGCAGGCAAGGTTACTGTAAAGGTTGTATCAGCGTTTTCAAGCGTTATATTTACATTACTTACATCAGCACCAGAAACTGTTACTGTGCTCGTATTTGATGCATAACCCAATTTTTCTGCTTTTATTAAGTATGTGCCATTTGGAAGGCTCAGATTATAATATCCTGATGAGTTAGTATAATCAGTATCTGAAGTAACATTATTAGTAACATAGGCATTTTCTATCGCTGTTCCACCTGAGGTTTTGACATAACCTGAAACATTATAAAACGGTTCACTACCCAATTCTGCTATTGGCTCTGGGTCGGCGTATTTGCGAACGAAAATATAATCCACATAAAATGTTCCATAATCCGCCCATCTGCCGAGACCAATATTTGCGGATGTTATCTGACCGAAAAACGCATCTGTGGATGATAATTCATTTGCAGGATTATTCACATCTACGAGTTTAAGCGTGTTCTCACGAACTCTAAGAGAAAACCTATGCCACTCATCTTGAGCATAAACATCATTATATCCGCTTGCTTCGCCATACCCCGTACCTGCATCTACACCTTTTATTAAAAGGTCCCAATCTCTTGTAGTAGAGTATGAATGTCTGGAAATATACACTGTGTTTGCATCCTGTCGCCAGCCAACATTCCAAAAGTCGCCGCTTGTTGCTCCAGAAATTTTGGTCTTCATCTCTAAAGCCGTTCCTTGAGGATTCAAAGTTGTGTTAGTGTAGGTGGAATTGAGGTAGTTAGCGTTATCATTGCCTGCAGGTATTTTTAGCTTATTATTTTCAAATATAATGTCATCAGCCTTCTCCCATTCTATGACTGAGTATGGGTATATTCCTCTTGCACCGAGATAAATATCTTTTATGTCGTTCCAAGCGTTCCAATAGCCTACGACTACCTGCCAAACTACATCGAAATTGCTGCCGCCCCTAACGGCTACTGGTCTCCAGTTATCTTTTGCACTATTCTGTGTTATGTCTTCGGTTTTCGTCCAAGTTCCATCGTAAACCCATTTTTGTATTTCGGCAACCCCATTGACATCTACAGATGCATAAACAATGTCTGGATTATCTTGTTTAGCGGAGATACCCAATGCAAGATGCGGTGCTTTAGGAAGACCTCCCCTGTTGCTATCACAGATATACTGATCTGTCCAAGCACTTCCACCCCATATAAGCTGGTAATACTTGAAATCATTTGTGTCTGCCTCGTCATGATAGTAAATATGCACCTTGCCATTATAGTATAGAATTTGCCATGCACAAGCGTTTTTATCCACAGGTTTGCTCATATCGTCAGGGTTTGCTGGTAATGTAATTACCGTCCCATCATCTTTTTTCCATTGTCCATCCGTGTCGAGATACATGAACCAGACTCCATACGCCAAATCAGGTTCTCCCCCCATCTCGTGATACGAAACATATACTTTTTCACCATCCGTTGCAGCGTGCAAATAACTTAGCGTGCCATATGCAGGGCCTGTTGTAAGCCGAATTTCGTCGCTCCAAGTAGCTCCCTCATCATCGCTGTATCTGTATTTCCAAACAGGAGCATCGGGAGTAGAGTCGTCTCTCCAAAAGCAGTAGATTCTCCCATTATTAAGTTGGACAACCTGGGGAAAAGCCGAGTCATAATCTGTGAGCTGCACAGAATCGATGAAATTTAGATTATAATCGTAGCGATATGCATGTATTGTTGCAACTGTGCCTGGACGATGAGGTATGAAAACAAGAATATAATTTGTAGTCTCTAAAAGAACTGCTGGGTAGTGGTCTCCTTTCTCATTATCACTGAATATTACTTTTCTATTCCAGCTTTGATTACTTATATCGTAAATTAAAATCCCATTATCACCTAAATCTGGACTATGGTAACTTATTAGAATTTTATTTCCTATCTTGACTACTTCGTTGTTCAGGTCAGTTACCCAAGTCCATCCAATATAATTATCTTCAAAAGAATAGAATTTCTTAAAAGTTGCATCGCCATCACTCGCAGAACTGGCAGAAGGATTGCCGTAGTAAAGGTAGTAGGTATCATTGTACCATGAACTCGCTGGTATGTAGGAAGCATTGAACCAAATCTTGCACCAATTGCCATTAGATTTGTTCTCTATCCAGTATGGAATAGCTGTGCCTGAAGTCTCATTCACTACCCTTATATCTGAAAAATTACTGTTCATATCGCTATTGTAGGTTATGTTAATCATCACTTGATAATCGGTTAAAGCATTACTATTGCCTGTATTATTTATATGTATCGGTACTCTTTTACTCCATGAGCTATTCCACCATGCACTTGCACTACCTATCATTAATCCTAAAAATAGTCCTGCTATTATTACACCTATACTGATATTTTTTATTTTATGCCCTGTCACTTTTTCACCTCCTATGGTTCACCTCCTATGGTTCACCTCCTCTATATATATTATATGTGTTTCCTCATCTATATAAATGTTATGTATCATTCGATATTCTTGAATGATCTGCCTGTTATAAATTGAAGTATTCCTATGGCATAGACCATGTAAATTGCAACTTGTAGCAGGGCGGAAAGTAAAATTGGGATATGGAATACTTTTACTAAGGTAGGATAAAGACACGCAATTGCAAATGTTATTTCACTTAGTGTTCCCATTATATTGAAATTTGACGATATTTGAGTCGTTACATTGCCGTAATCTTCGCCTATCTGGCTTACATTCCATTCTATATACTTGCTTTGTGGCGTCATTTCATATTGATAGCTGAACAATCCTAATCCGTTAATAAACCCTATCGTTGCCGATAGGATTACTACGAACAATGAAATTTCATAGGCTTTCATGTCATCCCCTCCTCTTTTGCACTTTCAGACATGTAATATAAAACTCCTATTACAAAGGCTGTTGGTAAAATAACCACAGCACCTGGGACTGATAGCCAACCTATCCACCACAACCCCAATGCAGCACCTGGCGTTATTACTGCTCCATATTTTACTGTTATGCCTGAGAACATTGCTGCAATCAGCACAAGTAACGCCACAGCAATCGCATTATAATACCAATCATGTTCTTCATCAAACCCTAAATCTATCAATCGCTGCTTCAAATAATACATATAACCTTTTGTCTGCTCCACAGGCTCAAAATACGAATCGTTATAGGTAGCATTACATTTTACATAAAAAACCTTTCCTTTCCATCCTAATGCCAAGTAAGAGAAATTATAGGCATTTACACCAGTTAAGGTTTCGTTATAGAGTTCTGTTACATTCCCTGTTGAGTTCAAAGGCTTTGTATAGATATAAAATCCGAGATGGTTCGTATGGTTGGTTAAATCCTGATACGAGACATTGAAAAATCTATGGGTGCTATTAACCTCTGAGGTTGAAAAATTGATATTGATATTTTCGTATGCGGTAGGTGATTTCACTAACCCTAAAACAATCGTATATCTATCTTCTTTTGGATAAATATAGATTGTCTCATTGATATTTTGCGAGGTTTTATTGAAGTTTATTTTATATTTTATGGTCTCTACCATCAGGAAAGTTATCTCGCCCGCTGTATCGGTTGTTCCATTCATGGTTGTATTTTGAATTTCGCTTGCTGATTCGTTTGTAAATCCCAGCATAGTTCGTAACCAGTTCCATTTGCCCATTGTTGTCTGCACTCCTACTGCTGTTACATTTACATCTGAGATTGGGTTGCCAAAAATATCCTGAATATGAAACATAACTGTATGAGGAGCATAGTAGACCCCAGGTCCACCTTGCACAACCTCTTCAACTGGCGACAGATATATTATCTTCTCTGTATCCTCAGCAACATAAACGTAACTTATGCCTGGATAATACCCATCCGCACTGACCTCTACCTTATGGATACCATAATTCACCGAGAAATTGATATACCCGGTCGTGGTCTGAACAACGTCTCCATCATTAAGCATCGCATTGAACTCCATTATCGTGGCGTGCGTATCCGCACTCCGGACTCTTACTGTGAGGTTGTATATCGGGTTCATCAAAAGATATACGTATTTGACTTCAGTAGCATTTACTGAGAAAGTCATGGGCTGATTCATCTGCTCATATTTGAATTTAGTTGCATTGATTGAATAGGTTGTGGTTTCGTATTTCTCGTAATCAATATGATAATCGGTGTTATTGCTCATATTCCCCGTGCTCAGCACCTTGATTTTGCCTGCCACGTAATCCATTTCATAGTCTGTGCCTCTCTGATAAGGCGTCTCATCGGTTGTGTTGGTGACTTTTTCGCTGTATGGCACTATTCCACTATTCGCTAAGCTTACCCATGTATCGTATTCCGAAGAGTTGAAAGTTTCATTTATGATGTCTGAGGTTTGCATACTCGTATTATCCAGCGTAAATTCAAAATAACCCATAGAATTTGTAGTATTGCTCGTGGCAAGTCCTATGGAGGTATTCCAAAGATTTACGGTAGCCTCTGAAACGTTCTGATAAAACGGGTAAGACTGAACCAAACCCACAATCGCGGGGGGAGTGATATTAATGTGGTTCTCATCAGGGAGGAGGAAAAGATCAATATTATATAAGCCATTCTGAAGCGGTGTAAATGAAAAATTATTGTGGGTATAGTTTGTTTTTGCGGCATTCATCTGGATTTCCATATCAACACATAATTCTGAGATGTTATACTCACCGGTTGTTGCATTTGTTGTTGTCTCGTGATCCACATAATTTTGAAGTGCATTCACATATACATTACCGAGTATGGTTTCATTTTTTGCATTGTAACTCACCCCCTCGATTCTTACCTCTTCGCTTATGCTTGCAATATCATACGCTTCATCCCATTCAAAACCTGTGTTTTTGTTTCTAACCCTGAGAATAGCAAAGTATGTGCCCGCATCATAGCCGTTCAAATCAACCTCGTGCCATTCATCTGTGCTTGATACTGTCCATTCCTCTTCTTTGTTTCCATCCATATCATATACATAACCTTTATAGAGGTATGTGGTAAAATCGGGATTTGTAATATTTGTATGGATTCTTGCAGTTTCTCCGCTTGCATAGCTATCTTTATCCCACGAAATTGTGCCACTGAAAGTTTTTTCTGCACTTTCATAAGTAAACCAGAAATAATCTTGCGCTAAAACATCAGTGCCTCGCTTCAATTCCTGATAATAAAGCCCATATTTGTCATCAGTTGGGTCTTCATGGAAAAGCATATCTGTAAAATTGAACTCGATTAAACCGCAAGATTTTGAACTTAATGATGTTATATTTACTATCTCGCCCGTAAAGAAATACTTTGTAACGATTGAATCGGCAGGAGGATTTCTTTCGCTATAACTTGTAACATTACGCCACGCATAAGTTGTATGAAAAACATGTGTATATTGCTTTGTATTTGCGTTGTTATAAAGTCCATTTGTATCGGGATTATCCCAATTGCGCTTTATTGTCCAATTATGAGGAAAAGTTCCAATAATTGCATTGCCCATAAGAAAATCATCTATACGGATGGTTGCCTCCTCTCCATAGCCGACATTTGGCGATGTTTGATAAAGTTCAATATAATATACTGGCTCATCAACTGTCATTCCTAAATCGCATTTATATTCACCGTTGATATATAATGCAACTGAAGTACCACTTTTTAGAACCTCCCACCTATCCATATTTGCTGCTTTAACATAATCTCTTAGACTTGTTGAACTTGTATCTATTAAACCATTTGAACTATTGTATAACTTAATATAAAATTCCATATCATTGTATTTTGACCAGCCATCTACAACAGTCCAACTCCAATAATTGCTTTGGAATGGTATTGTGTTTTTTATTTTAGCCCATCCTCCTTTTGAATAGAAATATATCACTTTTGTATCTTTGTAGGGGTTTTCTTTAACACTAACTTCACATGAGTCCCCGTATGTGTGGGCGCATGATTTTTCCCAAGGTGTTGTGTATATTTCATCTTCATAATATAGAGTTAAATCATCACCCGGATGATTTTGTATATTGTCATATAATGCATCTGCATTACCAATTAACAAACTCAATGCAACCAAAACTGCTATTTCTATACTGATAAATCTTATTTGCTTCCTATATCCTACTTTAATACCCCGTCTCATATTCCCTCCTCTGTGCCGAAAGATATGCCCACATTTTTACCCTAATAATCTTTTTATCTTTTCTATCCTTACAAGCCTTTCAAGTTCTGCTTCTGATAGGATACGGTTATATTTACTTTGCATTCGCCTGTGCATTAATCCTATTTCTCGCTGTGTTACGATTATATTTTGCACCTCTGGCAATTTCAACGCCTGTTCAAAAATGCTGATATGGCTCGTCCTTGGTTTTCTCTGTTTACCAGCCATACATTTCTCCCTCCTCATAGGTATATGGATGTCTGATAAAAACTAACTTAAAGCCCCAGACTATTAAGAGTATAGCGAAAATTAACGGTATGAAATAGAAAAAATCACCGAATTTTAAGGCTGTTGCGAGTGATGGCTGGAATTCTGGTCTTAGCTCGAAATCGAGACCTATCAGGTTATATATAAATATATCGAGCATCGAACCTAAAACTAAGGTCTGGATTGTTAAAATCGCTACACCTGAGATTATCATTAATAATCCCTGTGTAACTGTCCTTCCCGTGCTCATATCTCACCCTCCTCTCGTCTCAATGCGTTCTTTATTACATATATAGCAATTATTAGGCATACAATTACAGGCAATGCGTTCCACACCAAGTCAAGTTGTTTCATCGCTGTCTGACGCTGTGCACTAACTACCACCGATGAATCGCTTAACTGTGCATTTGAAAAGCTTATCACCTCGTCCATAACGTATGAAATCGCTATATAAGCCATGCACGCCGTTACTATCAGGATTATCAATATGAATATGCCTCCTACCTGTCCTTTCCTATCATATAATATATTGCGCATCTTCTTAGATATATCCTCTCTCTGAATCCATCTTGATAGGGCTTATCTGGCTGGATGGTGGTTGTTGGCTTAAAGAAGATTTTTTAGGCTCTTCAACCTCTTCCTGCTCAGTATACTGAACATAACCCTCTGATACAGCTTGAATTTGAAGATTCAGCATCATAATGGCTGTATCTATTGATTTCGTCTCAACATCCGTAAACTGGTCTTTAAAGCGCTGTTTGAGATTCTCAAGTATGTATATGCAACCAATACAATCTCTCAAGATATTAGTCTCTTCCTCTGGTTCTTCTTTCGTTTCTTCTTCACTCATTTTTTCATACCCCCTAATATATTAATTGCATCTTCTATAATGTCTTTTGGCATTCTTATTGAGGCTATTTCAAGATAGCCAGCCCATTCTTCTTTAGGTTTCTTTCTTTTCTTCTTTACTTTTAATTTGGGAGTTAGAGGATAGCATGGTCTTGCTCTCGGCGCTAAAATTGATGGTCTTCTTTCTGGTGGGTATCTCTCCCTCGATGGATAGCGTTCATAACCTCTACTGCGTTCAGGTGGTCTTCTTTCTCCTCTTCTACCTCTCTCTTCTCTACCTTCTCTTCCTCTTTCTGGCAGTATCCGTTCTGGCGGTCTCAGTGGATATTCTTCTTCTCGTGGTCTTTTTCGTTCTCTCGGTGGATAGCGTTCATAACCTCTTCCATATTCGGGTATCAGCCATCTTCTTGCTCTTCTTTCTGGTGGCTCAAATCTTTCTCTTCTTTGCCTGCTGGTAGGCTCTCTTCGCTGTTCAGGCAATCTTAATGGCTCTGTTATCCTTCTCGGTATTCTCTCCTCTGCTATACCTCGTCCTCGTCCTGCTATTATTCTTACTCCTCCTATTAAGAACGGATAACCATAAAACCTTCTCGGTGCTCGCCACATTATTTCACCTGCTCTGAACTCCCTTACTTCTATCTTTGGTGTTCGTTCTAATTTGCCTGTTAAACCCCCTAAAGGCTCGGCTACCTTCTTTATCTCTTCTTTACTCAGTTCTGATGATACTAACCTTCTAACACTCAGTTTTACAGGTTCATACCCTTTTTGTTTCAATTCACCTTTCTCTTTTAGTTCTTTCAATAATTTAGCCTCTGCTTTTTCATATTCCATCCTTAACCTAACCCTTTCAGGCTCAGTTTTAGCTCCTTTCAATTTTTTCTGCCATTCCTTCTCAAAAGCCTTAAATATCTTCCGTCCTGCTCTTGTAAACTTATACTTCGGCACTTTAACATAAGTAAACCTCGTAAATATTCTGCTGGTTAATGGCTCTTTCAATCTTGATACTGCTGGTATAACTGACTCAACCTCAAGATAGCCGCGCCAGGGCAGTTTTGCAGTGGCTTCGGGGCTTATATAAGCATAACCCTTTGGTGCTATCTGCTCTACATACCTTTTATATTTAGCAAATGCAATAATATCCGAACCAGGCACAGCACGCCGTCCTAATATCCTCTTTGCGGCTATTATCTCACCTTTTGTTACTTCCGCTTCTTTTGGTATCTCTATACCTCTTGTTATAATTGAGTATAAAGTAGGCTCAGTTGGTGTTCTTACCCGTCTCGGTGCTTCTATTATACTCCCTACCGCAAATTTGGGATATGCAGCGGGACCGACATATAATCCTTTTGTTGCTGAATAACCTGGTTTAACGAATGTTATTCCTCCTTTTTGCATTTCAAACCGTCCTGGTGTAGCGTGCCATACCTCTTCAGGCTTCCTTGTTAGTTTAAAAGTTGGTTCTTCCATCAAACCTTTTAATGTCTCAGGTGGGGTTGATACAGGCACTCTGCCTGTTGATGGCATCTTCTCTTCTAATACTGGTGTTGCTGTTATCCTCTTCGGGCTGACATATAAAGGTGATAAGCGTTCAACATAAGGTTTTAATCTACCAAATTCACCTAAAGCTAACATACCTGCCATAGAACCTGTAAAGTATGCGGGACGCTCTTTCGCTAATTGAATCATACTCTTCCCATAACTTATTGCTTTGCTTGGCACTGCTGTTGGCTTTACTATTGCTTCAGTAGCTATACGAGGAACACCTAATACCATAAAGCCAGGCATACCAGCTATTGTGCCCACAGCTCCAGCCGTAAATTGTCTTACTGTGCTTGGCTGAGGCATTGTTTTATATCTCTCTGCTTCCTTCTCATACCTTTTTAAGGCTTGTTCATACCTCTGTGCTTCTGGTGTTAGTCTTAGATACTGTTCTCGCAATACATAACGGTTAGGCTTCATTTCTTTGTAATATTTACGAAACCCTTGCAAATACTGCTGATATTGTACCTCTGTGCCTGTAAACTTCCCTTCTTTGATATACGGCTTCCATCTTTGTTCCCATAACTTTACTTCAGATACAGGTTCTGTTGGCAATATTACAGCACCTTTTTTGGTTTGTTTCCATTCAGGCTTCTCATATTTCTTTACCTCCTTATACAGATGCTCAATCTTTTGTGCCTGCTCTCTTAAGGCTTTTTCTCGTTCACCTAAAATAAACGATTCAAGTGGTTTTGTTACTTTCTTTTCATAAATCTTTTCTCCTTTACTTGCAACTTCACTCACCAATTTGAAATGTGTTAGGCTCGGTGCAAAGACTTTTTCATAAGTGCTCGGTGCTGGTTTCCTTTTTCTGATTTTATGCTTAGGTTTACTTACTTCTCGCAGATACAATCCTGTTAATGATGTTGGCTTCTTCGATATTTCCTTAGCATACCTTTTTACTACTGGTTTTATCGCTATAACTCTGGTTCTAACTTCTCGAAAGACTGGTGTAACTCTCTGAACAACTGGCGTAAAAGTCTTTTTTACAACTGAAACACCTTTAGATACCCAATCAAAAAATCCTTGCTCCAGAGGATTGAACGGCTGGCAATCAAAAACATTCGGCACTCCATCCTTATCCTTATCACCTAACGGGTATAATAGCCTCAATTCCTTCGCTCGCTTGTTTGTATCCCATCGCAACTTAGGTTTCATTTTTTCTACCTCATATAATTATATAGTTTATTTTTATTTAAATTTTTAAACTTAAAAACCTTCAAAATTTCTCCATGAAAATTTTTGTGGAGATACCTCAAAAACTACCTCAAATTTTATCATAAACAAAATTTTCTAAGTTGGATAATATTTTTCTCCAATCCTTATAACAAAATTCTGTTATAGAGCAAATTTTAAGGCTCTTCTTCTAACTTCTTTCCTTTGTTCTTTCTCTTTTTCAAAGGCTCAGAAGCCTCTTCTCCCAAGAGCACCTTCTCGTAATTATCTAACATCTCATTAAATGTTTTTGCTTTTTTCTCTTCATAAGCTCCTATCAAATCATCTGATGGCTTACCAAATCTTACCACCCTTACAACAACTGGACCCTCACTTGTCATTATTCTCGGATATACATGCTTATACTCGCCTGTCCACCTATCTATTTTTACATCAAACCATTTCACCACCGTCTGTTCGTGCTTATAATCCACGCCTAATGTTTCTATATACGTATGTAACAACCGTCGTGCAGTAATATCAATCATACTCAAATCTGGCAGTGTCCATATAAGGATTATCTGTTTGAACCGAAACGCCTGAAATATACCTGATAAAATTTTATTACTGCGACTCATGAAATTTCTTGCTCCGAACTGGATACCTGCTTCATCCATTACCACTACATCACCAGGCTTTGAAATCTTTATCAAATTAATTAATTCCAGAGGTGAAAAAGCAACATTCTTAGCGTTAAAATCAGGGTCAAGTAGTTCGCCTATCTTTAATGCTGTGAACGATTTACCACTACCCGTATCACCAACAATCATGCATAACCAATTCCGATTGGTTTCTAATCTCCTTCGCACCCTGTTCAGCAAGTCATCCTCTGTTTCCATTTTTCTTATATATTATATGTGTCGAGACAGTATAATATTATATGTGTTCAGTATCCACATCCACCTTCCCGTATTCAAACCATGTCTGCTTTGGTATCAACAACCCTAATTTTTTCATTCTCTCCGATATTAACCTGATTATTTCATTTGTAACCTCTATCGTATCCTTTACATCGAGATATAGGTTCTCTGTTGCATACTCTTCGGAACCACCATCCTGCCTTTTTTCGTATTTCTCCTTTGCCTTTTTTTCTATCTTTTCCACCGCTTCATAATACTTCTTATCAAGATATGGATACAGCAACGCCTCAAGCATTCTCACTGCATAATAGTAATTAAGTGCATTTTTCTGCCATTCGTCAGTTTCTGGCGTATTGAATATCCTGCTCGAAAGGTCGCCTATCTTAAGTATCTGGAGATAGATAACCTGCTCGAAATCTACTCGCCCATAAAACTTATCCTCATCCTTTCTCGGCATCTTTCCTCAACACATATAATATTATAGATATGGAGGCGTAATCTTCATCTGAAAAATGGGGAATATACCTCGCTTCTCAAGTGCTTTCTGGTATTTTAGGCTTAATTCTATCCCTGTATTTATGTCTTCATCGCTATAATACTGAAACCACTTCTCTACATCTGCTTTTAAATCATCATCCTCAACCACGCCTGATGTTATGTCATAAAACCTTCTGAAACTCTTAAAAAAGTTCTGCTTGATAGATGGTGTTATCTTCGAGAATTT
>Ga0116200_10000294_pt1 | contig 15299 bp, 14 predicted proteins | sample Mar14436cmmetaG_FD_94478 | JGI IMG/M metagenome (GOLD analysis project Ga0116200, IMG submission 94478) | Marine hydrothermal vent microbial communities from Guaymas Basin, Gulf of California to study Microbial Dark Matter (Phase II) - Marker... ... | reverse complement strand
TGATCGAGGAGACGATGAGGGGGAGGGATTCCACCGTGGCAGTGACATCGCGCAGCTCGTACAGGATCCGATCGGCCGGAACCATGTCCGCGGTGTGGTCGGCGAGGGCGAGGCCATTTTCGCGCACCAATCTGAGGAACTCCTTCCGCGACAGGTCAGTGCGGAATCCGGGAATCGACTCGAGCTTGTCGATCGTTCCCCCGGTGTGGCCGAGGGCGCGGCCGGAGAGCTTGGCCACGACCAGCCCAGCGGCGGCGAGGAGCGGGATCAGGACGAGTGAAGTCGCGTCTCCCACCCCACCGGTCGAGTGCTTGTCCACCGGGTAGCCAGGCATGTCGGATAGGTCGTTCATCGCCCCGGAACGGGCCATGACGTCGGTGAGATCAGCCGTCTCGCGGTCGTCCATCCCTTGAAAATAGACCGCCATTAGAAACGCGGTGATCTGGTAGTCGGGGATCGATCCGTCCACCGCCCCGGAGATCAGGTATTCGAGCTCCTCCCGCGTGAGGGCCTCTCCGTCCCGCTTCTTCCGTATCAGCTCAACTGTATTCATGTTGCTCATTCTACAGTCTCGATGAAAGACCGCAACCGAGCCGGTATACTTCCTGTCGGAGGTGGTAGGATGCCTAGTTTCCCGAGGTTTTTGTTCCGGGTGAAGGATCGGTATATCGAGGAAGAGGCGAAGAAGATGGTGGAGGCGTTCGGGATCAAGGACATCGAGATCCGGCGTGACGACACGATCAAGGACGCGTGGCTCGAGGACAACGTCGCACTGAAAACGACCTACGGGTTGGACGACATCCGTGAGTACCTGGAGGAGCTGACCGGCAAGAAATAGGGCTAGCTCAATCGGGCACGAAGCCGGGACGACGTGTAGTCGATTATCCACACGGTGATCATGATGAGGAGCATGAGCGTTCCGGCGCTGCGGTAGTCCCATACCTTCATGTATTGGATCAAACGCTGCCCGATCCCGCCTCCGCCGACGATCCCGATGATCGTCGCCATACGCACGTTGATGTCCCACCGATATAGGGTGAACGATAGGTAAGGGTTGACGATCTGCGGAATAATCCCATACAGGATGACCTGAAGGCGGTTCGCTCCGGTGGCGCGGATCGCCTCCACCGGTCCGGGATCGATTGATTCCAACCTCTCGGAATAGAGCTTGGTCAGGTCAGCGATCGAATGAACGAACAGGGCCAACACCCCGGGGAACGCCCCCACCCGCACCCACACAAGGAAGATGATCGCCCATATGATCGCGTCGATCGAGCGGGTGATGCTGATGCTTATCCGCACGATCATGTAGATCGTGCGACCGATAATCCCGTGAGTGAGGTTACGCGCAGCGAAGAAGCTGAGCGGGATGGCTACTATGACCGCAAACAGGGTGGCCATGAACGCCATATAGATGGTGACGATCAAGAGGCTGACTCCGTCGCCGACGATTGAAAGATCGGGATGTAAGAACTTATTCCACACCGGCGCGGTCTTCGACGCACCGGTGAACAGGGCACGAAGGTCAACCTTTGTGATCAACGATGCCGTAACCAAGGTGACTACCAAGATCACCACCATTCCGACCGACCAGCTGCGCGTGTACCACGGACGCGGTGTTTCTTCGACCTCGCTTACCCGTACCGTCTTGAGCCCGCTTACCCGCTCGTGTAGGGGGATGTAGTCACTTCTCCATAAAAGTGGTAACAAGAAGAAGGGAGAAAAATGCCAGAGGAGGTAACGCACAAAGTGTCGGGCCAAATTATCATCTGCGGCAGGGGAAAGACGTAGCCCGAGAAGGCGCATCCCGATCGAGACCCCGAAGTTTTCCCACAGGGCAGTTGCCTCGACCACCACGATGAGCATCACCCACCAGGGAAGGCTCGAATAACTTTTCACGTGGTAAAATAGGGCATTTACGGCGTATGAAGTCATCGTCCACAGATAGAGGAGGGCGATAAGGTCGGTGAGGGAGACGAAGAGTCGGCGGCGGATGAGGGAGAATCCCCGGGCAAATTTCTTGAGGAACTGAGGCTTGTCGGTCATGAAACCGGCATAGTATCGATCCTTCATCAGACGATCTTCTCCCTGACCCGGCCACTGATGTAATCAAGGGCCCACACCACTACGGCGATGGTGAATACCACCGCGCCCACTTGGTTCCACGCGTTAGGAAGCCTCCCCACCTGTCCCTTGTAGTAGAAGAGGATCCTTCCGATCCCGCCCCCGCCGACAAGTGCTATCACTGTCGCCATGCGGACGTTGATGTCCCACCGATAGAGGGTGAACGCAAGATAGGACGGGATAATCTGTGGGACAACCCCGTACAGGATCACCTGCCAGCGCCGCGCGCCAGTGGCGGCGATCGCCTCGAGCGGCCCAGGATCGACGCCTTCCACCTGCTCGGAATAGAGCTTTCCTAAAGCCGCGATCGTGTGAATCGTGAGGGCGAGAACCCCGGCAAACGGGCCGAACCTGACCCAAATGGCGAATATAATCCCCCACAGGAGCGACTCGATCGAGCGGATTACGTTGAACACCCCGCGCATGAAGCCGTAGACGAGCCAGCCAAGCGGGCTGAACCCCATGATGTTGCGCGCCCCCAAGAAACTCAACGGGAACGCAATTATCCCACCGAGCAAGGTGGCGAGGAAAGCCATGAAGATCGATTCGATGATCCCACTCAGGATCGAGGTGTGAAGCTCTGGATCCGGCACAATGAAGTGAGTGAAATCCGGTGTAAGTAGGGCCTTCCACAGGTACCCGGACTCCTCCGCCCGGTCGATCAGGATCCCAAGGTTGATCTTTGTGGTGAGCCACCCCACCCAGACGGTTACCCCGATGAGGATGACGGTCATCACGCCGCGGTTCGTCTTGTACCACGCCCGCGGTGGGATGAGCGGCATCACGTCCTTGATCTCCTTGACGACGTACATCTGCGTCCCGGAGAGGCGGTCGTGCAGCATCCGGTTCTGCTGGGTCGAGTTCCAGATTGTCACCGGAAACGCGATCAGGCTGAGATGCCATCCCAGGAACCGCTGCCAGCGCTGCCGCAGGCTCGGAAGCGTATATGACTCAGTCAGCAGGCGCAGTCCGAACATGCTCTGCCCGAGGGAGTGACCGAACGCGTGGCTGGCCACGGTGAGTTCGAGCGTCCCCAGAATGACGATCGGCCAGCCCCATTCCGGCACCGTCAACCGCCCGTAGTAATGGATGTTTGTGTACCAGTAGTAATTGAGGAGGTACATGGTCCCGTAGGCGACATACCCCCAACTGATCCAGTCGAGCATGAACGCTAAAAAGCGCGGCCGCAGCGCTTCCCAGCGGGATAGTATCTTAACGGACTTCGACTTGCTCGGCCTCTTCGCCATAGATCTCCTTGAATTTCGCCTCGTCGATCTCATCGGGGAGCCCCTCGAACACGATCTTTCCGTCCTTAAGAGCGAGTATCCGCGTCCCGTAGCGACGGGCAAGCGACAGGAAGTGGAGACTGGCGATCACCGTCACCCCGTCCTCGCGGTTCATCTGCTCGAGGTACTTCATCACCGAGTGGGAGGTAGCGGGATCGAGGGCTGAAACCGGTTCATCCGCCATGAGCAATTCCGGCTCCTGCATCAAGGCGCGGGCGATCCCAACCCGCTGCTGCTGCCCTCCCGATAGCTCATCGGCCCGCTTGTACGCCTGGTCCCTGATCCCGACCCGCTCCAGGTTCTTGAGCGCCATCTCTATGTCCTCCGGTGGAAAGCGGTGGAGCAGCGACCTCCACGGATTGACGTACCCCAACCTGCCGGCGAGAACGTTGGTCAATACCGACGAGCGCTTGACGAGGTTGAACTGTTGGTAGATCATCCCCATCTTCCGGCGCAGCCGCCGCAGCTCAGCCCCGGACGCAGCGGTGACATCGACCCCATCGAAGTAGATCTTCCCTTCTGTCGGCTCGACGAGCCGGTTGATGCAGCGCAACAACGTCGATTTTCCCGAGCCGGACAGGCCGATGACTACCAAGAATTCACCCTTCTCTACCGAGAAGCTGACGTCATCGAGCGCGAGGATGTCTCCGCGTTCGTAGACCTTCGTTAAGTGCTCAACTACTAGTTGTTCAGCCATATATCGCCTTCACTTCAAAGGATAGCGTCCAGCTACAAAAAACGGGAGGGGGTCTCCCCCCTCCCTCAATCATACTATGCGCTTGTATTTATCGCAAATTCCTATCTTTCCGGGATTGGCAGGCCAAGAAGCTCGCGGTAGCCGTCGTAGTAGGAATCATCGATCGGCGCAACCTCAGTCCACTCATAGAAGTTCTCGTCGCTCCAGAGGGCCTTCATCGCTTCATCCTTGAACTGTTCCTGAATCGCAGCGACGATCTTGTCCTGGAGGTCCTTCGGGAAGTCAGGACCGAAAGCGAGACAGTCGTTAGGCACGGGCCCGATCACATCGAGGACGCCGATCTGGCGCAGGACGGTATCAAGATCAAAGGTCTTGCGTACCGCACGCCGCAGGTCGACGCAGGTTCCGCGAAGCTCCGGACGGTACAGGTCGTTGTTCCAGCGATCCCAGATCCAGAGCTCGGGATCGTCGCCCCAGCGCCAGTGGTCACCGCTCCAATCAGCGGGCGGGCGCGGCGGGGAACCGTATCCGGTGCAGAAGTCACCCTGATGGTTCAGAAGCGCGACCATGGAGTTGGTGTGCCCACCGCTCTCCACGATGTGGTTCTCGTCAAAGGTGATCCCCAATCTCTCGAATAGCATGTGCGGGAGGACGTATCCGGAAGTAGAACCGGTCTCGTTGTAGATCCACGTCTTCCCAGCGAGATCCTCCACCGACTTGATTCCGGAATCGCGCCAGTAGTAAATGCTCGCGAAGTAGTAGGGATAGCCGTAGCGGACCGAACCCAGCCGCGGAGAGACATTCCCGTTTGTGCGCTGATAGATGCGGATGTACTGGTCGGTCGTCGGGAATCCGAAAGTGTCCCCGTCGGAGGCAGCGAACGCTTCGATCATCGCCGTGTAGTCCGCCTGGAGGCTCGCCACAATGTATAGTCCGGTCCTCTTGTACAGATCTTCAGCGATCTGTTCACCGATCTTCTGAACAGTCGCACCCTCGGTCGACGGGACAAGAAGCATGTAGATCGGATGATCCTTGGTCCCGATTTGCTGCCCGAACCCCACAGCGACGATGGAACCGAACAGGAGCACTGCGGCCACCGTCACCACCAACCACCTTAGATTACGGTTATGCATACTGCACCCCCCTTGTTGGTTTGGTAGCTTTATCATAGACATTGGCACAGGCCAAGTCAACTTTTACTCCCGTTTATACGGCTCGCCGAGCGCCTTGGGGAACCGAACCCGCCCGATCACCCCGGCGACGACGAGGAGCGTCACCACGTACGGGATCATCGCCACGAACTGCCACGGGATCGCCTTCGACCCAGCGAGGTTCTGAATCCAAGTGGCGAGGCTCTCGAAGAACCCGAAGATGAACCCACCGAGCAGGGCCAAAAGCGGATTCAATCCGCTGAACACGACGGTAGCGAGCGCGATGAACCCGCGGCCGGCAGAGATCCCCTTGGTCACCGATCCGATCCAGGAGACGCTGATGTACGCTCCAGCGAGTCCGGCCAGGACTCCCCCGAACGTGGTGGCGAGGAGCCGGGTTAAGTTGACGTTTATTCCGGCGACGTCCGCCGCCTCTGGATTCTCTCCCACCGCTTTCAGGATCAGCCCGGCGCGGGTTCGGTTAAGGAACCAGTGCACCAAGAACGGGATGACAAGGGCGACGAAGATGATCGGGCTCAGTGTCCCCACCGGAGTGTGGATCGCAGCGAGGCGGGATTCCGCCGGCACGGCGTGGAACCCAGGCGCCCCAAGGACGATCAGTCCGAACGCCACGAATCCCATGGCGAACAGGTTTATTCCGATCCCGGTGATCATCTGGGTCCCCTTCCAGTAGGTGTTGATCACCGAGAAGAGGAGTCCCACAAGCGCTCCCGTCCCCATCCCCACCAGTAACCCGACGGTGGGACCGGCGCTCTCCGCCCCGAGGGCACCGGTGAACGCCGACAGGAGCAAGATCCCTTCCAGACCGATGTTGAACAACCCGCCCGTCTCTCCCACTACCTCCCCGACAGCGGTGAGGGTGATCGGGACCATCGCATGCAGCGAGATAAACAGGATTCCCCAGAAATAAGTCATGTGGCCTCCCTCCGCAAGATCTTTTGAACCCCGCGGCGTATGATCCGGAATATTCGTACCAATTCGGGGATTGACATCGTCAGTACGATTACCCCTTCCACAACCCGTACCATCTCAAGCGGAACTCCAGCGGTGATCTGCATCGTGCGGCCGCCGGCGGTGAGGCCGCCGAAGAATACTGCCGCAATCAGTATCCCGATCGGGTGATTCCTCCCCACCATCGCCACTGCCATGCCGTCGAACCCGGCGTTGGCGATCTGGGGGAGACCGCTGATCACCGCGTAGGTGGGGGGGTTCCCCATGACGATCGTTGCGCCGGCGAGCCCGGCACCAAACCCTCCGAGAATGAAGGAGAGGAGCATCGTCCGTTTGCTCTTTATCCCGCCGTACTTGGCGGCGGTGGGGTTCAGACCGGCGGCGCGGACCTCGTACCCGGTAGCCGTGTGCCACAGGAGGAAGTAGATAACCAGCGCGAACGCTACTGCGGCGAAGACGGAGTAGGAAAGGTCGGTCCCCCGGATGAGGATCGGGAATCGCGCACTCGGAGGAACGGCGATCGTCCGCTGTCCCCGCAGCGGATCGACAAGGACGTTCGCCACCAGGTAGAATGCGAGGAAGTGCCCGATCCAGTTGAACATGATCGTGGAGATGACTTCACTGACACCGCGCGTGATCTTCAAGATCGCAGGGATCAGGCTCCACGCTGCTCCGGCGAGCATGGCAAAGATCAGCCCGACGATGAGGTGCAGGCCAGGGGGGAGGGTGAAGTATCCGACCGTGACCGCGGCGAGCGCTCCCATGTATACCTGTCCCTCTGCCCCGATGTTGAACATCCCTGCCCGGACGCCGATGGAGAACGTGAGAGCGGTGAGGACGAGGGGTACCCCGCGGGCGATCGAACTGGCGATCCCGTACGAGTCACCGTATGCACCGCGGAACAGGGCCCAGTACGCCTTCCACGGGTTATACCCCCAGATGTACATCAGGATCGCCCCGACGATCAGGCCGAGGAGCCCGGCGAGCACCGATTCGAGTGCCGGGTTCAGCCCGGTGAGGGTGCGGGTAATAAGCTTGCGGTTCGGTTCGTTCACACTCCCTCCTTCGTCATTCCGCCCATCAGCATTCCGATTGTCTCCCGATCGAGCTCGTCCGGCGCCGCCACCGTCATGAATCGCCCCTCGTACATGATCGCCATCCGATCGGCCAGGGCGAGGACCTCATCGAGGTCAGCGGAGACGAGGAGGATCGCCCTCCCGTTGTTGCGCATCTCGACGAGCAGATCGCGGATGTACTTCGCCGCCCCGATATCCAGCCCGCGCGTCGGTTGGGAAGCGACGATGATCTTCGGATCCTTCGCGAGCTCCCGCCCCACGATCAGCTTCTGCTGGTTCCCTCCAGAGAGGCTCTTCGCCGGAGCGCTCGGGCCGGTCGCCTGAATGTCGAACCGCTCGATCAGTTTCCGGACGTGTTGATTGATCTTTCCCCAGCGCAAGAACGACAGCGGTCCGCTGAACTCCTTCCACCGATGCACCCCGAGGATCGCGTTCTCCGCCAACGTGAACGGGAGGACGAGCCCGAGCCGCCATCGATCCTCCGGGATGTGCGCCACTCCAAGCCGGTAGATCTCCCGTGGGTCCTTCCCAGTGATCTCCACTCCGCTGATCGTCGCGCGTCCGCTTATGACGGGACGGAGTCCGGTTATCGCTTCAACGAGCTCGGTCTGGCCGTTCCCCTCTACTCCAGCGATCCCGAATATCTCCCCGGGGTAGACGTCGAACGAGAGGTCGTTAACCGCGATCTCCTTGGTGTCTCCCTGTACGGTCAGCCCCTCCACATGTAGGATCCCTTCTCCTTCCCGCTTCGGCGTTGCTTTCTTCTCCTCACGGCGGCGGGGGAGGGATTCCGCGCTCAGTTCCACCGCGCTCTCCTCTTCCTCGATCTTCTCCCCGACCATCAGCCGGGCGAGCTGGGCCGGAGTCGCCTGGGAGGTGGGGAGATCTCCGACCAGCTCACCGTGGCGGAGGACGACGATCCGGTCGGTTATCGAACTGACTTCCTTCAACTTGTGTGTGATCAGGATGATCGATTTACCTTCCTCCCGCAGGCGGTGGAGGAAGGAGAAGAGCTCATCAACCTCCAACGGGGTAAGGACCGCCGTTGGCTCGTCGAGGATCAACAGATCGACGTTGCGGGAGAGGACCTTCAAGATCTCCACTCGTTGCTGTTCACCGACGGCGAGTTTCTCCACCGGGATGTCGAGGGGAACGCGCAGTCCGCTTTCCTCCATCAACTCTTCCAGCTTTTTCTTCGTCTCTTCTAGATTGAGCAGGGCGAACGGGCGCTCGTGGCTCAGGGCGACGTTCTCCGCTGCGGTGAACGGGCCGACGAGGGCGAACTGCTGATGAACCATCCCAATCCCGAATTCAAGCGCCTCGCGTGGACTGGAGAAGCGAACCGGCCCCCGCGGGGAGACGACACGCCCCTCGGTTGGAGGGAGGAGACCGGAGAGGATCTTGGTCAAGGTAGTCTTTCCCGCTCCGTTTTCGCCGAGCAGCCCGAGGATCTCCTGCGGGTGGATCTCGAGATCGACCTTCTTTAACGCGACCGTCCCATCGGAGTAGACTTTTGTGATCCCTTCAGCGCGGAGGAAGTATTCGGGAGATTTTTCAGGGCTTGTCGATTTCTCGTTCATCCAAGCTCCCTATGATCGTCAAAGGGCGGGAGAGGGAGCTCTCCCCCTCCCGCCCGATTTTTAGGTCAGCCTTGTGTCGACCAACTACCGCTCCAATGGGTACTGGGCACGGACCGCGAGCATCTGATCGCGCGTGTCAGCGGTCGGGACCTGGATCGAACCATCGAGGATCCCGGCCTTGAGCTCGTCGATCGCTTCCCAAATCCAGTAAGGGATAGCGGCCCGGTTCGACGCCCAGTTGGCGATGATCTGATACGTGTCGGACGCCTTGATCGCGCCGGCCTTGATTCCGAAGTCCATGAAATCGAGAAGTTCCTTGATTCCGCTGATTCCCACCCCGCCTTCCTTCAGGCCGAGGCTGTGGACTCCGCCCTTGAACGTGCCGTCGACCACGGATTGGACCGCGTCGTAGCAAGCGATGTCCACGCGCTTCATCCCGCTGGCGAGGGTATATTTGGCGTTGCCCATCCAATCCTGATCCGAGTCTACCCCGAAGTAGAACGGAGGGCCGCTCTCGGTCCCCATCGCCTTGTGCTTTTCGGTGATCGCCTCCAGGTCACCGATCCCGAGCGGACCAGCGACGTTGTACACCGCAACCGCACCCTGGGCGAGCTGGGCCTCGGTTGCCGCTTTACCCTTGGCCACGTCGTCGAACGTCCCAGTGTAGGTGTAGAGAAGCCCGACGTTCGGCTTGGCCGCTAATCCCTCGTGCTCCTTGTACTTGTTGAGTCCCCAGTCGATCCCGAACCGATAACCCGCCTCGAAGTGGTAGAGGACCGGGATCTCGATCCCGAGAACCGTCCCAACGTAATCGTAGCCGTAATAGGCGGCGATCATCCCGCCGAGAGCGCCGACCAACGCGGACATCTCATTCTCGCGGAAGACGATGGACATCACGTTTGGCTGATCGACGACCGAGTCGATGATCGCGAACTTCTGGTCAGGGAACTCCTGCGCCGCCTGATTGAGCGCATCCCCGAGGAGGAACCCGACGCAGATGATCAGGTCGAAGTCGCCGCTCCGGGCCAGGTTGCGGATGTTCGGCAGGTAGTCAGCCGCAGTAGCGCTCTGCACTTCCACCATCTGAAGTCCGAAATCTTTCGCCGCTTGGTCCGTCCCCTTGAATCCCATGTCGTTGAACGATAGGTCGCCCCGTCCCCCGACGTCGAGCACGATCCCTATTTTCCCTTTTCCCAATCCGGTCAGAGTAACCAGGGACAGGCCCAGCACCACGAGCGTTAGCAGAATCAACGCTTTTTTCAACTCCTACCTCCTTTTGCCTCTCTTGCTGCCCGTCGAGAAGCTCGACGGCCCTCTTTTATCCATTCTAGCAGAAAGCCGGATGGTTGTAAACAAAATCGGTAAGGCTGCAAAGCTGGTTGCGCGCTTGTGAGAGGAGTCATAGAATGGTCCCATGCGAACGGCGATGATACTCCTCGGACTCATCTGTCTCCTCCCCGTGTCCGCGGTATCCTCCCCGGCCACGCTCGGGGGTGGATTCGCCGATGCGTACACCGCGTTCGCGCCCCTGTACGGCTTCTACCGCTCCTACGCTGACCACTTGTTTTACGGAACCGAGGTGGAGGTTCCGCCTGGGATCGAAGACACCTGCCAGAGCTTCTCCTCCACATTGGGCGACCTTCAACTCGAGCTGATCATCCAGACGGGGAGCGCTGCGGCCCTCACCTATGTCACCCACCTGCGTCAGTCCCTCGTTTCGTTCTGCTCGACCTACGAAGGAGTCTTGGAAATGGTGGAGGGGACGGCGAAGCCCGACCCGAAATTCCTCGCCCAAGCGGCGGACGCCGGGTTCTTCGCCGCGATCTCCAATTTGAACAAGCTGATGGAAAACGCGTTTAACAATGCCATCGACTCCCTCCCGCCCGGGGATCCCCAATGGGAGTTCGCGGCTGCGTTCGTCTGCCGCACCATAATCGATCAGCCGCGGATCACCCACATCGACCCCACGTTGGGGAAGGTACTCCTCGGCTCGGATGAGACCCCGCCGCCGCCCCGGTGGATCCCCGATCGGATCATGGAAGCGATGCACGCGCTCTCTGCTTACTCCGGAAGCGACGTCCCTGCCGCCGAGGTGGATACGGTACGGAAGCTCGCCGAGGAGATCTATTCATTCCTAGTCGGAAAATAAAAAGCGCGCCTGGATTGCTCCAAGCGCGCCTGTCGCTATGCGAAAGCTTGCTTAACTCACGAAATTACGGTGACGTCCTGTGCCTGCAGGCCCTTCTGGCCCTGGCCGATCGTGAACTCCACCCGTTGACCTTCTTCCAACGAACGGTACCCCTCACCGCGGATGGCGGTGAAGTGCACGAACACGTCCTCACCGTCCTCGCGGGAGATGAAGCCGAAGCCCTTGCCGTCGTTGAACCACTTGACTGTTCCGGTCTGGCGCTCTGCCATGGGTGTTACCTCCTTCTTGCTGGGTGTTTCATCGAGACAGAGCGTTTTGCACTCGAAGAGACTTCTAGTTGAAACGACTGCACGACTGCCAACAACAAATAGAATGCTAACCGATCGCCACTCGATTGTCAAGTAAAAATCCGCGGAGTTTCATAAATCGGAAGAAAAACAGCTCAGGAAGCCCCTTTGATCACTTCGTACCCGGCTTGCGCCGCACCGCATTCGCTCCTGAGGAGCTCGGCGTAGCGGGCGGCCCACATGGTGAGCCTCTCCACCGGCTCGTCCATCGGAGCGTACAGCACGGCGATGACATTCCGGGTCGCGGTCGTGATCTTGGTCTCCATCGCGTCTTTGACCGGGTTCCCGCACGGGACCCATCCGGCCTCGGTTTGGCGACAGACGAGGAGGAGGTCCTCGAGGTCGATCTCCTGACCGGACCGGTTGAACACGTATCTCTCCCCCGGCAGGCCGCGGCGCAGGAGGAGCCGGCGTCCGGTGATATCGGAGTCGAAGATCGAGCCGGGAAGGCCGGAGGCGAGACTGATTGCGTTGTTCACATCGACCGGACAGTTGACGAGGGGGAACTCTCCCTGCAGGGCGGCACGGAGGAGGAACTCGCTCGCCGGCTTTCCTCGCCCGCTCGGGCGGTACTTTCCGTACCTGAGCATCCGCCGCACCCGTCGTCGCAGCTCCGCTGGGATCGCGTCCTCGCCCCGATCCCGCGCCGTCTCGATGACTTCTCTGAGGAACGAAGGGACGGCCGCGGTCGGCCGCGGCGGCGCGATCTCCTCCGCCCAGATCAGGGCGGGGAGGACCGGGAGGTCCCCGTCGAGTTCAAGCAGGTATTCCATTATTCCCTCCTTATTTCTGCGAGCGGACGGGCGATTAGATCATACCCTTCGGCCCCGACGATCTCCGCTTCTACGAACTCCCCTGTCCGCAGTCCGTCTCCGAGCACGTACGTGACCGGATCGACGTCCGGAGCCTGGCGCGCGGTTCGCCCGACCCAAGTTTTTTCGTCCAGTCGTGCATCGATCAGCACCTCAACCCGCTCTCCAATCCGAGCCTTGTTTCGCGCAAACACGATCTCCTGCTGGGCGAGCATCAGGTCCCGCACCCGGCGAGACTTCGCGCGTGCGGATACCTGGTCAGGCATCAGCGCTGCCGGGGTCCCCTCCTCGGGCGAATAGGGAAAGACGCCCAGGTGCTCGAATCGAAGCTCCCGCACAAGGCGGAGGAGCTCGTTGAACTGGGCGCGGGTCTCGCCGGGGAATCCCACGATGAACGTCGTACGGATCGCGATCCCCGGGACGCTGGCCCGCAGCCGGGCGACCAGCTCGAGCGCCGTCGCCTGCGTCATCCTCCGCCCCATCCGCCGCAGGATGTCGTCGTCCAGGTGTTGGAGGGGGAGGTCGACGTACGGAACGAGCTTCGGGATGGTGCGATACGCCGCGATAAGGCCGGACGGAAAGTGAGCCGGATGGGTGTAGAGGAGCCTGAGCCAGCGGATTCCCGCGATCTCCGCGAGCCGGGCGAGGAGGTCGTGGATGCGGACGTTGCCGGGGAGGTCGGTCCCGTAGAGGGTGGTGTCCTGAGCGATCACAACGAGCTCCTTGACCCCGGATGTCGCAAGCTCCTGCGCCTCGCGCACGATCTCCTCCGGCGGGCGGCTCCGGTACGGCCCGCGGATCAGCGGGATCGTGCAGTAGGTGCAGCCGTTGCTGCACCCCTCGGAGATCTTGAGGTAGGCGGTGTGGGGCGGGGTCAACAGAAGGCGTCCGGTCTCCAGCACCGGCCTGAGCCCACACGCAGCGACGATCGCATCGTCCTGATTGAGTCCGAAGACGGCATCTGCTTCAGGAATGCCTTCCCGCAGCTCGGGCCCGTAACGCTGCGCCAGGCAGCCCATCACGATCAGGCGCTTGCTCGGATCGGCCTCCTTGTAGCGGGCGAGCTCGAGGATCGTCTCGACCGACTCCTGCTTTGCCGGAGCGATGAACCCACATGTATTGACGATCAGCACGTCCGCCTCCTCGGGCGGGGCTCCGACGATCGCTCCTGCCCGCGCGAGTCGGGCGAGGAGGCGTTCCGAGTCGATCAGGTTCTTGGCGCAGCCGAGGCTCGTCAGGTGGATGACCGGTCGTTTCTTCATGGTGAGATGATACGCTCTTGCCTCCCGGGGGCAAACCATCTTGCAAGCTGGGTGCGGTTGATGAAATCGCTGAAGGATCGGACCGCGGTGGGGACCGGGGTTCCCGCTCGGTTCTGTTCTGCTTGTCTTGTCGAACAGGGCAGTGGTAGAATCGTTCCATGTTTAAGAGCAAACTCCTTGTTTTCTTCTGTGCTTTCGTCCTTGCGGGATTCCTCACCGCCTACGGGGATGATCCCATTGCTCAGGGCAATGTCGCGTTCGCGGAGCGATTCGACCAACAGAAGATGCGCCTTGCCATATCTTTGTACGAAGCCGCCCTCGCTGTGGTTCCAGTGCAATCGCAGGCGTTCGTCCTCGACCGGCTCTCCCAGTGCTATTACGAGCTTTCGACGTTCAGCCCGGGCAACACCGATGAGGACAAGAAGCTGTTCGAACGAGGAAAGGAGTATGGCCTGCGCAGCCTCCGTCTCAATCCCGAGTTTGCCCGGCTGGAGAAAGACGACTTTGCAACGGCTGTAGACTGTGTGAGCGATCCGGCGGCGCTACTGTGGACGGCGAACAACTGGGGCGCGTTGTTCCACTACAATCCCCTCCAAGGGATGGTAGATGAGGGCAAGGTGAAAGCCCTCTATGAGCGTGGGATCGAGGTCGATGAGACATACTGGGGCGCCAGCTTTCACAACGCGCTTGGGGCGATGCTCGTCACCCTACCGCCGTTCCTCGGCGGTGATCTGAAACAGGGCAGGGCCCATCTCGAGCGGGCGATCGCTCTCGCTCCGGATTACCTGGAGAATCATGTCGTGTACGCCCAGTACTGGGGATTCACCTACGATCTCTTCGGTAAGGTAAATGGAATCAGGGATCGGGCCTTGATCGAACGCGAGCTTCAGTTCGTCCTTTCCGCACCGATCGGAAACTGGCCGTTCTGGAACCGCGAAGCGAAGAAGGAGGCGCAGATCCTGCTTGTGAGGGAGAAAGAGCTTCTTCATTAAGCGCGGCGATATGACAGACCGCTTTCAGGGCTGACCAAAAAGGAGGGATTACATGGGAGGAAGACGCTTAATCGGCGTTGGTGCAGCGTTCTTAATCAGTGTAGCCCTGATCCAGGGCCTGGTTTTCGGCGCAGCCATCGTCCCTTCCTACCAGATCCAGGTTCGATTGGATACACAAGGGCACATGCTCCTCGGGGAGGAGAGCATCTCGTTCACGAACGATACCGGCAAGACCTTGAACAGGCTGTATCTCCATCTCTACCCCAACCGGTTCATGGACGATGCGAGCATCTATGCACGGGAAAAGGGGATAGATAACTATGATTCGATATTCCCCGCTGGCCCGGACAGCGGGTATACGTTCATCGAGGAGCTTGAGCTAGACGGTGTGTCCCATGATTACACGGTCGACGATACGATCATGCGGATCGACCTGAAAAAGTCGTTTCCGCCCGGTGCCACCATCGAGATCTACATCAAGTTCCGCGTGAAGATCCCGGATGCTATCTTGCGGTTCGGCCATGACAGAGGGAACTACTACATCTCCTGGTGGTATCCGCGCCTGGCGGCCTACGATGAGGAGGGCTGGCACCCCTATCAGGCCCACGGGACCGGGCCGGATGAGCCCTACGACAACTTCGCTAAGTATCAGGTAGAAATCACCGTCCCGCAGGGGATGGCCGTCGGGGCGACCGGTATTCGAGAGAGCGTTGCCCAAAACCCCGATGACACGAAGACCTTGACCTACACCGCGGAGCACGTCCACGACTTCGCCTGGGTCGCCGATCAGCGCTACAAAGTCCAAACCGCTTCCTGGAACGGGATCACCATCCGCTCCCTCTACTTCCCGG
>Ga0116200_10000292_pt1 | contig 15352 bp, 16 predicted proteins | sample Mar14436cmmetaG_FD_94478 | JGI IMG/M metagenome (GOLD analysis project Ga0116200, IMG submission 94478) | Marine hydrothermal vent microbial communities from Guaymas Basin, Gulf of California to study Microbial Dark Matter (Phase II) - Marker... ... | reverse complement strand
TCAAAGTCGAAGAGGGAGAGATAGTAGGGGGTGATGCCGAAGGGAATGTCGTACTCCACGCACAGCCGGATCGCCTCGACCTCCTCGTCTGTCAGGGGGACGAGTTGCTGAAGACGCTCCAGCCCCTCCTTGCCCTTGAAGATGTACTTCAGTTGCCAGCGGTGGTTGTACCAATGCTCCAACGTGGCGTCGAAGAAGTCTATGATCCTCTGCCGGTTTCGCTCCCGTTTGGCGATCAGGTCGGGGTCCAGGCCGGTCGGGTGCCGGTTTAGCCACTCTGTCACCTTCTCATTCACGTGGTCGAGGAAGTCCGAGCGGGCGACGCCGGCCGCCCGTCCCGCGATGGCCGCGAAATCCACCGGTTCCACGCCTTCGTCGGCCAGGACTGGCCCCAACCAACCTTCGGCAAGCCTCGCCTGCCCGTTGATCGCCTTCAGCAAGTGCTTGAACTCCTCAATGAAGCCGGGGGAGGGACCGTCGTCTGGTCCCAACCGTCCGTTGGCCAGTCGCCACAGGTATTCCAGCGTGCTAAACCCGGCGATCTCCTCATTGCGGGGAGAGATGAGGTTGCTGAAAACGCGCAACGCTTCTATAGCCGTGGCGTACTCCAGTTTATGTGCATCCACTTCCCCACAGCGATACTTCCACTCCAGGTCTTTAAGGTAATTGAACAGTGCAGTTCGTCCCTCCTCCACATCCTGGCTCTCCCGCAGGATGCAGTAGACCTGACGGTCGTATTCCCATAGCTCGTCTGGTGCCGGTTCTTCCGAGTCCCCTTTAACCTCGGTCACGAGTGCCTCCTTTTGAAATCTGGGATTTGGGATGGGTGTGGCTAAAATCAGTGGGACGTCCGGCTTCAGCCGGAAAATCCCCGCTGAAGCGGGGCCTCCGGCCTTTTCTCCCCACGAATTTTAGCCAGACTCATTTGGGATTTGACTAACCCATCCTCACATCCAGTACCTCAACCTCCTCGAGTTCGCGCAGCCTGGCGACCAAATCGCCCTGTGAGACGTGTCTGACCCTGAGGACAACGTTGAACTTCAGCGCCTCTTCGGCCGGATAGGTGCCACATGCAGCGATGTCTCCACCTTGCTCTGCAATTGCCGCTGTGATCTTGGCCAATGCCCCTGGAACGTCAGGGGCCTGGAGGGTGATCCGCACTCCTGCCTGCCGGGCGCCCATAAGTTCCATCAGCGTGGAGAGCATGTCGGTGTCGGTGATGATGCCCACGAGGGAACCGTTACGCATCACCGGCAGACAGCCAATCTTGTTCTCGGTCATAATGCGGGCTGCCTGCTCGATAGGCATGTCCTCTTCCACAGTGATTATATCCCGCACCATAACGTCGCGGACCTTGACCTTGTTCAGCGCATAGTTCATCTCCCAGATGCTGAGCGTGGTCACCGACGAAGGCATCGCCTGCATCAGCGTCTCTCTGGTGATCAGTCCCACCATTTTGCCTTTGCTGTCCACGATGGGTAGATGGCGGATGTGGTTTTCTTTCATGTACCGGTGCGCCTCTGTGATGGACGCCGTGGGCTCCATCGTCAGCGGATGCAGTGTCATGCGCTCTTTGACTAACATGGTAGACTCCTGAATTTGTTATGCTATTTGGCAGCAGCAGGGTGCTGCATAAGTGGATACCCGAACCTGTTCTGGATACCTGACCAGCCACGGAAACATTCGTTCAGGCCATTCCGCAACAAGTTGCGGCTTCCGGTGCCAACCCTACGCCCAGAATGCCTTCTTCAAATCCGTGAATTCCTCGACCGGCCCTTCGAAGCGGTTGCGGCCCAGTTCCAGCACGTAGACGTAGTCGGCAATCTTCAGCGCCTGGCGAATCTCTTGATCCACCAGAATGATAGTTATCCCTTCCTCATCCCGCAGGCGGGTGAGCATCTCATACACCTCTTCGGACAGCAATTTAGCCAGCCCGGCTGTTGGCTCGTCCACCAGGATCAGCTTGGGGTCGGTCATCAGCGTGCGGCCGACCTCGACCATGCGCTGCATGCCGCCGGAAAGTTCGCCCGCCTTCGATTTGCGCCGGTCTTTCAACATCGGGAAACGCTCGTAGTTCTCCTCTAGTTTGCGCTTGATGCGGGCCCTGTCGTTTCTGAACGTCCAGGCGCCAAGTTCCAGGTTCTCCTCGACCGTCATCCAGCGAAAGATGCCCGGCTGCTGGGGGATGTATGAGATGCCCAGATCAATCCGCTTGTGCGTCGGCGTGCCGATGATGTCCTCCCCGTCAAGGATGATCTCCCCTGAGGCCGGTTTCAAGAAGCCGTAGATGGCCTTGAGCAGGGTGGACTTGCCGACGCCATTGGCGCCGAGGATGGTCGTGATCTTACCCTTTTGCGCGGCAACCGAAACGCCCTGCAAGATGTGCAGGTCCTTGTAGTAGCCCACGTACAGGTCGCGCACCTCAAGCATCGCTTCAACCATTGATAGCCTCCTCCATCCCTTCGGCCAGCCGCCCGGCGGGGATGACCACCGGGCCCTCCTCCTCTTCCTCACCCAGGTAGGCCTCGATGACTGCCGGGTCTTCTTTCACTTTGGCAGGCTCACCATCGGCGATTATCTCGCCGTAGTTCAGCACCAGGAGACGCCTGCTGAGCGTGAAAATGGAATCCATGTCGTGGCTGATGATAATGAAGGCTTTGCCCTGCTTGTTCACCTCGATGATGTACTCGTAGATGGTCTCCATCAACTTAGGGTGGACGCCGGCGAACGGCTCGTCGAGAATGATGATGTCGGGGTCGAGCATCAGCAGCCGGCCGAGTTCAAGCAGTTTCTGCTGTCCACCCGAAAGGCTGCGGGCGTACTCGTTGGCCAGATGCTCGATGGTCAGGAACTCGAGCACCTCCATGGCACGTTCGTGGAAATCCCGCTTACGGGCCGTCGGGTGGAGGGCCATAGCCGGGACGAGCAAGTTTTCCAGCACCGTCATACGCCGGAAGGCCCGTGTGACCTGGAAAGTGCGCCCGATGCCACGCCGGGCAATCTGATAGGGCGGCAGGCCATCAACCCGCTCACCATTGAGCCATACCTCGCCACTGGTGGGTTTGTACACTCCGTCCAGAACGTTGGTCAACGTGGTCTTACCAGCACCGTTTGGCCCAATCAAGCCGATCAGTTCGTTGCCTCGGATGCTGAAAGTGACCCCATTGAGGGCTTGAATGCCGCCGAAACTCTTGTAGACATCGCGTACATCCAGTTCGATCATGACTTCACCTCCCCTCCGTCCCCCCAAAAGTCGTGGGGGAGGCTACCTCCGCCGCTTGCACCCGCTTGGCCACAGTCTCTTTCCTGACCCGCTGCCTGAACAAGCGATCAATGATGGGGTGAATCAGCCCGTTGCGCCAGAAGCGCAGTGTGAGCATCAGCAGCAATCCAAAGGCGACCATCCGCCAGGCATAAGTCATGATGCCACGCTCGCCAACGCCGAGACCAATCTTCTCCAGCATCGGCTGCATGGCTATCAACTTCGGCATCATACTGGCTGGCACAGGGATCTGCTGCAACCACTCCAGCGAGAAGTGGATGAATATCGCCCCCAGAGCCGCGCCAATCAGACTTTCGATCCCCCCGATCACGGCCATGGCGATCACCAGGCTCATGCGGCCAATGATCAGTTCACTGGGCGCGATGAAGCCGATGAAATGGTGATCCACCGCACCGGCCAGGCCAGCGATCATAGAAGTGACTACAAAGGCCAGGATCTTATAGCGCACGATGTGCACGCCCATCGCCGCAGCAGCCACCTCGTCCTCCCGGATTGAGCGGAAGAACAGGCCAAAGCGCGAACTCGCCAGCCAGTACATAAAAGCCAGCGATGCCAGGAGCAGCCCGAGCATGAGGTAATAGTAGGGTATGTAGGACGTGGTATCCAGCAGGTAGTCCATGTACAGACCCAATGGGCCTCCGGTGAGGTCAATCTCCGCGTTAACCACCAGCCGGAAAATCTCGGCGAAAGCGATGGTGAACAGGGCCAGGTAGGTGCGCCGCAAACGGAGGCACAAATAGCCGATGACTAGGCCCACCACTCCGGCCACCAACGTTCCTGCAACGACGCCTGAAACGGGCGACCATCCCAGGTCACGCCCCAGGATGCCGCTGGCGTAGGAGGCTATGGCCATAAAGGCGATGTGGCCGAAGGAGAATTGGCCCGCATATCCGGCCAGAAGGGCCCAACTGGAGGCGAGCATGGCCCAGAAATAGGCCTGGGTGGCGATGAACAGCCAGTATTGCTGGTCTTTTAACAGAACTGGCGCGGCCAGGGCCAGGATGAATAAACCCGCTGCCAGAATCCATTGAAGGGGAACGCGCTTCATAGCTTCCTCCCGAACAATCCTGTGGGCTTCACCAGGAGAACGAGGGCAAAGATGAGCAGGCCAAAAGCATCTTTGTACGCCAATGCCTTGCCTGGGTCCGGGAGCAACCCCGATCCGAGCGATTCGACGACGCCGATAATCAAGCCTCCTAACAGTGCCCCAGGCATTGAGCCCATGCCGCCCAGTACGATGATCACGAAGGCCTTGCTCGAGGCCGGGACCCCTATCCACGGCACCCAGGCGAAGACATCAACCAACGTCGCACCGGACATGCCGGCCAGCATGGTACCAAGACCAAAGGCCAAGGTGTTCATATTCAGGGGATTGATTCCCACCACCGCCGCGGCGTTTCTGTCCTGGCTGACAGCCTGCAATCCTTTGCCCACCCAGGTGCGCTTGATAAAGTAGATCATCGCGAGTAATAAGATCACCGCGATGGCCGCCGCTGCCAAGCGGCTGGCACTGAAAGGGATACCCCCTACCTTCAACGTTCCTGCCGTGGAGGTAAGCCATCCCAGGTCAACACTCGGGAGGTCAAAGAAGCGATCTGCCCTCTTGGAGTGAGGCCCCACGATGCCCTGCACGAGATACTGGAGGAAGAAAGCCAGCCCAAAAGTAACCAGGATGGCATATTCGCCGGGTCGCTCGATCTCCCCCCGCGCCATAGGCTGCAGGAATAATCGTTCGAAGAGCACACCGATCAGGAACGTGACCAGACCGGCCGCAAGGATGGCCAGTAACGGGTGCAGATTGGTAAATGTCTCCAACAAGAAATAGACCACGTAGCCGCCGATCATGTAATGCTCACCGTGGGCAAAACTGACGATGCCCAAGACGGAGAAAATCAGGGTCAGCCCGAGGGCCATTAGTGCGTAGATAGAGCCGATCAGCAACCCGTTGAGGACCAGGTTCATCAGGTATTGACCTGTAATTTCCATATCGCATCTCCTACATTCCGCAGTCGGATAGGCAAATCCGACCTATCGCCTACGTCCTGCAGACTGCCAGGCCCCGCCTGGGGTGAGGGGCGCCTGCTCCGCAGACGCCCCTCAGACATCCAGACGTGGGACCCGAGTCGGTTACGGCGTCGTGCCGTAGGGGATCAAGAACGTCCCGTGGGTCTGGTACTGCTCCGGCCAGACCACAGCCGCATCGTCACCGTCCTGCCCCACTTCGTAGTACTGGAGGAACAGAACGGCGGGCTCAGGCCATTGGTGCCACATCCATTCGGGCACGTCGTCGGGGACGGGGTTGTGCGTGCCGTAGGGGAAGTAGTAGACGCCTTGAGCCAACTGAATACCGTTCTCGCGGGTGTTCCAACTCTCCAGCGCCTCGATGATGGCGTCGGGGTCCAGGGAGCCGGCCTTCTCGATGGCCTTGGCCATGAGCATCATCGAGTCGTAGGCCTCCAGCGCGAAGGACTCGGGGAACCAATTGAAGTGCTTGCGGTAGTCAGCCTCGAACTTCTTGGTGACCTCGTTGGCCAGTGCGGGCACCAAACCGACCTTGCGGAAGGCGCACCAGTTGCCGTCCGGCACGGCCTCCCAGAAGACATCCGACTGAATGGCGACCTGGTTGGCGATGCAGATCGTCTCCTCATTCGGCATCAGCCCGGCTTCGGCGGCCTGCTGCTCGAAGTTGAACGAGTCCTCGCCGGTGATCAGCACCAGCACGGCGTCGGGGGTCGGCCCGGCCTGGATGCGGGAGATGATCGGCGCGTAGTCCAGCGTGCCCTTGTCGGCCAGGTACGTCTCGGACTCGATGCCGCGCTCGGCCAGGCGTTCCTGCGTGGCCTCGGCTGCCGGCACACCATAGTCCGTGTTCTCCGAAACGATGACGACAAACTCGACGCCCAGGTCCTGGAGATAGTTCGCGTCAGCCTCGGCGACCATGGACGAGGCCGGAGCGATGCGGAAGACCTCCGGGTACTGGACGCCGGTGATGGTGTCGTTCCACGTCTCGGCGAAGATGGTGGGCATGTGGTACTTGTGGGATACCTCTTTCATTGCCACACCGGCGGAACTGTGATACTCACCCACAATGCCGACCACGCACTCCTGTGTGACCAGGTACTCCACAGCGGCCGTACCGCGCTCGGGCAGGCTGGCGGTGTCGTAGAAGACCACCTTGACCGGCTTGCCCAGGATGCCGCCTTCGTCGTTGATGTGTTGCACGGCAATGTTGATGGCGGTCATCATGGCCCGCCCGCCAGCGATAGCACCGGGCGCGGACTGCGGCACTGTCGCGCCGATCTTGATCTCCTCGACCTCGTCTATGCTCATCGGAGCGCAGCGGCCAGGGACGGGCGTGACCACGACTTCGACTTCTTTCTCGACTACCTTGGTGACTTCGACCTCCTTCTCAACCACCTTGGTGACCACGACCTCCTTGGTTACCTCGACTACCTGCGGCTGGCAGGCCGTGAGGATCAAGGCCACCACTGCCAGGATCGGTAAGACGTAACGCGCAATGCGAGACATGTTCTCCTCCTTTCTTTACTGAATGTGTGAACTGATATACTTGTTTTGTGCAGTTGGATTTTGGATGGACAAGGGTTGCTCAATCTGTACTAGGTCACCTCCTTTCTGTGAGTTAAGGGCAGGAATCGGGCTATTCCTCGCCCACCCACCCCAGTTGATGGGAGACTGCTTTCGCGGCGTCGCGGGTCATCTCCGCCAGTTCCACGAGCCGTTCCTCAGTCAGACGAAAAGAGGGGCCCGAGACGCTGATGGCAGCGATCACGTGCCCCTCGTAGTTCATAATGGGAGCCGCTACTGCGCTCAGGCCTTCCTCCAACTCCTCCTGAGCCACAGCGTAGCCCTGCTGACGCACGTGCGCCAACTCGTTCTTGAGGTGGGTCGGGTCGGTGATTGTTTTCCCGGTGAAGCGTGGTAGTCCCGCATTCAGGATGCGCTCGACCTGTTGCTCCGGCAAATAGGCCAGCAGCGCCTTCCCGCTGGACACGCTATGGGGGAACATCTCGCGACCGAGCCAACCGACGTTGCGCACCATACGGGGGCTGGGGCAGCGAGCAATATTGATCACCTTGCCATCGTCGGTCAAGATTGAGAGGTTTACCGTCTCTTCGCATGCTTGGGCCAAGGCATGGAGATGGGGCTGAGCCACCTGGAGCAGGTCCATTCGCATCAGAACCCGCCCTGCTAACCTCACCAGGTCAACGCCAAGCCGGTACTTCTCCGTTGTGGGATTCTGCTCGACCAGCCCTCCCCGCTCTAGAGCAGTCAGGAGCCGGTGCACGGTGCTCTTGGGGAGCCCCAGCCGCTGACTCAGGTCGGTCACACCCAGGTCTGATGCCGCGTTGCCCAGCGTCTTTAAGAGCGTGATGGCCCGTTCCACGGACTGAAGGCGGGAGATCGAACTTTGCTTCTTCATCAGGGGACTCTTTCACCGGGCAAGATAGAGCGAGGATAGTTCACCGACGGCCAACAGGTGACCCAAGTGCAACTCAGGGCCATATTCCATAATGCAGAACGATGTTCCTATTTTACCATGCTCTTGATTATATGTCAAGAAATTCGCCAGACCCCGGGCTACCAACCCTGATGTTCTCCAGCGCCAGTCGGTCCACCTCCATCCACTGACGTCCCGGCACATCCAGCAAACCCCAGCCCAATCGTCCCTGAGGCGTGACCATCATATATTGGTTATCCAGCCACATCACAAAGCCCAATGGGCCTCGGGGCGAGGGGGCGTCCTCCAACAGCGGCTCTCCATCCACGCTGAAACGCGCTCGCTCCGTCCCCCACTCGACGATGTAGGTATGCCATTCGGTCATTTCCACTCCGACCACGGCCTCCTGCACATTCAGCGCCTGCTGGATAGGGAGCCAGAGGACACGGTAAAGAGGGCGGAGGTTCATCAGTAACACCGCCAACGGTGCGAAAGGGGCCAGCAGGAGGGCAGTGGGGCGCAGTGCGTCTATGGTGGCGGCCTTCCAGCCGTGACCTGGTGTGTGCAAATCCAGTTTCATATTCGAAGGGGGCGAGGCGTAGAAGAACCAAAGGGCGCGGGGGAGGGACGGCATTCGCACTCCGGTCATCAGGAAGGGGTCGTTCCAGAAGCCGAAGCCGGCGGTGCCCTGCAGTTGGCCGGCCGGGTGGGAGAAGCGAGCCCGTACGGTCAACCGTAGCGGGGGACGCCAGGGGAAACGGCGGCGGGGCAAGCCCTGGTAATCGTCAATCTGGGCATTGGAATACCTGTGGGAGGTGGCATGGGCGATGACGAAGCGGAGGGTGGAGCCGGTGGGCTCTAATCGGCCAGCGTCCACGACGTAGCGGTGCCAGCCAGGGCCAGGCTCTGCCGAGAAGTCTTCGTAAACGGTCTGCGTTTCCATCTCTTGCGACTGTCTCCGCCTTGTTCACTGCACTGTATGGACCCTGCCCGGAAGCGGTGCCAGGCCACTCACTCAAGTCGCGGCCCATCGAACCCGGCGGGGCACCCACTCCGAAGCAGGCACCCCGCCAGGTCTTCTCAGAGCCCGGCGACTGAAGTCGCGGTCTACCTCTGCAAAGCCCGCCCTCCGGCGGGCTGGAAAGTCGCCGCAGGGCGACTTCGCATGAGGTAGCACGCGGTTTTAACCGCCGTGTTAAGGATTCTTAGGCCACCCCCGACGCTGCATCGAGAGCGTTAAGGTGTAGGCGTGTAGTCAAAGGTCCAGCCATCCCAGTCGTGCCTGTGGCCGGGGTAGTGATAGGCTTGATTGTGGGGAAAAAGGATACCCCTGCTTCATCCTACAACACTCTCCTTGTATCTTTTAACCAAGCCAGACAGGTCCTCGAACGGTCCACCGTGTCCGACGTAGATGACGCGGGGCGAAAGGGCGGTCAACTGGCGCACACTCTCCCAATTGCGCTCCAGGTCCCAGGCGACGATGGGTGGGCCTGGCTTGGGGAGCAGGCCCATCAGTCTGCCCATCACCAGGTCCCCCACGATGGCCTCGCCGCTGTCCAGCAGCACCGAGACGGATCCCGGTGTATGCCCTGGCGTGTGAAGCACCCGTCCGGCGACGCCATACTCGTCCAGCCAGAACCCACCCTCGAACACGATGTCCGGCTCCAGAGCAGGGGCACGATCGGGCACGGCGAGGTTCCGCAGGGCGGGAAGCCGCATCAGAAGTGCCACCAGCCGTCCCGTGGGATGGAGGCTACCAGGCCGGTGGATGCCCTGCCGCACCGCATCGGCGTCCAGAGTGTGGACGGCTACCGGCGCTCCGGTCCGCTCCCTGAGCGCGGCGGCGCTACCGAAGTGGTCCACATGCCCGTGCGTAAGCAGGATCAGGCGGACAGCGCTTGGCGCGACGCCATAGTCTGCCAGCCGCGCCAGGATGCGGTCTGCCCTGCCAGGGTTGCCGGTGTCCACAAGGGTGAATCCCCTGTTACCCTGGATCAGGAAGACGTTGGTAAAGTTGCCCGTGTCAATCTGAACGACGGTCTGAACGGCGGTCCTGGCCATCCTAAAGCCTCTTTCCAATGCGGTAAGCCCGCTCAAAGAACCGTTCCTTGCGCCTGGCCACCGACTCTGGCCTGAGCGTGTCGGTGAATATCAGTCTGTCCACGACCTTCATTTCCAGCATGCGCGTGTAGCACCTCATCGCTCGTTCGGCATCTCTACTATCGCCCAACAACACTCGATTTCCACCTGGTGCCCGTTACTGGCCGCGCCGTCGAGCACCCGCCGAGCCATTGTGCTGACCAGACCATTTGTTGGGGTTGCCCGCCGGCAAACCCGAACAAGTTCGGGCCTCCGGTGCGCCTACCACGGCAATTCCCAGAGAGTCATCATCGTTCGATCCCCCGCCGCGCCAGGACCCCCTGCTGGTAGTAGTGCTTCACCTCTCGCATCTCCGTCACTAGGTCGGCACGTTCGATCAGTTCCGATGGGGCGCGGCGGCCGGTGAGGATTACCTCCACGTGCTCCGGTCGCTGGTCCAGAAACGCCAGTACCTCCTCCACCGTCAGCAGCCCGAACCAGATCGCCACATTCACCTCGTCCAGCACGACGATGTCGTAGCGGCCCGAAAGCATTGCCTCCCGCGCCCGCTCCAGCCCCCGCCGGGCCTGGGCCACGTGCTCGGGGGTGACCTCCTCGCGGCGGATGCAGCGCACGTCGCCGTACTGCTCGATGGTGATGTAGGGGTGATCGCGCAGCGCCTCCAGTTCCCCGTACCGCTGGCCCTTCATGAACTGACCGATGTAGGTGCGCATCTCATGCCCAGAGGCCCGTAACGCCAGGCCCAGGGCGGCTGTCGTCTTACCTTTGCCATCCCCCGTGTAGACCTGCACGTAACCCTTTGAAAGTCGGTGATCGCTTACTCTGCCCATTTTACTCCCCCGGCGTCCACACCCATCCATTTTCCCCAGCCGCGCACAGCCCCGCCAGTGGGCACGTGGCACACTTGTCGCTGCACGTCTCACCCATTGGCTTCAGATAACCCATCCGCGCCAGAGTATCCAGCATCGCCCTGACCAACTCAGGGGTCGTCTCCAACTCGCGGGCCAGGTCGGCCACCCGGTGGGTGCCCCCTGCTTTCAGCAACTCCAATAATTCCTTCAACACGGCCACCTACCTCCTGCTCCCTTGCGCTCTTGCCTCCTCCCGTCGCACCATCCAGCGGGCCAGCAGACTGGCGATCAGGCCGGTGATGGGCACTGCCAGGACCAGTCCCACGCTCCCCACCAGTGTACGTACGATCTCCTCGGCGATGGGCTCGCGGTTGATCCGCCGCCACAGTGGTTCCTGGTAGATGGTGAAGACCAACATCAGCGGCATCGAGGCTCCCACATAAGCCAGGAGCAGCGTATTGACCATTGCCGCGATGTGGTCCCGGCCGATGTTGAGGCTATGGCGGAAGAGAGCCAGCCAGCCCAGGTCGCGGTTGGCGTTGACCAGTTCGAAGACTGCCGAGGCCTGACCCACGCAGATGTCGTCCAGCACACCCAGCGAGCCGATGATGATCCCACCCAGCACCAACCCCCGCAGGTTGATGTCTGGCCCCAGTTCCATCACCAGGTAGGCGCTCTCCTCCATGCTCAGGCCGGTCAGACGGGTCCACCCCACGAACAACCAGGCCAGCATCCCTGTCAGCACCAGGCTCAGTGACATCCCGGCCATCGCTGCATGGGCCTTGGGGTTCCAGCCGTAAATCAAGTAGGTGGAGACGGCCAGCAACAAGATGGAGCCGGCAATACTCACACCCACCGGGTCCCGCCCGGCCATAATCTGGGGCAGGATGAAAGCGAAGATCACCGCCAGGCTGAACAGCGTGCCTCCCAGCGACCGCAGTCCCTTACTCCGCCCCACCAACACCACCAATCCCATAAACAGTGCCACGATCCAGAACAGCGGACCGGTGCGCACGAAATCCGAGATATAGAGGTGGTCACCATCCGGCCCCACGGTGCGCTCCAGGTAAACCCGGTCACCGGGGTGGAACAGCCGCTCCTGGCTGATGATGTTGACCGTCCCCTCCTCGACCACGACTTCTTGCCCGGCCAGCGAGCCGCCCTCGACGCGAAGGAGCAATCGCTGGTAGGGTTGTGTGCTGCCCTCGCCCAGGTCAACGGTGCCTTCCTCCAGCACCTCGATCACGCGCGCGGCCATCGTCTCCGTTTCGCCCTGCGCGAGGGGTTGTTCAGATGAGGGAACCGGCTGCCCCAGCCGTGGTCCTATGATAGCCACCGCTATCGCCAGCACAACCAGCATGCCCAGACAGATGACAAGGAAGCGATCCAATTGCGACATTATAACCCCACCAGATGAGCCAGCCAGAAGAGCCCAACCCCTGCCACCCACGACACGAGCAGCAGAAACCCTAAACTGAACAGCGTCCACCGCCACGAGCCGGTCTCCTGGCGGATGACGGCAACCGTCGCCACGCAAGGGATAAAGAGCATCTGCACCACGAGAAAGGCCAGCGCGGTTGGGGCGGAGAAGGTAGCCGCCAACGTCTCCGCCAGTCCGGCCTCCTGGTCCGCGCCGAAAAGTACGCCCAGCGTGGCGATGGAGTTCTCTTTGGCGATGAAACTGGTCAGAAGCGCCACCATGAGCCGCCAATCGAAGCCCATCAGCCGGCCCACCGGCTCCATCAGCCGGCCTATCCGGGCCAGGAAACTGGTCTCGATCTCCCCACCGGGCAGCATCGAGAGGGCCCATACCATTACTGAGACTAGGAGTATCAACGTCCCCGCCTTCTTGAGGAAAGCCAGGCTACGCTGCCACACCAGCATGCCGATGGTGCGCCAGTTGGGGAGGTGGTAAAGAGGCAGTTCCATGATGAACGCCGCCCGTTGTCCCCGGAATACAGTTTTGTTAATGAGCACGCCGGAAAGGGCCAGCACCACGAGCGCCAGGAGGATCAATCCCCAGGAGACCAGCGTGGCGGCAGAGCCAAAGAAAGCCGGCGCCAGGAAGGCTACCACCGCCATACGGGCCGTACAGGGGATTAGCGGGGCTAACATGATGGTCAGCAGCCGGGCACGCCGCGATTCGATCACACGAGTGCCCAGCACTGCCGGCACGTTACAGCCAAAGCCCAGGAACAGCGGCAAGAATGACTTTCCATGCAGTCCCATCAGGTGCATAAAGCCATCCATCACGTAGGCTGCCCGCGCCATGTACCCCATGTCCTCCAGTGTGCCCATCACAGCAAAGAAAATGACCAGGATGGGCAGGAAAGTGAGCACCGCTCCCACGCCGCCGATGATACCGTCTACGATCAGAGCGGAGAGCCAAGGAGCTCCCCCTGCCAGCCGTATGCGAGCCAATTCCGCCAGATTACCCACCACGTAGGTATCGAGCAGTTCCTGCAAAGGTGCACCGATGGTGTAGGTCAGCCAGAAGCTCAGACCCAAGATGCTGGCCAAGAGTATCAATCCCCAGAGGGGGTGGGTGGCCCAACGGTCCAGTCGCTCGGTCAGGCCAATCTGTCCGACTTTGGGACGGGTCACGGCGGCACGGATCATTCGTCCAATCCACTCGTACCGTCCGCTGGCCACGGCTACCATAGCGTCGTCATGTTGGCGGAGGATGTCGTACACCGACTGCCACCGTTCCTCAGGCAGATGCTCTTGCATCAATTGCGTGATCTCTCTATCTCCCTCCAGTAATTTGAGTGCTACCCAATCCTGCGGATAGGGCTCTGGCACGTATCCCTCTATCAGCGTTTCAATCTGGGCCAGCACATCCTGGTGGTCAGCACGAACCTCGGGGCGCTTGGGTGCGTAATCATCCATATCGTGTGCCACCTCATCAATCGCTGCGAGCAACTCGTGAACGCCGACATTTTTGGTGGCCACCATCGGCACGACCCTGACCCCCAGCGCCGCTTCCAGTACTTCTGGCTCGATGCGGAATCCCTCCTGCTGGGCCACGTCCATCATGTTCAGGGCCAGGATGACAGGAGCGGGCAGCGGCAGCAACTCCGCTACCAGGTACAGGTTGCGCTCCAGCGTTGCCGCGTCCGCCACTACGATCACCACATCGGGTCGCTCCTTGATGATGAAATCGCGGGCAATGACCTCCTCGACGGAATTAGCGGTCAGGCTATAGGTGCCGGGCAAATCTACCAGCCGATAGATGCGGCCATTATAGGTGAAAGTGCCCTCCTTCCGCTCGACCGTCTTGCCGGGCCAGTTGCCCACGTGCTGATTGAGGCCGGTGAGCAGGTTGAAGAGGGTGGACTTGCCCACGTTGGGTTGCCCGGCCAGAGCCACCGTATGGATTTTCTCAGTCACTGTCCATCCTCCGCACGTGAATTTTACTTGCTTCGCCTCGCCCCAGCGCGACCCGGGTGTCGCGCACGAGGACGATCAGCGGGCCATGGCCGAAATTCTGCACCATAGTCACCCTAACCCCCGGCGTGAAGCCCAGCGCCGCCATCCGGCTTAGTAGCCTCCGGCCGCCGGCCAATGCGACCACGGTCCCCTGCTCACCGGGGTGTAGAGCGCTCAGGGATACCACCCCACGCTTTGCCTCGGGCAACAGGGCCGCCTGACGCATTTCTGTTTCATTCCTCATTGCTGCCTTGTCCTCCTGCTTTTTTAGCCTGACATTGGGCGCAGTAACCGCTCAGATGCAAATGGGCACCGATCACGCGCACCCCCTCCCGTTCGCTTAACTCCTGCTTGACCTGGGCTATCAGAGGAGTGTCGAACTCGATCACCTTGCCGCAGCCCAGACAGGTGAAGTGATAATGCGGTCCATCTCGCACTGCCTCATAATGGCTGTGGTCCTCCCCCAGATGGTGTTCCTCCACCAGCCCCATCTCCTTAAGCACAGCCAACGTGCGGTAGACTGTCGCCAGGCTAATATCGGGATCGTGGATCTTAGCCTGATCGTGAAGCGCCTCGGCATCCAGGTGTTCGTCGCTCTCCTCCAATACTTCCAGAATCAGGCGGCGCTGGGGTGTCAATCGCCGGCCTGCTGCTCGAAAGACGTCTCGCAGACGATCGTTCGACTCGCTCATTTTCCCCCCGTCTTCTTATTGAGAATGATTTGCATTAGCAATTGTAAGTACTTGGCGACATTTGTCAAGTTGGTACCGCTGGCTTATGGTAACTACCCAGACGGGGGCCTGGTCACGGAGGCGCATGAGACGGGGGCGTTGGCATCCAAGGCTCTCCTCGGTAGGCGGCTTCGAAGGCATCGGGCACGGGTTGTCCCTGTTTGCGAGCCGTAGAAAGGGCTCTCTCAAGCAGCGGGCCGGCGCTACCGGCCGAAAAAGAGAGCCCTACCCGCCATTTCTGCTAAAGTCTGCAGAGCCAGATGCATCCGCAGTGCCCGCCGCGTCTCGCCCATGACCCGTTCCAGCGACGGCACCTCGGCCATCTGACCCTCCAGTCGGCTCGCCCAGGCGCGGTGTGTCTTGGTCACCGCTCCCGCCAGTTCAGCAACTCGTGCTCCGGCACGTTGACTACGAGGTGCCAGCGATGGTCGCGCCGCCCTTCACGAGGATACAGATTGTCCAGCACCGTGTAACCCGCTCCGACGTCGGCCTGCAGCGC